>VFQO010000299.1_pt1 | contig 58566 bp, 52 predicted proteins | sample 3512331 | NCBI WGS metagenome assembly VFQO01 (sample SAMN10412371, study PRJNA504923) | tailings metagenome | isolation source: Replicate 3 from Balatoc abandoned mine | place: Philippines: Itogon, Benguet | collected 2017-08-28 | reverse complement strand
TAGGCCTCAATGTCCTTGAGCCGGTACAGGACCTTCCCCACGATCTTCAAGTACGGCGGCCCCTCGCCGACGGTGCGCCAGCGCTGAAGCCGCGCGACGGAACACACCCAGCGATCAGCGAGCATTTTTTCGGTCAGGAGTTCTCGGCTGGGTTCGGCCGGAACCTTTTGAGCCTGAAGTAGGGGTTCGGGCTGGATCTCTCTTAAGGCCGTTCTGGCGATGCTGCCGGCCAGTACGTCCAACACGTCGCGGGTGCTTTCCGGCCGTGGTGTCGCAGAAGATGGGTGGCCATGTGCCTCGGTGCTTGTATGGGGTGATTTCATACAAGTTCATACCGGTTGGCCGGGCGCTTTTTCTCAGCAGGGTGGTGCTGTTTGATGCGCTATGTCGTCAGGACGGCTTTCGGCCATGAGCGGTCAGCCAAGGTCATTTCAGAAAGCAGACGTTCGTCGTCCACATCGTTCACAAGTGGTCAACTCAGGCGGTCCAGCAGTTGGTTAGCCCTTCTTTATTGATGGAAATTACATTTATTTGTAGAAATACACTCATGACGTAGAATAATCTACATAATGAATTGGCTTTGCTTCATCACCAGCCTGCCCACTGAAAACGCCACGCTGCGTCAACGTGCTTGGCGGGCGCTTAAGTCATCCGGTGCCTCGGTGCTTCGTGATGGCGTCTATCTGCTCCCAGACCTGCTCAGCAATCGGACTCTTCTGGATGGCATCGCTCAGGATGTGCTGTCAGGTGGCGGAAGTGCCATGGTGCTGGACACCATGGAACCGTCTGGAGTTGATTTCAAAAGCCTGTTCAACCGGTCCGAGGAGTACGCAGCCTTGCTGGCTGAGTTGGCCAAGGTCGCAGGCGATCTGACGCCCATCTCGGTGCAAGACGTTCTCAAGCAAGCCAGAAAGTTACGCAAGTCGTTCGATCAACTGAGCCAAATCGACTTTTTCCCGGGGCAGGAAAAGGCTCAGGCCGAAGCTGCGCTGGTGGAACTGGAGGGCGACTGTGCACGCTTGATTTCCCCCGATGAGCCGCATGCCGTCGTCAGTGCCATTTCCTCTTTGAGCCTAGCCGACTACCAAGGTCGGACTTGGGCCACTCGTGCCAAACCTTGGGTGGACCGACTGGCCACTGCCTGGTTGATCCGCCGTTTCATTGACCCCAAGGCCCGCATCCTCTGGCTCAAGAGTCCCAAAGATTGCCCCAAGGATGCCTTGGGCTTTGACTTTGACGACGCGACTTTTTCTCATGTCGGAGCCAAAGTCACTTTTGAAGTGGTGGCAGCCAGCTTCGGTTTGACGGAACCAGCCCTTCAACGTCTGGGCTTGCTGGTTCACTACCTGGATGTGGGCGGCGTACAGCCCCCTGAAGCGGTTGGCGTGGAAGCTGCGCTTGAGGGCTTGAGCAGCACGATCACCGACGACGACCAATTGCTGGCCCTGGCCAGCGCCATCTTTGATGGCTTGTTGACCACCTTCAAGAAACCTGCTGACAAAGGGGTAAAACCATGACTGAAACCAAGAACCTGACTTCATACTCCCTCTGGCAATTGATGCTCTACTTCCTAAGGCTGGGAACCCTTGGATTTGGAGGTCCGGTGGCGTTGGTGGGTTTCATGCACCGTGATCTGGTGGAAGAGCGTGGCTGGATTTCCGAAGCCGATTACAAGGAAGGGTTGGCCTTGGCACAGATCGCACCGGGACCGCTGGCTGCACAACTGGCCATCTACCTGGGTTATGTACATCACCGCATCCTGGGCGCTACGGTGGCGGGTTTGGCCTTTGTGCTCCCATCATTTGCCATGGTGGTGGCCTTGGGCATGGCCTATGTGTCTTACGGCGGTCTGCCCTGGATGCAAGCTGTGTTCTATGGTGTTGGCGCTGCGGTGCTGGGCATCATGGCCATTGGCGCACATAAACTCTCGACCAAGAGCATTGGCAAGGACAAGTTGCTGTGGGGCATCTTTGGCGTGCTTGCCGCAGTGACCATCATCACCCAGTCTGAAATCGCCTGGCTTTTCATCGCAGCAGGGCTTCTGGTTTGGGTCATCCGCTGCAAGCCTACCTTTGGCAACAAAGCCATGGGGCTGGGTTTGGTGCCCCCTGTTGATGCTGCCCAGCTTGCACCGATGGTGTTCGATCCGGCATTGCTGACGCAGATCGGCTTGTTTTTTGCCAAGGCCGGGACATTCGTATTTGGTTCGGGCCTGGCCATCGTGCCGTTCCTCTACGCTGGCACTGTGACAGAACACCACTGGTTGACGGATCGCCAGTTTGTCGATGCCGTGGCCGTGGCCATGATCACGCCGGGGCCGGTGGTGATCACGACAGCCTTCATTGGTTATTTGGTTGCAGGATTGCCCGGAGCTGCCATGGCAGCTGTGGCAACCTTCCTGCCGTGTTACCTGATCACCATCGTTTCAGCACCGCATTTCAAGAAGTGGGGCAAGAACCCCTCGGTGATCGCTTTTGTGGATGGCATCACGGCAGCCGCCATCGGGGCCATTGCGGGTTCGGTGGTCGTGATCGCACAACGCTCTATCAGTGACATCCCGACCGCTTTACTCGCAGTTGGTGCCACGGCATTGCTGTGGAAGTTCAAAAAGATTCCCGAACCGGTGCTGGTCATTGGTGCCGCGCTGATCGGATTGGCTGTCTATCCGCTGGTGAGCCACTGATGAAAACCAGATTCAGCCTGTTGGCTCTCACAGGGGCTTTGTTGCTCCAAACCGGCTTTGCCCACGCTCAAGACCGCAAGATCGAGCAGGCTATCAAGCACCGCAAAGCAGCGTTCACCTTGATGGCCACCTATGTGAACCGGATGGTGCAGACCGTGGACGGCCATCGACCTTTCGATGCGAAGTTGATGGCACAAGATGCTCGGACAGTGGAGTTGCTCAGCAAGTTGCCATGGGAAGGGTTTGTTGAAGGCAGCGAACGCGGTGACACCCGCGCCAAAGACGACATCTGGTTTGAAGAGGACAAGTTCAAGCGCTATGCCAATGACTTGCAAACCAACACGGCTGCAGTAACGGTTGCCGTCGAATCGGGTGACCTCAAACGATTCCAGGCTGCCGTGGGACAGATGCGAGATGCCTGCAATACCTGCCACAAAGCGTTTCGTAAAGACTGACCGTGCAACGCAAACACGTGATCGCTTTGCTGTTGCTGCTGGTCAGTTCAGTGACCTGGGCCACCAAGCCATTGCCGGGATGGAAAGCATTGGACCCGTCAGAAATTGAGGCCACATTCGGAGGTAAAGCGCTTGGCGATGGATTCCATTACAGCTACCGATTCCTGATCGATGGTTCCCTCAGTGGCGTGGAAATGGCAAAGGATGTGCGAGGCACCTGGGCTGTCGAGAAGCGGCTGCTCTGCCTCCATCGGGAGAAACCTCGACGGTTCACCGAATGTTTTGAGGTCCATGCCAATGGGCGCGAGATCAACATGTTGGACAGTGGTGCCCTCGTGTTTCGGGGCGCGTTGACAGATATGGAGGTCAAACCATGAAATGGATCACCCGCGAACGTCCAAAGATTGATCGCATTGCGTGCCCTTGGCTGATCACCCGGTTCATCGACAGCGAAGCGGAATTTCTCTACGTGCCTGCCAAGGATGTGTTGCACATCGCCGATGAAACGGGTGCGACACCCTACGACATTCCTGGCGTGGCGTTTTCTCATGTGGGTGAGCTTTGCAGCTTCGATACCTTTCTGTCGACGTACAAGCTGGAGCAAGCTGCACTCAGACAATTGGCTGAAATCGTGCGTGGTGCCGACACCTCACGGTTGGATTTGACGCCCCAGTCCTCGGGCCTGTATGCCATTTCCCTGGGACTGTCGGAAGTTTTCAAAGACGACCACGAAATGCTAAAGCACGGCTTGGTTATGTACGATGCGCTGTATGCGTGGTGTTGTCACTGCCAAGGTGAAACCCACAACTGGCCACCCAAAATGTAATCAACCGTGAATCAGAGCGTAACCTTTGCCATCGCTGCCGCCGTTTTGTTCGGTGCCAGCACACCGCTGGCCAAGCTGCTGGTGGGTGATGTTTCGCCTGTTCTCCTCGGTGGGCTGCTCTATTTGGGCAGTGGTATCGGGCTGGGGCTGTTCAGAATACTCCGCGACCGAGGCTGGAAACCGTCAGGAATTCAAGCCCGCGAATGGCCATGGCTCTTGGGTGCCATCTTCTTTGGCGGTGTCCTCGGTCCTGTTGCTTTGATGTACGGCTTGACGTCTGTCTCAGGATCAGCAGCTTCATTGATGCTCAACCTGGAATCGGTGCTGACCGCAGTCTTGGCGTGGGTTGTGTTCAAAGAGAACGCCGACAAGCGCATCGTTCTGGGCATGGTCGCGATTGTTGCAGGAGGTGCAGTGCTTTCATGGCAACCCGAGGGTGCTGGCAACTCCTCGCTGATCGGTCTTGCTGCCATTGCCATCGCTTGCCTGTGCTGGGCCATTGACAACAATCTCACCCGCAAGGTGTCTGCGTCAGATTCGGTGTTCATTGCTAGTTCCAAGGGTCTGCTTGCTGGAATCGTGAACAGCACAATCGCGCTAATGCTCGGAGGCAGCCTGCCAGAGCCACAAACCTCTCTTCTGGCGATGACCGTTGGCTTGTTGGGTTACGGCATCAGCTTGGTGTTTTTCGTCTTGGCTTTACGAGGATTGGGAACAGCACGAACTGGGGCGTATTTCTCGACCGCGCCATTTATTGGCTCAGCTGTGTCATTGCTACTTCTCGGAGAAACCGCAACCACTTCGTTTTGGGTTGCCTCGGCGCTCATGGGGTTAGGGGTTTGGCTTCATCTAACCGAGACTCACGAACATGAACATACCCACGAGCCCTTGGAGCATTCACATGCCCACATCCATGATGAACATCATCAGCATCAACACGATGCGGGGGGGGATTTGACAGAGCCACATGTCCACTGGCACCGACATTTATCAGTCACCCACAAACACCCTCACTATCCTGACATTCATCATCAGCACTCACATTGAGATGCGGTGCTGGCACTCCAGGGTTGGAGAGGTAGTCAACGCCCGCTTGTGGTCAAGAACTTCATTCCACGAACGACCGCTTCTCGTCATTTCCACTGACGGCAATGGGTCGAAAGCTGCCCCATCCGGGAGGGGTAGTTCGAATCCCCGACCCCATCAAAAAACGATGCATCCGGACCTGAGCAGGTTGGTGGGGCCATCTTCACTGCTCCGCCAAGATTCATTCGAATTGATTCCAAGTCGTTCGAACAATTTCCAATCCGTTCGGGGCCTCCCAAGGCGCTCTTAGAACGTCTTCCGGACCAGGCTGGCTTCCTCGTAGGCCTCAATGTCCTTGAGCCGGTACAGGACCTTCCCCACGATCTTCAAGTACGACGGCCCCTCGCTGACGGTGCGCCACCGCTGAAGGCGCGCAACGGAACATACCCAGCGATCGGCTAGCATTTTTTCGGTCAGGAGTTCTCTCGCAGGCTCGGCCGGGACCCCTGGAGCCGGGATTCGGAATGCGGGCCTGCTGACCTCCAGTTTGGCAATGCTGCTGGCCAGAACATCCAGAACATCGCGGGTGCCTTCCGGCCGTGGCGTCGCAGAAGAGGTGTGGCCATGTGCCTCGGTGCCTGTATGGGGTGATTTCATACAAGTTCATACCAGTTGGCCGGGCGCTTTTTCTCAGCGTGGTTAGGCGGCTTTCGGCCAAAACCAGCTTCTCGACCGCCGGTGCATGCATGGCAGCTTTAGGTCTACCAACTGCCTCTACAAGCTCGTTGCTCGTGGATGAATAACGAATTGCCGTCAAACTTTTCCCTTGGCTCCCGCGAGGCCTTCCAAAATCGGACAATCCGGCCGTTCATCCCCATGGCAACAGCTGATCAAGTGCGCCAATGCCGTTTTCATTGACAAAATTTCCTCAAGCTTCTTATCCAGAAAATCCAAATGCTGCTGAGCAAGCGATTTCACCTCGCGGCTTGGACGAGTCCGGTCTTGCCATAGCCCAAGTAGGTTTTTGATTTCCTCTAACGAAAACCCGAGGTCACGAGCATGTCGGATCAATTGGAGGTTACCGACGTCTTTCTCGCCATACCGACGATAGCCTGAATCGCTCCGGCTAGCCGGCGATAGCAGCCCGATGCTTTCGTAATGCCGAATCATCTTGGCCGACACACCAGCCGCTTTCGCCATTTCACCGATATTCATTGAGTCGTTCTCCATGTGCTTATGAAGTCGTTGCGCCGTGCCAATTACGCAGCAGCAGCGCATTGGTTACCACACTAACGCTGCTGAACGCCATGGCGGCTCCGGCAACGACCGGATTCAGCATCCCCAAAGCTGCCAGAGGAATACCTAGCACATTGTAGGCAAAGGCCCAGAACAAGCCCTGCTTGATTTTGCTGTAGGTACGACGCGAGACATCGAACGAGTCAGCCACCAATCGAGGGTCGCCACGCATCAGCGTGATACCTGCTGCTTCCATGGCAACATCCGTCCCGGTCGACATGCTTAGTCCGACATCGGCTGCCACCAGGCTTGGCGCATCGTTCAGTCCGTCACCGACCATCGCAACAATGTGCCCCTTGCCACGAAGTCCCTGGATGATGTTGGCCTTGTCACCCGGAAGAAGCTGGGCACACACCTCATCGATGCCTAATTCCCTTGCTACTGCCTCGGCACTTCCCTGGTTGTCCCCCGTGAGCATGACCGTCTTGATACCGAGCTGACGTAACCTGGCGATCGCCTGGTAAGAGGCCGGTTTTATGGTGTCGCCAAAGGCAAAGAGTCCTAGCAGTTCAGAGGTCGTGCCCTTTTGATGCATCAACCACGAGATGGTTTTACCTTCGCTTTCCAGTTGTATCGCAACAGGACCAAGCTCACCGGCAGAGACGCCATGTTCATGCAGGAGCCGCGAACTGCCGAGGAGCATCAATCCCGTTCCCAACTTGGCTTGGATACCGCGTCCTGGTAACGCCTTGGCATCACTGACACGTGGCAGGGTAACGCCCAATTCACGCACTTTCTCCATTACTGCATGTGCCAAAGGATGGTCACTGGTTTGTTGGAGGGCTCCAGCGATACCCAACAGCGTATCTTTCGAAATGACGCCAACCGGTTCAAATGCAGCAAGTGACGGCTTGCCCTCAGTTAGCGTGCCGGTCTTGTCGAATGCCACTGTCGTGACTGAATGCGCTACTTCTAGGGCTTCGGCATCCTTGATCAGAATGCCTTGGCGAGCGGCCACACCGGTGCCGGCCATGATGGCGGTGGGAGTGGCCAAGCCCAGCGCACATGGACAGGCGATGACCAGGACGGCAACCGCATTGATTAAGGCCTGTTCCCAGTTTCCTGAGTAAAACATCCAGCCAGCGAAGGTGGCCACGGCAATCACCAACACTACCGGCACAAAGATAGCACTGACACGGTCCACGATGCGTTGAATTGGCGCCTTGGCAGCCTGGGCAGATTCGACCATGCGAATGATACGGGCCAGGGTCGTCTCCGCGCCGATGGCCGCGGTGCGGACGTGCAGTAGCCCCTCGCCATTTACCGAACCACCCGTCACCTTGTTGCCCACGCTCTTCGAGACAGGCAGGCTTTCACCGGTGATGAGCGCTTCATCCGCGTGGCTTTGCCCACTGACCACTTCACCATCGACGGTAATCCGCTCACCTGGGCGGATAACGACGAGGTCGCCGATGGCCAAGCTTTCGACCGGCGTCGCCACCTCTACGTCACCGACCAGAACCCTGGCAACACTGGGGCGAAGCGCATTCAAGGCACGAATGGCATCCGCAGTTTGTCGTTTGGCACGAGTCTCCAGCCATTTGCCCAAAAGGACAAGGGTGATGACCGCTGCCGAGGCCTCAAAGTAGAGATGGACAGCACCTTCATCGCCGCTCTGAATCAGCTGATAGACCGAGAGGCCGTAGGCAGCGCTGGTGCCCAGTGCGACCAGCAAATCCATGTTGCCTGCCCGCGCCTTGACGGCCTTCCATCCAGCCAGGTAGAAACGCCAACCTAGCCAAAACTGAACCGGGCTAGCCAATACCATTTGTACCCAGCCGTCTATCATCCACTCAATTCCGAAGAGTTCGAGCAGCATGGGCGCCATCAATGGCAGCGTCAGCAAGGTGCTAAGGAAAATTGGCCACCAATCGGGGAGATGACTGCGTGGCGACTCCTGTGCTTGCTCGGTGAGCGGATTGGCGGTGTAACCCGCTTTGCTTATCGCTGCGGCCAACATGGTAAAAGTCACCCCGGATAAGGTCTCGACCGTTACCTTTTCGGTGGCCAGGTTGACGGACGCTTTCAACACCCCGGGCACCTTGAGTAAAGCTTTCTCGACGCGGCCGACGCAGGAGGCGCACGTCATGCCTTCGACCTGAAGTTCGACTGACTCATTTTTAGCCTGGTATCCCGCCTTGTAGACTGCTTCGGCCAAAGCAGGAATCGCAACATCCGGCGTGGTTTTTATCGACGCCTCCTCGGTGGCCAGATTGACACTGACGTCAGTTACACCGGGGGTCTTCTGTAGTGCCTTTTCGACACGAGAAACGCAGGAAGCACAGGTCATCCCGACGATGCCGAGCCTTATTTCGATTGCTGAAGCGGATTGTGAGGTGGCGGACATTGGAATTTCACAAAGGTTACGATGAACCGATGGTGAGGGTTCCAATAATGGGAAGGTCAAGCGCCTTGGTGCTATTTTTTTGCGTCTGTAGTTTTACTTGACATTGCCACAATGGGAAGGCTCAGAGTGGTGTTTCTTGTTCAAACACCCACAAGGAGAAACACCATGATTACCTTTGAAGTAAAAGACATGACCTGCGGCCATTGCGCGGGCCTCATCAGCAAGGCATTGAAAGACCTGGATAGCGCGGCAAAGGTCACTATCGACATTCAGCAGCACCTGGTCTCCGTGGTGCCGGTTGGAGCGACTTTTCAAGAGATTCGTGAGGTAATCGTCGAGGCAGGATATACGCCGACGCCGGTGGTTTAAGCGTCGATTTGACTCTCTGCACTGCTCATACCGGTGGCGAGCGCTACATCAACCATTCGTTCCCGGTTGATGACAGGCACAAGTTTCCCATGGGCTGCTGCCACCAAGTCATGCAGGATGCCTCATTCGGCCTGCTATGCGGCGCCGAGCACTGATAGCTTAGCGCCATCAGTTGCAGCTCCAAAGCTTTCATGCTGGCTAAACGGGCTTGAGGGCCATGCTTGCCAGTCGTATTCAACGGGTTGCGCTTGCTTAAAGGCCAGTGTTAAGAGCATTTATTTAGGCAAGAAATTTTTTCTGACCTTTAGCGACTGCTTTGGATCGGATAGCTGATGTTGTTGCTGCCTCATGCGAGAGTCGGCGAAGGGTCGAAAGCTGCCCCATGCGGGAGAGGTCAGTTCGAATCCCCGACCCCATCAAAAAACGATGCTTCTAGCCCTGAGCAGGTTGGTGGGGCTATCATTGCTGCTCCGCCATGCAAAGTTTCTTCAAAGTTTCAATCTTTCAACCGCAGCCGACAAGCTGTTGATCTGATTGACTTTTTCTCGGTCACCTCCTGACCAGAGCTTGAAGAAAGTCCCTTCACACAGGGGCTTCACCGCGATTGAGACGCTGTTCTGCTCAGAACCACCTGACTGAGCGAGTTCGAAAAAATCCAAATAGAACAACGCGTTACGCGATTTCGCCGTAACCCCTGTTGCCGTACTGCCGCGAAAAAGTCAGGAGCTTTTGCGAAAAGCAAGGTTCCGTGCGGGCTGCGAGCGGTGGGGATTCGAACTGTCCCCAAACAGGTGCTTGGCTGCACCCAACAGCGTCTTATCGACCGCTCAAACCAAGTAACACAGCTTGCTGAAGCTGAGCATTCACCGCTTTGACTTGAGCAGCCGGCATGCCTTGCAGCATCAACTGAATCACCACATTGGAAGCTGCAACCACTGTTTGCGCAGCCTGTTGAGGTGGGATACGCAGTGGCTTGAGTTGATGCAGCCTTTCAAGTCGGCCCATCGCAATCGCTTCAGCCCCCATGCGCAGACGGGCACTGATGGCGGGTGATTGCTGCAGCGCGCCGATCAGCGCCAAGTGCTTTCGCGCAAAGTCGATCCACTGATCCCAGCCCTTGAGCAAGTCTGCTTCCGGATCGCTGGTTTCAGGCTGCCTTTTCTTGCCTTGGAAGAACGACAGCATCTTGCGCTCTGCGACGGCGAGCATCAGTCCTTCCTTGTCGCCAAAGTGGTGGTACAGCGTGGGTGCAGTGACGCCGGCCAGTTCGCACAGCTTTCGGGTGGTGGGGAGCTCACCCGGGTTGTCATCCATCCACGCGATGGCCAGCGACAGGATTCGCTCGGCGGTTTCAGATAAGCCTGAACTCTGTGTGGTCATGAGCTCGCCATTATAGCATCGCTATACTTATAGCGATGCTATACAGGAGCGGCGCATGAAAGTCTTTGTCACAGGTGGCAGTGGGTTTGTGGGTGGACACACCATCAGACGGTTGTTGGCAGACGAACACACCGTGGTTGCACCTGCCAGGAGAGAGGCGGCTTGTGAAAAATTGCGGGCGCTTGGTGCGTCATCTTTTGCAATCGACTATGCGGATCCCGTTGCACTGGAACAAGCCATGGCAGGGTGTGATGCGGTGGTTCATATCGCTGCGCATCTGAAGATGTGGGGACCCTGGGCGGATTTCGAAGCCAGCAATGTGACCTTGACCGACCAGGTGATGACGGCGGCGAAGGCCTGCGGCGTCAAACGATTTGTGCATGTCAGTGCCGCATCGGTGGTCATGCAAGAGGCGATGCCGGTCACCCATGCAGATGAATCTGCGCCATTGACCGCGCTGCGCCATCTCCCTTACTCGGCAACCAAAGCCATTGCGGAGACGCATGTGCTGGCGGCGCATTCAGAAACCCTGAAGACGGTGGCTCTGCGACCACCCTTGATCTGGGGCTCGGGTGACACGGTCGACGGCGATCTTGGAGATCAGGTGCGAAAAGGTCAGTTTGCCTGGATCGATCGGGGCGACTACCCATACGCCACCTGCCATGTGCAGAACCTGAGCCATGCCATCGCGCTGGCCTTGTGGTCAGAGGTGACCGGTGCGTTCTTCTTGACGGATGGCGAGGACATCACGCTGCGTGACTTTTTGACCCAACGCCTGCTTGTGAGTGGACTGCAGGCACCGCGCATGTCAGTGTCTGCCAAGGCTGCGTGGTTATTGGGTGGCGCGATGGAGAAACTATGGGCGACCGGTTGGATGCCCGGCGATCCGCCGCTCACGCGCGAATTGGTCCGGCTGATTGGTTATCCGTTCTCTTTGGACATCAGCAGGGCCAAGTCGGTGCTGGGATATTCGCCAGAGGTCACCATCGCGCAGGGGATGACGCTGTGCAAAAAATGATGCGACGAGTGATCTGGATCGGCGGGGCTGTGGTGTGTAGCCTCCTCGTGGCTTGTGCCAGTTTGACCCCACGAATCAACCCCGACTATGACGCCAGCAAGCCACACCACCGCCCGGACGGCTTTGTCAATCGCTATGCCGAGCGGTCCGACAAGCCGGGATTGTGGCGCTGGCAATGGGAGCGCCTGCGAGATGGTTTGCCAAAGCCACCTTCTGCGCCCGTTCTGGGTGTGACGCCTGACCTGGCCTTGATCCATGGCGACAACCCGCAGCCCAAAGTCACCTGGGTGGGGCATGCCACCTTGCTGGTACAGATCGATGGTGTGAACCTGCTGACCGATCCCCATTGGGGACGTCGAGCCTCGCCAATCAGCTTCGCGGGCCCCAAACGCCATCAAGACCCGGGTATTCCGTTTGAAAAACTGCCAGCCATTCATGCGGTGGTGATCTCCCACAACCATTGGGACCACCTGGATCGGGACACGGTCCAGGCCCTGCTGGATGCACACCCTGGAGTCCGTTTCTACGTGCCCTTGGGATTGCAGCATTGGTTCAAAAAGGAGATTCGCGGCGCGGTGACAGATGGTGAGTCGCGCAATGTCATGGCCATGGACTGGGATCAAAAGGTGAGCCTCAAGGGCAAGACGCAAGCGCTGGAACTGCATTTCCTGCCCGTACAACACTGGAGTGCAAGGTCACTTGGCGACCGGTACGAGACGCTATGGGGAAGCTGGGCCATCATCCATCCAGATCTGCGGTTCTGGTTCTCAGGGGATTTGGGTTACTCGCCCGACACCCGAGACATTGGCGAACGCATGGGTGGATTTGATTTGGCTGCCATTGCCATCGGCGCCTATGAGCCGCGCTGGTTCATGAAAGACTCGCACTTGAACCCTCAGGAAGCCTTGCAGGTCATGCGGGACGTCAAGGCCAAGCGTACGATCGGCATTCACTGGGGAACCTTCGAGGGCATCAGCGACGAGCCGATTGATCAGGCGCCCAAGGATCTTGAAATCGCGAAATCAACTTCTTCGGTGCCGATGGACTTCTTTGTTCTGAAGCATGGTCAGTCCTGGGTCAAACCATCGCAGTAATTGATCACGCTGCACGACCGCTCAGCTTTCCTAAGAAGGGCAACGCCAGAATTTCATAGGCGTCCGCGGCATCGCGGTACGCGTAGGTGTGGTCCGTATCAGGCAATACAGCGAGTTGCGCGTGGGCAGCATGGCGGGGCGATTCACGAGTCTTGTTCCTGCGCTTTAGTTGAACGCAAGCCATATGCCGAGAGGCAAGAACACCAAGCTCGCAAGATGACCGGTGATAACCGTTGACGCGACCTTATGTGGTTCAACCTTAAATTTATCTGCCAGCATGAAGTTGAAAACCGCTGGCGGTAAGCAGGCGAACAAAATGAGGACTCCGCGCTCGACCCCCTGTAGGGGGATCAGCATCAGCAGTGCATAAACAGCGACAAGCCGGATGGAAAGGGTCAATATCGATGAAGTCACCCCGACCTGGATGTCTTTGATGTGGCTACTTGCCAGACGCGAACCTAAGGCCAGCAGCATCATGGGAACCAGGACGTTGCCAATCATGGTCAGTGCCGTTTGAACGGGTAGCGGCGGTTCCACTTGCCACCGGGAAGCGCACAGCCCCATCAGTGTTGCCCATACGAGCGGATTGCCGTAAACCATCTTCCAATCGATTTTTTTGCTCATGATGGCAGCGCCCAAGGTGAAATGCAGAACGTTGGAGATCACTAGCAGCACGATTGCAAGAGGCAAACTTTCCGGTCCGTAGGCAAGCGCAATCAGAGGTATCCCTACGGGGCCGACGTTGGTGAACATGACGCAAGGAAGGAAGGCATCTCGAGATGCACCTGAAAAACGTACCAGAGGCAATGCCATCAATCCGCTCACCAAGATCAAGGCAACGGACGCCGCTGTGAATGTCAGGGCCTGCACGGGATCAAATGATTTGGCTGCCAGCGAGCTAAAGATCAGTACCGGCAGGGCGATGTCAACGATCAATTTGTTGGCACCAGCCAAATCCGGCCTTGCCCGATAACCGTAGGTAAAGCCAACCAACGCAATCAAAAAAATAGGGAGCGTGATTTCGACGATTTTGAGGATCATGGCGTTCGTCAAAGGCTGCCCGTGTACTCGCCGCGTGCGGGGTAGTCTTTGGCCACTGCAAAGTCGATAGCTCCCAGCAGGTCCTGGAATTGCGGACGCGCGAAGGGCATGGTCTGCGTGGAGCCGTAGTAGAGCGTTCCGTCAGGGCGAACGATGAACACGCCCGGTTCGCTGAACAGCGCGGGTTCCTCAATGCCAATCGAGGTCAGGCCGCGGGAGGTGCTGATGTACAGGCCCCACTGACGTGCGGTTTGCAGGTTGAGGTCGTAGCCCACACGCAGGTGTTCCGCCTTGATCTTGTCGGCCATGGCCTGGGCACGCTCGGCGTTGTCACTGCTGACAGCGACTACCTGTACACCGCGTTTTTCAAACTCGGGCATCAGGCGCTCGAGTTCCATCAGGTATTTGGCACAGATGGGGCAATGCAGGCCACGGTAAAAGACGACCATGTCAAATGTGGTTGGAGGTGTGGCGCCCAGCACATATCGCCCGCCTCCCACCAAAGGAATGTTCAATGCAGGGACAGGCTGGCGCGGGGTCAAGGCGAGGGTGCTCATGAGATGTCCTTTCAAAAATGGGGTGTCGTCTGCGCAGGCTGGGTAGCACAGATCAGAGTATGTCGTATGATTTGCAACAGAAAATTCAGAAGCAATTGCAATTCGTACAAAATGAGTGACGCTAAATTGGATCGCCTGTCGGCTCTTCTGGAAGGACTGGCACCGGTGGTGACGCTGGGTTTGTCATCACAAGATCGCCTGCAAGGTGCGCCGCACCCAGACAACGACAGTGCTTTACAGCTTTGCTTTCTGACGCGTGGCAGTGCCGAGCTGGAGGTTGGCGGCTCTTCACAGAGGCTCGAGTCTCCTGCCTTGGTGGCGGTTCATGCCAGTCAGTCTTTCGTGCTGCACAAACTCACGGCAGATGATCCGAATCGTTTGATCGGTGCCCACGTCCAACTGTTGGGGCCAGTGGCCACTCTTTTCCTGGAGGAGTTTGCGCACCCGCGAGTCGTATCGCTGGCCGATGATGAACCCGCCTTGCGTCTGGCAGTAGCCATGATCGAGTCCGAGTTGAATGCGCCGCGTTGTGGTCAGCCCGCGCTGCTGAACCGAGCAGGTGACATTCTCTTCATTGGTCTTTTGCGCCATTTGGTGGCTCATCCCGTCGCGACAAGGGGAGGACTGTTCAATGGCTTGGCCGATCCCCGTATTGCTAAGGCGCTGGTGGCGATGCACCAGCGGCCGGCTTTTGGCTGGGACCTGGAGCTACTGGCTCAGGAGGCGGGCATGTCACGAACCGGTTTTTCCACTAAGTTCCACCAAACCATGCGCCGTCCACCAGGACGATATTTATCTGCTATCAGGTTGGCATTGGCGCAACGCGCTGTAGATTTAGGCAAGGGTCTTAAAGAAGCAGCGAGGATCGCAGGTTATGAAAGCAGCTCAGCGCTGTCGCGTGCCCTTTCAAAAGCAAAAGACCATTAGCCTTGCTCTGGCACTCCCGCCAACCTTTTGTGAGTCCTCCGCATACAGAACCTTTTCTCAAAAAAGATCAAGTGCCTGGAAGGCCTGTCAGCAACGATCAACCGATGTTCGGCGTTTCTTGAAGGAAAGTTATGAAATCCATTTTTACCATTGTCGTTTCATTCTTGCTTCTGTACATGCCGGCGGCGTATGCGCAAGTATTCGACGCTTTTCGGGGGCACTTACAAGATATCAAATCACGATTTAGTGCGCACCAAAGGATGGAAGGTCAAGTCTTAAAAAGGGGTTCAATTGACACAAATGCAAAAGGACAAGACTTGATACACAACTCTTCTGGTAGTTGGATGCTTATCCGATCTGGTGATCAGCTCTATTTACAGTCAGGCGACGATTTTCGATCGAGTCCCGGGCCAGACTACCATGTGTATGTGAGCAATAGGCCTGCTATCAAGGATGGCGATGAATTTGGCAGCAGTCAGATAGAAGTGGGGCGACTGGTAAAACCCAATGGTGCGGCCTACTACCTGCTGAAAGCAAATGACGCAGGCGGTATTCGTAGCGTCCTCATATGGTGCAAACAGTTCAAAGAGTACATCGGCTCAGCGGATTTGGTGGTTGTCAAGTGATGCCTCCGCCTACGGAGCCCGTATTGAGTTCGAATCCCCGATCCTGCCAAAAACAGGGGGCCTGAGACTGAGCGAGTCAGTTGAACAATCGCTTTTGGCCCGCCAGTAACACCGAAAGTCGCGTCAGCGGCTTTCCCTCAGGCGTTGCGAGCGATCTCCCTGCGGACGCCGCGTCAGGGAGTCAAAGCGTTCGGCTTGCAAGGCGAACCGCGGCCTGCAGGATGCAGGCGAATCCCTCCGCCTCCGCCAGCAATACCGAAAGCCGCGCCAGCGGCTTTTTTTATTAGAGCAGACAAGGAAATGACATGGGCTCCCAGCCGACACAGCGCCGCGCCCACTTCAGCGAAGTGGAAATCGGTCAGAAATTCTTCGACCTCATCAGCGCGGAATACTTCATCAAGCAATCGGCTGACTCCGCCGTGATGGTGTCCGGCATAGGCGACGGTGTTACTGCGGATGAATTTGAACCCGACGACGTGGTCCGAATAGACGCGCTGTAAACGCGCACGGCCGCATGCCGGCAACGCCGGTATGGCCCGCCTGCTTCGACCTGCCGGGCCAGCATCAGGCGGCTCTCATCCTGTTTCTCGCCCCTTCGGCCCGACTGGCAGTCGGCCGAGCCACCGGACAGGCCGGTGATCCATGCACTTCGCCGGTCAGCAAGCTCCCCCAACGCATTTTTTCCGTAATTCCTGAACCGCCCGTTCCCATCGCGAGGCGCTTGCTCCCTGCAGGCCTACTGCGCCGATCGCGCTTTGCGCCAGTCGAGCCATCCACGGGTTTCCTGTTGCCTTTTCATTTTTAAAAAGAGCACGTCAAACCTGTAATTTCTTAAATGCAAGAAGTTACACGATAGGAGATCACATGTTCGATTTCTGATTCGTATGATTTCCTTATTTGCATGGCTCGAATCGTCTAATTTCCTGCTCATATAGTTAATTTTTTTCAAGTTTTTCATGAGCAGAGCCTATTCTCCGTGGCGTGCCCCTGCTACCTGAGATCGTTAAAGCCGAAGATGACGGCGCCGGCCAGCGAGTGCAGTTCCGTCACCGGCGCTGCATTTGCCGCCGGGTTGCCGGGGGCGGCGACGCAGGCGTCGAGCGCAGCGTCGATGCCTTGCAGCCGTTGCGGCATGCCTGCGGCAAACTGCCGTTTCAGCAACTCGAGCTGGGCGAGGGTGTTGGCGTCGGGCTTCATTGCGCGGTCTTCGCGAGTTGTGCGCGGATCTGCCGGGCCAGCATCAGCGGATCCAGGGCTAGACGATCACGGCCAGTGCCCCGAGACGCTGGTAGTGCTCCACTTCGCTGCGCTGGACGCGGGCGGTCATGAAAATCACCGGCGCGGTGCATGCATCAGACTATCCGTGCAGCCGCCCCATCAGGGTGGGGCCGTCCATGCGCGGCATCTTGACATCGAGCAGCAGCAGGTTGGGCTTGAAATCACCGAGTGCGGCGATGGCCTGATCAGCCGAGTTGCAAGCGAGAACTTCGAAACCGCCAATATCTTCCAGTGCTATTCGCGCGATGACCTGTATGTCCGGGTCATCCTCGACGTTCAAGACGTTCAGGGCGGCCGCAGAATTTTCCATCGGGCGGTGAGAATGAAATGGGCTGCGCGGATTGTGCAGGGCGGATCGACCGGGCAATCGCGCTAGCAAGGGAGTCTTAGTCTCTGATATCCGGCCTTTGTCCAGGAAAAGCCCTCCTGCTGCTTACCATGTAATCAAGGCCAGACCGCTACGGAGCACGGAAACTGCATTAATCGTTTCATCGACCGCGGCCGCGGAAATTGCACGACCGGGCATTATCGATATCAGCACAAGGAAAATCCGCTCGGGGGTTTTCAGATAAACCATGATCTGTGCCCGTCGCTGTTTTAATAGAGAGCAACGCCGGCTCCAACCATCGACCTACAGTTCATCTCATCCCGCTCTCGCAAGGCAGCCAATGACGGACGCACAATTGGAGACGCTTTCTCCCGGGCCCGATCCGGCGCCTCCGGACTCACCGTTGAAGATTATCGTGGTCGCTCCGGAAAAAATCATGGTGGTGCAGGTGCTGCTCTCGCTGCTGTGCTGGACGCGCGCTTCCTGCACGGCAGTCTGCGCGCGCGGCTCGCGTCATATCCGGCACTCTGCGCTGGTCGACCGCTATCTGGATATTCGCTTCGATGGCAGCGACGACCCGCGCTTCGTCGATTATGTGAACCAGCTCGAATGGCAGAGCCCCGGCCAGCTGGTAGTGGCTGCCGATACTGCGGGCAGCCGGCTGATCAACCGCGTCCGGCACCGCCTGCATGCCGAGTGTGCGATCGGTCCGACCGACAGCATGCTCGACAACCTGGACGATAAATGGGCATTTCACCGGCTTTGCAGCCGGCTCGCTCTCCCGGTGCCTGAAACGCTGTACGCCGGATCAAAGCGCGACATCGATTTTGATGCGGCCAGCCGTCTATTGGGCCTGCCTTTTTTCATTAAACCGGTCGCCGGTGCGCAGTCGCACGGCGCTTATGCCATCGGCAGCCGCGAGGATCTCGACCGGCTCGTCCTGGAAGACCCCGGTTATGACCATGGCCCGCTGCTGTTGCAGAGACTGGTCCGGGGAATCGATGTCTGTATCAGCGTTTTTTCCGTTCAGGGGCAATTGCGTGCGGTGGCGACGCAGCGGCGCCTGCCTCCGTATGCGGTGGATTCCACGATCGAATTTTTCGAATTGCCCGAACTGGAACAGGCGGCGCGAGCGATCTGCGTTGCGACCAGCTATGACGGCATGATGCACATCGATGCGCGCGTGGAAAGCGGCACCGGCAAACTATGGATTTTCGAGTCCAATCCCCGTTACTGGCGCAGTATGTCCGCGGCCACCTGGGCCGGGCTGAATTTTGTCGCGGAACACTTGGGCAGGCTGCCGCCGAAGCGGGGCATACGGCGTCTCAGTGCCGGACAGGCGGACGTTTTTCATCACCCGCTTGTCCGGCCCCGGCTGTGGACGGCGCTATTTTCCCGGCAGCGGGCGCGGCGAAAAATGCTGGCGCTTATGGCCATGGATCTGTGCACGCTGATGAATTCGCTCCGTAAACTCGTCAAGGGACACTGAGTCGCAGCCGTCCGCTGGTCATAGTCCGCATTGAACGCCAGCAAATGGCTGCTGCCGCAGGTCGCATCGCTGGTGTCTTGCGGGCAGGCTTAGCGTTCGACGATATCGTTCTTGAACCGGTTCACCCTCGAGGCGATCGTGCCGACGTCCTCGTTCGATACACCAGCCGAGCGCATCGCATCGCACAGCAGTTCAACCACCATGTCGAATGAGGTCGCGGTGATGCCGAGACCGGCGTGCGCGGCTTTCATGTTGCGGCCGACGTAATCCGAGGGCGTCTTGCCCATTGCGAGCGACACGAAAGCGACCTGGTGGCGGATCAGGCGTTCCCGGTCAACCCCCTCGAAGTAGCGGCGCAGATTAGGGCGCCGCAGTACGCGCTTGTAGAAATCGCGAACGATCCCGGTGACGACTGGAACGCCACCGTACTTATCGAACAGCGTCTGCGGCGTCCTGACCGGTCCGGGCTCCTGGCGCTCCATGGGTCATGCGGCCTGCGAGAGCGAACGGGCCACGGACGCCTGTACCCATGCAAATCGGGACATTCGCCGTGCCGTCCGTCGGCCGGAGCCATGGGTGGGGGTCGTCTCGTACATATCGTTTCTGGGTGGGCTGCCGGCCTGCAGGCCGGACAGGCTGCCGAAGGTTTACTTGCGGTGAACATAGCACGGTCCCGCGGTGCGTGCAGGAGGGGGCGCGTGCCGGGCGACAGGGGCGCCAGCGCTCAGCGCTGGGGCCGGCCCGTATCCGGCGTGTCTGTCCTCGGTTCGGGCCGGGACAGCAGTTCCTTTTCCAGCGATTTCAGCGCGTCGATTTTCGCGCGGAGCTGCTCGATCCGCCGTCGCGCATCGAGCAGCTGCGACTCGAGTGCAGTCGCGCGCTCGGCGGTGCCGCGCTGGCTGCCGACCGCATGGACGAGCAGACCGGCCAGCGCCACAACGCGCGGGTCACCGTCGTTGCGAAGCTGGGCGGTCAGCGTGTCCAGCCGCGCCGCATGCTCTGGCCGCCCGCGCATCCAGAGCAGCACGGCCAGCCGCAGGTCGATGTAACTGCTGTGCCCGGGCAGGGTCTCGATGCGGGCTATTTCGTCGCGCAGCATGTTGTCGTTAAAGCTGGCGTACGCAGCAATGTCTCGGAAGGCATCGCTTGCCGGGTCGGCGGGCGCCGGTTCCTGCGCGATGGCCTGCGGCGAGGGCGGTACCTGTGTTGCCGGCGGCGGCTCAGTGACGGGGGGCTCCGGCACCGAAGGCCTGGCGCGCAGCAGTTCGGGCGCGGAGGTATCCTGCGCCGATCCCTCGGCGGCGTGCCGCGGCATCGAGGCCGGCGGCAGGTCGGCACAGGCGTGCAGCCCCAGGCAAAGGGGCAGGAGCAGGGATTTCGTCAGGTCGCGCAAGGCAAATCCATCCTGAATCGCGCGCCGCCGTCATGGTCCAGTGCGCGTACGCTGCCGCCATGCGCGTCGACCAGCTGGCGCACGATCGACAGGCCGATGCCGGTCCCTTTCCTTGCCGCCGGCACTTGCCGGCGTCCCTGATAGAACGGATCGAAGATCCGCTCGCGGTCTTCCGGCGCGACGCCGCAGCCCTCGTCAATGCAGTCGACCTGCAGCCGAGCGCCTGCCTGCCCGACGAGAAAGCGGATGCGCCCGCCGTCCGGGCTGAAGTGGATGGCATTCGCCAGCAGGTTGTCGACGACGACCCGCATCTTGCCGGCATCAAGCGGCGCTGGCGCTGCGGTGCCGACGACCTCGACCTGCAGGCCGCGCGCATCGCACCGCAGCCGCTGCTCCGCGATGGCAGAACGGATCAGTGCTACCAGGTCGACCGGTGCCAGCGCCAGCCGACCGGCGGCGAACACGGCAGTGTTGTACTGCAGCAGGTCGTCGATCTGCCGGTGCAGCGCATCCGCATTCGCGGACAAGATCGCGACGATTTCCTGCTGCTGACGGCTCAGGCGCCCGGCCACCCTGTCCTCCATCAGTGCAATGCCCTCGCGCAGATTCGCCAGCGGCGTCTTGAGTTCGTGCGAGATATGGCGCATGAACAGTTCCTTGTCTTTCTCCAGCGCCTGCAGGGTCTGCTTGACGCCGGCAATGTGCAGTGCGAGCAGGTGCACGTCGGTGGGGCCGCCGATCGGCGGGCGGGCCGGCTCCCGGGGCTCGCCGAGATTGGCGATGGCTGCCGACAGTTCGTCGAACAGCCACGACAGCCATAGCCCGAGCATGAGCGCGGCCGCGATGCTGAGCGCGGCCACCCAGCTGCCGACGGCCAGCAGGTTTTGCCGGTGCCGGCCCATGTCGCGCTCGAAACTCTCGGCACTGCGGTCGATAGCGAGCCGGCTGCCGTTCTCGATCTGGCGGTTGACCGCACCGAGCTCGCCGAACAGCGCCAGCATCCGCTGCCTTTGCGCGTCGGTGGCCGACGGCCCCTGGCGCAGCAGCGCAACGGCGCTGTCGGCCAGCATGCTCCAGCGCGCGACCAGCAGCTGCTCCTGCGGCGGCAGCAGCGGCCCGAGCCGGCGCGCGAGCTGCTTGCCGTTCATCAGCGCGTGATCGACGTCGCGCGCCAGCTGCGGGTCGCCGACGATCGCGAATTGCCGCGCGCTGCGCTCCATCGACACCGTCAGGTCCTGCAGCATGCGCACGTCGTCGGCCAGCGCCAGCGAGCGCGCGGCATGCGCGAGGGTCTCGGCGCTCACCGCTTCCAGTACCCGCGATGCGTAAAGTAATGCGGCGCCCATCAGTCCGACCAGCGCGAACAGCGCGGCCATCAGCAGCTTGCGCGAGGACAGCGGCAGCCGGACGCGTACCAGCGGCGCCTTGACGGAACTCAGCAAGCGGCCGGCCATCGCGCAGCAGGATGGGCATCTTCGCGGACCGTGCCGGCCGCGCCGCTGCGGCAGGCCGGCCGAATGACTGGGACCCGATGGATAAAACGGCACATCTCCCGATCCTGCTGGTCGACGACGACCCCGACATGCTGCACCTGCTGTCGCTGCGGCTCGCGGCAGCCGGCTATCGGGTGGCCGCGGTCGAATCGGCGGAGCAGGCCCTGGTGCAGATGGCGGTGCATCGGCCGGCGCTGGTGATCAGCGACGTGCAGTTGCCCGGCCGGGACGGGCATGCGCTGTTCCGCGAAATTCGCGAGCGCTTCCCGACAGTGCCGGTGATCCTGCTCACCGCGCACGGCACCATCCCGGATGCGGTGGATGCGGTGTCGCGCGGCGTGCAGGGCTACCTGACCAAGCCCTTCGACGGCAAAGTGCTGCTGCAGAAGGTGGCCGATGCGCTGCTGCTGGCGGCGCCGGCAGCCGATGCGGTCGCCGCCCCGGCAGGCGACGGATGGCGGCGTGCGATCGTCTGCCGGTCCGCTGCGATGGAGGAACTGCTGGCCGAGGCGAAACTGGTCGCGCGCTCGGCGGCCACGGTGCTGATCCGGGGCGACAGCGGCAGCGGCAAGGAATTGCTGGCGCGCGCGGTGCACCTCGCCAGCGCGCGGGCCGACGGGCCGTTCGTCGCGCTCAACTGCGCGGCGATACCGGAATCCCTGCTCGAGTCCGAACTGTTCGGCCACCTCAAGGGCGCCTATACCGGTGCCACGCAGCAGCGGGTCGGCCTGCTGCAGGCCGCAAGCGGCGGCACGCTCTTCCTCGACGAGATCGGCGATATGCCGCTGGCCCTGCAGGCGAAACTGCTGCGCGCGCTGCAGGAGCGGACGGTGCGGCCGATCGGCGCCACGCAGGACCTGCCGGTCGACTTGCGGGTCATTGCCGCCACGCACCGTGACCTCGAGGCGGCAGTGGCCGAAGGCAGTTTCCGCGAAGACCTGTACTACCGGATAAATGTAGTCGGGCTGCGCGTGCCGCCGCTGTCCGAGCGGCGCGAGGACATCGCGCCGCTGGCACGGCATTTCCTCGACCGCAACCGCGTGCAGCAGGGCGGCGGGCCCGCCGGTTTTGCGCCGGACGCGCTGAAGGCGCTGACGCTGGCGGCCTGGCCGGGCAATGTGCGCCAATTGCAGAACGTGGTCGAGCAGGTGTGCGCGCTCTGTACCACCCCGCTGGTGCCGCTGTCGCTGGTGCAGCGCGCGCTGCGCGTTCCGGGAATCGAGGTGCTCAGTTATGTCGCCGCGAAAGAGCGCTTCGAGCGCCACTATCTGGTGAACCTGCTGAGGCTCACCGACGGCAACGTCAGCGATGCTGCGCGACTGGCGCAGCGCAATCGCACCGAGTTCTATCGGCTGCTGCAGAGGCATGGTCTGGTCGCGCTGGAGTTTCGTTCGCCAGCAGTGTCGCTCCCCGGCGACAGCGGCAAACCCTGACAAATCAAAGACCTGGCGCGCAGCGCGCCGCGACCCGTCGTCGGAAGGCGACAGCCTTGCGCCAGCCCAAGCGCGTCCCGGCGGGCGGCGATCTCTGCTATTCCAAATGAAATCAGGCACTTGGGCCGATCTGTGCTGCACGATGCCAAATTGGCACGGCGCTTGCGAAGCGGGAAGGGTTGCCCACTTCGCTCGAGCCTGATGCCAACCATGCCCGTTGCTCCTGACCGCATGCCTGCGACCGCCCCGCGGATTGCTTCCCCGACCGGCCAGCCGGCGCCGCCATTTGTCGACCGCTTGCAGGTCGACTCTGAGCCGGCAGTGCCGCCGCTGTGCCGTGCGTCGATGGCACCGCAGCACTGGTCAGGCTTCTGGCGCGGGCTGTTCGTCGCGCAGGCGCGCCAGCCTGTCTCGGCTGCGCCGTGGCAGCAGGCGGCGGAGCGCCGGCGGGCAGCGCTGCGCACTGGCGTGCTGCTGGCCGCCGGCACCCCAGCTGTGCTGGTGGCCGGCGGCGCGGCCGAATGGTCGGCCTGGCTGTTCATGCATCTGGTTTTGCTGGCCGTGCTCACCGGTTGGGTTGCGGCCGGCTTTTTCACTGCCCTGATGGGCGTGCTGGTTGCGTGGCGCGGCGACCCGCATGCAATGTCCGCCGCGCAGGTGGCCGGATCGCCGCTGGCATCGCGCACGCGCACCGCGATCATCATGCCGATCTGCAATGAGCAGGTCGATCGCGTGTTCGCCGGCCTGCGCGCTACCTGCGAATCCCTGCTGCAGACCGGCCATGCGGGGCAGTTCGATGTGTTTGTTCTGTCCGACAGCGCCGATGCGGCTACCTGCGCGGAGGAGCTGGCGGCGTGGCGCGGACTACGTTCGGCCGTGGGGCCGGCGCTGCAGGTGTTCTATCGCTGGCGCCGGCGGCGGGTGCGGCGCAAGGCAGGCAACGTCGCCGACTTCTGCCGCCGCTGGGGGCGCTCGTATGACTACTTCGTCGTGCTCGACGCCGACAGTGTCATGAGCGGCGATTGTCTGGTGACACTGGCGAAGCTGATGGACCGCCATCCGCGCGTCGGCATCCTGCAGACCGCGCCGGCCACCGACGGCATCGACACGCTGCATGCGCGCATACAGCAGTTCGCAAGCCGGCAGGCCGGCCGGCTGTTCACTGCAGGCATGAGCTACTGGCAGCTCGGCGAGTCGCACTACTGGGGGCACAACGCCATCCTGCGCAGCGATGCTTTCATCCGTCACTGCAGCCTCGCGCGGCTGCCCGGGCGCGGCGGGTTGTCGGGCGACATTCTGTCGCACGATTTCGCGGAGGCCGCGCTGATGCGCCGCGCAGGCTACGAGGTCTGGCTGGTGCCCGATCTGGGCGGCAGCTATGAGCAGCAGCCGCCCAATCTGGTCGAGGAATTGCGGCGCGACCGCCGCTGGTGCGAGGGCAACCTGATGAACCTTCGACTGCTTGCCGAGCCCGGGCTGGCGCCAGCGCATCGCTGGATGCTGTTCACCGGCGCCTTGTCTTATCTCGCTTCGCCCCTGTGGCTGCTCTTCTTGCTCGCCTCCGCGCTGGCCTGGCAGGGAGGCGGCCCCGGCGTGCCGGCGCTCGCACTGTTCGCATGCAGCGCAAGCCTGCTGCTGGTGCCCAAGCTGCTGGCCGTGGCGTTGCTGGCATTCAGTGGCGAGGCCGCGCGCCACGGCGGCTGGTCGCGCGTGCTGCCCGGCGTGCTGCTGGAGGCGCTCTGGTCGCTGCTGCTGGCGCCGGTGCGCATGGCCGCCCACACTCTGTTTTGCACCGCTGCGCTGACCGGCATCGGTATCCGCTGGCAGTCGCCGCCGCGCGAGGCCGAAGCGCTGCCCATGTCGGATGCGCTGCGCCGCTTCGCTCCGTTTTCTGCCCTGGCTGCAGCGGCCAGCGTGGCCGGTGTGCTGGCCGATCCCGCCGTCGCCCTCTGGCTGATGCCGGTCACGCTGCCGTTGCTTGCCAGCCCGGTGCTCGCAGTGATCGGCAGCCGCGAGGACGCGGGGCGCGCATTGCGTGCGCAGGGCCTGCTGTGCACGCCGGAAGAGATCGCGCGCCCGCTGCTGCTGTGGCGCACCCGCACGCCGGTCCGCAGGACGCTGCGCGCAGTGCCCGGCACAGACGTCGGGGCGGTGGCTGCGGTTGCGGAGCGCCGGCGTGCATGACCGCAGGCCGGCGCCTGCCGGCCTTGAGCGGCGCCGCTTCATTGCCACGCTGCTGGCGGCGGCCGGCAGTCTCGCGCTGGGCGGCGCGCATGCGGCAGGCCCGGATGCGCCCGCGCTGAAATTCGGCGCGCCGCAGCCGTTTTCCTTCGAGCGCCTGCGCCGCCGGGCGCAGCAAATGGCCGGCCGGCCGTACCAGCCGCCGCGCTCTCCCGATCGGAATATCCTGCAGCAGATCGACTATGACGAGCACGGGCGACTGAAATTCGATCCGCGCGCCGCACTCTTCGCCGACGGCCCGGGCCGCTATCCGGTCACCTTCTTTCATCTCGGCCGCTACTTCCAGGTGCCGGTACGGATGTACGTCGCCAGCGACGGCAGCGCGCGCGAGATCCTGTACGACCCGTCGCTGTTCAGCATGTCGGCCGGCAGTCCCGCGCAGGCGCTGGGCGAGCACACCGGCTTCGCAGGCTTTCGCCTGCAGGAGAGCCGATTCGCCGACCAGCATCCGCTGCCATGGCAGTCTAACGACTGGGTCGCTTTTCTGGGGGCGTCCTATTTCCGTGCGATCGGCGACGCATTCCAGTACGGGCTGTCGGCGCGCGGCATTGCCATCGATGTCGCGCTGGCGGACCGGCCTGAGGAATTCCCGGCCTTCACCGAGTTCACCATCGAGGCGCCGGCGAATGACCGGGACGCGCCGCGGGTCTGTGCGCTGCTCGACGGTCCCGGCATCTGCGGCGCCTTCCGGTTCAGGCTTGTGCGCGAAGCCGGCGTGACGATGGACGTGGAATGCCACCTGTGGCTGCGCCGGCCGGTGCAGCGGCTGGGCATCGCACCGCTGACCTCGATGTACTGGTACTCGGAAAAGTCGCGCAGGCACGGCGTCGACTGGCGGCCCGAAGTACATGACTCCGACGGGCTGGCGATCTGGACCGGCAGCGGCGAGCGCCTGTGGCGCCCGCTGAACAATCCGGCGCGGCTGCTGGTGTCCGCATTCGGCGATCGGGATCCGCGCGGCTTCGGCCTGATGCAGCGCGACCGCAGTTTCGACAATTACCTCGACGGCGTGCATTACGAGCGGCGTCCCGGACTGTGGGTAGAGCCGCTCGGCCCGTGGGGCAGGGGCGCGGTCGAACTGGTCGAGATACCGACCGATGACGAAACCCACGACAACATTGTCGCCATGTGGGTGCCGGCGCAGCCGCCGTTGCCGCGGCAGGAACTGGTGTTGCGCTACCGCCTGCACTGGCAGGCCGATGAGCCTCACCCGTCGCCGGTCGCGCGCTGCGTGGCCACGCGCATCGGCCGCGGCGGCGAGCCGGGGCAGCCGGCGCCCGACGGCAGCGTGCGCTTCGTGGTGGAGTTTTTCGGCGGGCGGCTGGCCGAGCTTCCGTTCGGCATCCTGCCCGAGGCGGTGGTGACCGCGTCGCGCGGCACGCTGCCGGTGAGTGTCGCGGAGCCGGTGCCGAACGGCCGTGCCGGCCACTGGCGCGCGCGCTTCGACCTGCTGGCGCCGGGCCGCGATCCGGTGGAACTGCGGCTCTACCTGCGCGACCGCGGCGAAGCGCTCAGCGAGAGCTGGCTGTACCAGTTCCATCCGTCGCAGCGCGCCGCATGAACAGCCGTCCCGCGCCGGCGCTCGGGTAGACTGGCGTCCGTTCCGCCATCCGCATTGATCCCATCGTGCCCCAGACCCTGGCCTCGGCCACAGACTGCGAACTGCTGATCCGCAAAAGCCGCTTCATCGGCCGCGTGCAGCCGGTCGCCGATCGCGCTGCGGCGCAACGCGTTGTCGCCGCACTGCGCGAACAGCATCCGGGCGCGGCCCATGTCTGCTGGGCGCTGCTGGCCGGCGGGCAGTCGGCGGCGGTGGATGACGGCGAACCGTCCGGCACCGCCGGCCGCCCGATGCTCGACGTGCTGCGGCACCAGGATCTCGACGGCGTGCTGGCCACCGTGGTGCGCTACTTCGGCGGCGTAAAGCTCGGGGCAGGGGGGCTGGTACGGGCGTACACCGATGCCGTGGCGCAGGCGCTGAAGCACGCGCAGAAAGTGGCGATCGTGCGGCAGCGCCTGCTGCGCTGCGCGCTGCCGTATGCGCTGGAGGGGCTGCTGAGGCGCGAACTGGATGCTGCGGGCGGTGTGCTGCTCGGGATACGCCATGACGACCAGGTGCAGCTCAGCTTTTCGCTGGCCGAACCGGTAGCGGACGCACTGGTGGCGCGAGTGAATGACGCGGGGCAGGGGAGGATTGTATGGCTGCCCGACCCGGAGGCGGGCGGCGTACCCTAGCACTGCTATGGCACGGGCTCGCCTTGTCTCAGCGCGGCGAACTTCATTTCCATCTCGCGCCGCATGCCGCGCCGCACCTGCGCGGCCGCATGCCGCCGGCGTTCGTCAGGTGTCGACGGCAGCAACGGGGGCACCGGCGTCGGCTTGCCGGCATCGTCGACCGCGACCATGGTGAAAAAGCAGCTGTTCACGTGCCGCACTACCTTGCTGCGGATGTTCTCCGCCGTCACCTTGATGCCAATCTCCATCGACGAAGTGCCGGTGTGGTTGACCGACGCCAGGAAGGTCACCAGCTCGCCGACCGAGACCGGCTGGCGGAAAGTCACCTGGTCCACGCTCAGGGTGACGACATAGCTCCCCGCATAGCGGCTGGCGCACGCATACGCGACCTGGTCGAGCAGTTTCAGGATGGTGCCGCCGTGTACCTTGCCGGAGAAGTTGGCGGTGTCGGGCGTCATCAGCACCGTCATGGTCAGTTGGTGATTCGGCAAATCCATCGGGGTGTCGGGGCAGGGAAATCGGCTGGAAAGGCGGCACAGCTTACCCCGCATTGCCGCAATGCACCAGAGTCGGCGGGTCTTTGCGGTCAACGAGGAGGGGGTTTGTGCATGCGCAAGCCCTGGTGAATATCAGGTATTGACAGCCGTAAAGCGCCGCTCCTACACTTCTCTGCATTCTGAATTCAGAATTCCGAATTCGGTTCAAAAGACCGAACCCGGCCACCAGACAAACACCCTATGTCCATACTTCGTCCGCAACAGACTCTGGTCGAGCAGGTCTACGAAGCGATCCTGTCCCGGATCGCGTCCGGCCAGGTCGGTCCCGATGCCCGGCTGATCCAGGAAGAGATCGCCGAGGTGCTCGGCGTGTCCCGGCAGCCGGTGCAGCAGGCCCTGCTGCTGCTGCGCAACGAAGGCGTGCTGATCAGCGCGCCCGGGCGCGGCCTGATGGTGGCGCCGCTCGATTCGGCCAAGGTGCGCAATGTCTACGAGATCCGCGCCAGCCTGGACGCGCTCGCCGCCGGGAAGGCGGCCCGCCTGCAGAGCCAGCGCGCACAAGACGAGGGCGCCGCATTCATCGCGCGCGGCCGCGACGCAGTCGCCCGGCAGTCGATTTCCGACATGATCGCGGCCGATATGGCCTTCCATCATTTCATCTACGAACTGTCCGGCAATCCGATGATTGCCGAGACCTCCGCGCCGCACTGGACCTACCTGCGCTGCCTGATGGGCGCGGTGCTGATGCAGGGCGAGGCGCCGCGCGATATCTGGGCGGAGCACCAGGCGATCCTGGATGCGGTGGCTCGCGGCGATGCGGCCGAGGCCGAGCGCCTGTCGCGCGCGCATGTCAACCATGCGACCGGTTCGCTGGTGAGCAAGCTGGACAAGGAGGTTGCAGTCGCAGGCTGAACGGCCTGCTGCAAGTCCTGACAAGCATTCGGCGCTCGCTGCCGGCCTACCGAGGCACAGACCCGAGCAGGCGCGAGCACAACAACAACACGCACCGGTCGTACTTTACCCAGACCGGTCGCATGGGGGAGACACCATGACAACCCAAACCCGCGGCGCCGCCATGCCAGCGCCTGACGCCCGGCCCGTGCAGGCCGTTTACCGCAAGGTGGCATTCCGGCTGGTGCCCTTGCTCTGCATCTGCTATCTCGCTGCCTATCTCGACCGCGTGAACGTTGGCTTTGCCAAGCTGCAGATGCTGGCCGACCTCGAGTTCAGCAATACCGTGTACGGTCTCGGCGCCGGCATTTTCTTCCTCGGCTACGTGATCTTCGAAGTCCCGAGCAACCTGCTGCTGCACAGGGTCGGCGCGCGCGTCTGGATCGCCCGCATCATGATTACCTGGGGCGTGCTCGGCGGCCTGATGGCCTTCGTGACCACCCCGATGCAGTTCTACATACTGCGTTTCCTGCTCGGGGTGGCCGAGGCCGGCTTCATTCCCGGGGTTCTGCTTTACCTGACCTACTGGTTCCCGGCGGCCTGGCGCGGCCGCATCATCGCGCTCTTCCTGGCGGCGATACCGATGTCGAATATCGTCGGCGGCCCGCTGTCGGGCTGGATCCTGGCCACCATGGGCGACGTCGGCGGTCTGCGCGGCTGGCAGTGGCTGTTCATTCTCGAAACCACCCCGTCCATCCTGCTGGGTCTTGCGGTGCTGAAGTTCCTCGATGACCGCGTCGACGACGCACGCTGGCTGAGCGACGAGGAGAAGGCAAAGATCCAGGCTGACATTGCGGCCGAGGCCTCGCCCGGCACCCAGCATGCGAGCGCAATCGGCGCACTGCGCAGCGGCCGCGTGTGGATGCTCGGCCTCGCGTACTTCTGCATCGCCAGCGCGATCTACATCACCAGCTTCTGGATGCCGACCCTGATCAAGCAGCTGGGCGTAAACGACCCGCTGCACATCGGCTGGCTGACCACGATCCCGTACACGATTGCCATCGTTGCGATGGTCCTCTGCAACACCAGCGCCGACCGGATGGCCGAGCGCCGCTGGCACACCGTCGTTCCCTGCGTCGCGAGCGCGCTCGGCCTGGCGATCGTCGCATCGCCCGACATCGGCCTGACGCTTGCAATGATCGGGCTGGTGCTGGCTGCGGCCGGCGCATCGGCCGCACAGGCTGCGTTCTGGAGCTTGCCGCCGGCCTTCCTGACCGGGGCCGGCGCCGCGGCAGGCATCGCGCTGGTGAATTCGCTTGGCAATATCGCCGGCATGGCCAGCACCGCGCTGGTCGGCTGGATGACTGACCTGACTGGCAGCCCGAACGCCAGCCTGTACCTGTTCGCCGCCGTCGGCGTATTCGGCGCGGTGCTCGTGCTGCGGCTGCCGGCGAAAGTCGTGAACCGTTGAAACCCTGAAACAGAAAGACAGTCCCATGGACGCAAGCCACTACGGAACCCTGTACCAGTCGCTGCAAAAGGCAGTGGCAAAGTACCCGGACAACGCCGCCTACTCGGTGCCGCCGGCGGCCGGCCGCAACTATCACCCGGACGGCTGGGAAGTCAGCTACCGCGAAACGCTGGCGCAGGTCGAGCGCCTGAAGGCGATCTATGCGAGCGCCGGCTACGGCCTCGGCCACCGCGTTGCCATCCTGTTCGAGCAGCGTCCCGAGTTCGTATTCCATTATTTCGCGCTGAATGCGCTCGGCGTGTCGGTCGTGCCCGTGAACCCGGACTATCGCCGGGAAGAGATCCACTATCTGGTCGAGCATTCCGAATCCTCGCTGATCGTCGGTGTCGACTCGCGCACCGAGGATCTCGACAGCGTCGTGTGGATGCTGGGCGGCGCATGCAGCCGCGTATCCTTCGACCGCTTCCCGGAGCGGGTGCCGTCGCCGCGCAAGCCGGCACTGTCGGGCACACCGGATTTTTCGACCGAGGCTGCGCTGCTGTACACGTCGGGCACCACTGGCCGTCCGAAGGGCTGCATCCTGACGAATGAATACTTCCATTCGTTCGGGGCCTGCTACCTCGGGCTCGGCGGCGCGCTGACGATGCACGAAGGCGTGGAGCGGATGTATAACCCGCTGCCGCTGCACCATGCAAACTGCCTGTCGATCTCTCTGCCGGCGATGCTGATGTCCGGGGGCTGCCTGATTTTCCCGGACCGCTTCCATGCCAGCACCTGGTGGAAGGACCTGGTCGCGAGCCGCGCGACAGTCGTGCAGTTCCAGGGCGTGATTCCCAACATCCTGCTGAAGTTGCCCGAATGCGCGGAAGAGACGCAGCACACGGTGCGCTTTGCGCTGTGCGCCGGTGTCGAGCCCAGCCTGCACGAGCTGTTCGAGAAGCGCTTCAACCTGCCGGTGGTCGAGATGTGGTCGATGACGGAAGTAGGCCGCCTGATCAGCGACAACCATGAGCCGCGTTCCATCCACACGCGCGCGTTCGGCCGCAATAATCCCTGGGTCGAGGCGCGCATCGTCGACGAGCACGGTAACGAACTGCCGGCCGACACCCCGGGCGAACTGGTCATCCGCCACAGCGCGGAAGCGCCGCGCAAGGGTTTCTTCTCCGGCTACCTCAAAAACGAAGAGGCTACCGAAGAGGCATGGAAGGGCGGCTGGTTTCATACCGGCGACGCTGCGGTGCGCGACGCGTCCGGCATGCTCTTTTTCATGGACCGCAAGAAGAACATCATCCGCCGCGCCGGCGAGAACATCGCCGCCGCCGAGATCGAGGCCTGCCTGAATGCGCACGCGCAAGTGCGGCAGGTGGCGGTGCTGGCAGCGCCCGACGAAGTGCGCGAGGAGGAAGTGATGGCCTGCGTGGTCGTGCGCGAAGCGTCCGACATTGCCGACGATGCGAAGAAGCTGGCGCTGGCGCAGTCACTGTTCGACTGGTGCTATGAACGCATGGCCTATTTCAAGGCGCCGGGCTGGGTGCTATTCGTCGACAGCCTACCGATGGGCACCTCTGCCAAAGTACAGAAGATCCATATTTTCCCAGCAGGCACCGACCCGCGCGCGCAGCCGGGCGTGATCGATTTGCGTGCGCAGAAGAAGCAGAAAAAAGTCACGACGGCCGCCTGAGCCGGGACAGCAAAACGAAAGCGAGAACAGACTGATGCAAGCCCCGCAACTCCACCCTGACATGGCCGCCGGCGTGATTGCGCGCTTCCTGAAGGCGCGCGGCGTCGACCGCATCTTCGCGCTGTGCGGCGGCCACATCATGCCGATCTGGATGCAATGCGATGCCGTCGGCATCCGCATCATCGACGTGCGCGACGAGCGTGCGGCGGTCTACATGGCGCATGCGCACAGTGAACTCACCGGCCAGCTTGGCGTGGCGCTGGTGACCGCCGGTCCGGGCATGACGAACGCAATGACCGGCATCGCCAACGCGCATACGTCGCGCGCGTCGGTGCTGGTGCTGTCCGGCTGCCCGCCGCGCGCGCAGGAAAACCGCGGCGCGCTGCAGGACATGCCGCACGTCGACATGGTGCGTCCCATCACCCGCTATGCGCGCACCGTGCGCGAGCCGTCGCTGGTGCTGCAGGAACTCGACGAGGCCGTGTCGCGCGCCCTGGGCGAGGGCGGCGATCCGGGCCCGGTGTATGTCGACTTTCCGGTCGATACCCAGCGCGGCATCGTGCCGAAGGTCTTGCAGCGCGACGAACACCTGCTCGGCAAGCCGGCCAAGGTGGTGCTGCCGGATGCGGCCAGTATCGAAGCCGCAGTCGACCTGCTGTGGAGCGCAAGGAAGCCGCTGGTGATCACCGGCCGTGGTGCGCGCGGCGCCGGCGCGGAGATCCGTCGGCTGCTGGATGCAACCGGCGCCGTCTATCTGGATACCGGCGAAAGCCGCGGCCTCGTCCCGGACAGCCATCCGTCGGTCGTGGGCGCAATGCGCGGCACGGTGATGGGCGACGCCGATCTCGTGGTCACCATCGGCCGCAAGCTCGATTTCCAGCTCGCGTATGGTTCGCCGGCGGTGTTCAGGGACGCACGTTTCCTGCGCATGTCGAATACCGCCACCGAACTGCGCGACAACCGCCGCGGCGATGTCGAACTGCTGGCCACGCCTGCAGCGGCGATTGCCGCCATGCTTGAGCGGGCGCAAGGCCGTACCGCGGCCACCGATCGCGACTGGGCGCAGGGCCTGCGCCGCCAGCATGAAGCGCGCGCGGAAAAACTGCGCGCGACGATGGCGACCGCACCGTCGGATGCCGACGGCCGCATCCACCCGAACCGCGTGCTGCACGAATTGCAGCAGCGGCTGGCGCCGGATGCGATCGTGGTTGCCGACGGTGGTGACTTCCTCAGCTTTGCGCGCGTCGGCCTGTCCGCCGCGACCTATCTCGACCCCGGCTCGCTCGGCTGCATCGGCATCGGCACGCCGTTCGGCGTCGCGGCCAGCCTCGCGTATCCGGACCGGCAGGTGGTGGTCGCCACCGGCGACGGTGCGTTCGGTTTCAATGCAATGGAGATCGACACTGCGGTACGACAGGGTGCGAAGCCCCTGATCGTGGTAGCCAATAACGGTGCGTGGCAGATCGAGGTACATGACCAGCAGGACAGCTTTGGCAAGGTGGTGGGCACCCGGCTGCAGCTGTCCGACCATGCGGCGATGGCGCGTGCGTTCGGCATGCATGGCGAACGGGTGGAGCGCGCCGAAGATCTCGGCCCCGCGATCGAGCGCGCGATGAAAAATCTGCCGGCATTACTTGACGTATTGGTATCGCCCGAGGCAAAGTCCTCGGACGGCAAATCCGGTCTCGCCTGGGTGCCCGACCTGCAGCCGCTCGGCGCCTGGGAAGCGTCCGAGCAAGCATGGCGCGCGTCGGCCCACAACGATAACCAATAACGAACCGAGAGGAGATGAGATGGATGCTGTTGATTCACGCCGCCGCCTGCTGCTGAAAGCGACCGGCGCCTCCGTTGCCGGCTGCTGCGCGCTGCAGGCTCAGCCCGCCGCCGCCGACGATGCGCAGGGCATGGTGAAGGGCGACCTGCTGGTCGCCGCCAAGGGCGACGACACCAAGCCGGTGAAGGCCGAGGACATCAAGCTCGGCGGCAAGCCGCTGCTCGTATGGCCTTACGACCTGAAGGAAAAGAAGGCACGCAGCGATTCGCGGCTGAACAAGCTGCTGCTGGTGCGCATGGATCCGGCCGATATGAGCGACGAGATCAAGGCGCGCGCGCCGAGCGGCGTGCTGGCCTATTCGTCGATCTGCACGCATCAGGCCTGCGACGTCACCGAATACGTGGCCTCCGAGAAGCTGCTGATGTGCTTCTGCCACTTTTCAAAATTTAACCCCGGCGACGGTTCGGTCGCGAAAGGACCGGCCACCAAGAGCCTGCCTTTCGTGCCGCTCGAAGAGAAGGACGGCTATCTGGTCGTCGCCGGCAATTTCTCGAACAAGCCAGGGGTCTGACACCCGGGGGGAAGATTTCAGCGGCGCTGACGCAGGCCGTTGAAGATAAGCAGCCGCCACAAGCGGCGATTTCAAAAATGGAGGAGAGACACAATGAAATTGCGTAGCAAGCACCTCGCACTCGCACTCAGCCTGCTGCCGGTGGTGGCGATGGCCGAAGGACCGTCGGCAGCCAAAGGCCACATGCCCTACAACCCGGTTACCGATGCGCGCCTGCAGAATCCGGAAGCGCGCAACTGGCTGAGCTGGCGCGGCAACTACGGCAGCTGGACGTACAGCCCGCTCGAAAAGATCAACGACAAGAACGTCGGCAAGATGCAGCTGGCGTGGTCGTATTCGACCGGCGTGACCGAAGGCCACCAGTCGCCGCCGATCGTCAACGACGGCTACATGTTTGTCACGACGCCGCAGAACCAGGTGATCGCGCTGAACGCGAAGACCGGTCAGGAAATCTGGCGCTACAAGAAAGAGATTCCGTCGGAGCTGTTCCAGCTGCATCCGACCAACCGCGGCGTCGCGCTGTACGGTGACAAGGTGTATGTCGCTACTACCGACTGCTATCTGGTCGCGCTCGACGCCAAGACCGGCAAGGTGCTGTGGCAGACCCAGGTCGAGAACTGGAAGACCGGCTACTACATGACCCTGGCGCCGCTGGCTGCCAAGGGCAAGATCATGGTCGGCGTGTCGGGCGGCGAATACGGCGTGCGCGGCTTCGTCGCGGCAGTCGATGCCGAGTCCGGCAAGATGGCATGGCGCCGTCACACCATCCCGGCACCGAACGAGATGGGCGGCGATACCTGGCCGAACAACGGCTCGTACAAGACCGGCGGCGGCTCGGTCTGGGTCACCGGCACGTACGATCCGAAGACCAACACCGCCTACTTCGGCACCGGCAACCCGGGTCCGTGGACACCGGACCTGCGCCAGGGCGACAACCTGTTCGCCAGCTCGACGCTCGCGCTGGACGTGAACACCGGCGAGATCAAGGGCTACCAGCAGTACGCGCAGAACGATTCGTGGGACTGGGATGAAGTGACCCCGCCGCTGCTGTTCGATGCCGACATCAAGGGCAAGAAGACCCCGGTCGCCGTCCGTGCGGCGCGCAACGGCTACATGTATGTGCTCGAGCGCACCAACACCGGCGCGCTGAAGTATGTCAACGCATGGCCGTACGTCGGCAACAACGTGTTCAAGTCGCTCGACCCGAAGACCGGTCGCCCGGACTACGACATGTCGCGCAAGCCGTCGATGACGCAGGGCGCCGCATTCTGCCCGTCGCTGTGGGGCGGCAAGGACTGGCTGCCGGAGGCCTACAGCCCGAAGACCGGCCTCGTCTATACGATGGCCAACGAGCACATGTGCTCGGAGCTGCCGAAGGGCGAGCAGACCACCTACAAGGCGGGTGACCTGTTCATCGGCTTCCCGCTCGAGGGCGTGCTGACCAACGTCCGTCTGACCGAAGGCGCGAAGGACTACATCGGCGAGATCCAGGCATGGGATCCGGCCACTGGCAAGAAAGTCTGGTCGCAGAAGTTCAAGGACCAGATCTGGACCCCGACCTTCGTCACCGGCGGCAACCTGGTGTTCGCAGGCGGTCTGCCTGACCGCAAGTTCCGCGCGTTCGACGCCAAGACGGGCAAGGAGCTGTGGTCCTACAGCGCGCCGTCGGGCGTGATCGGCGTGCCGAGCGCGTATGAAGTCGACGGCGAGCAGTACATCGCCGTGGTTGCAGGCTGGGGTGTGGATGCACAGCGCCTGGCTGGCGCCATCGACCACGTGAAGGGCACCAACACCATCGTTCCGCAGGGCGGCACGCTGATGGTGTTCAAGGTACCGAAGTAAGCGTCGGTCGCCTCGCGCCCCGGCCGGCGACGGCCGGGGCACGAAAACGTTGTTTCCGCTTTTGGCTTTGGCCGGTCCCTGGCGGGCCGGCTTTTTTTATCGACAGGATTGAGATGGACTTTTCACTGCCACCTGAACTGATTGCGTTGCGCGACCGCGTGCGCAGCTTCATCGCCGACCAGGTGATACCGCTCGAGAATGACCCGCGCCAGGACAGCCACGGACCGCACCGCGAACTGCGCGACGAACTCGTCGGCCGCGCGCGCGCCGCCGGCCTGCTGACGCCGCATGCATCGCGCGAGCTCGGCGGGCTGGGCCTCACGCACATCGAGAAGGCGGTGGTATTCGAAGAGGCCGGTTACTCGTGGCTGGGCCCGACCGCGCTGAACATTCATGCGCCGGACGAGGGCAACATCCACCTGATGGAAGAAGTCGCCACGCCGGCGCAGAAAGAACGCTGGCTGCGGCCGCAGGTCGAGGGCAAGACCCGCTCCTGCTTCTGCATGACCGAACCCGCGCCGGGCGCGGGCGCCGATCCCGGCAACCTGATGACGACCGCCGTAAAAGACGGCGACCACTATGTGATCAATGGCCGCAAATGGCTGATCACCGGTGCAGAAGGTTCGGATTACGCCATCATCATGGCGCGCATGGAAGACGGTACAGCGACCATGTTCCTGTCCGACATGGACGCGCCCGGCATCGAAGTGGTGCGCAACCTCGACGCCATGGACCGCTGCTTCTCCGGCGGGCATGGCGTGGTCGAGTTTACCAACCTGCGCGTGCCGGCCGCCGACGTGCTCGGCGAGATCGGGAAGGGCTTCCGCTATGCGCAGATCCGGCTCGCGCCGGCGCGGCTGACGCACTGCATGCGCTGGCTCGGCCAGGCGCGGCGCGCGCATGACGTCGCGCTTGACTATGTGCGCAAGCGCGAAGCCTTCGGCAAGCCGCTGGTCGAGCACGAGGGCGTCGGCTTCATGATCGCCGACAATGACATGGACCTGATGACGGCTCGCCTGCATATCTGGCACACCGCATGGCTGCTGGACCGCGGCGAGCGCGGCAATTTCGAATCGAGCCGTGCAAAAGTGGTGTGCTCGGAGGCCGAGTGGCGCGTGGTCGACCGCAGCGTGCAGATCATGGGCGGCATGGGTGTGACCAACGAGGCGCCGGTGATGCGCATATTCACGGACATGCGCGCCTTCCGCATCTATGACGGCCCCAGCGAAGTGCACCGCTGGAGCATGGCAAAGAAACTGGCTGCCGGAGTGGCGCAATGAGTGGTGCGGAACGTGTTGCCTCGCTGTGCCGGCTCGACGGCAGGCGCGCCCTGGTGACCGGTGCGTCGAGCGGCTTCGGCGCGCATTTCGCGCAGTTGCTGGCCGATGCCGGCGCCGAAGTCGTGCTGGCCGCGCGCCGCGTCGACAAGCTGCGAACGCTGGCCGAGCAACTGCAGGCGAACGGGCAGCAGGCATCGGTCGTCGAGATGGACGTGTCGTCTGCCGCCAGCGTGCGCGCCGCCTTTGCGCAGACTGGTGCGTGCGACATTGTGATCAACAATGCCGGCATCACCGTCACCAGCAGCCTGCTCGACCAGACCGAGGCCGACTGGGACAGCGTGATCGACACCAACCTGAAAGGCTGCTTCCTGGTCGCGACTGAAGCGGCGCGCGTGCTGCGCGACGCGGGCAAGCCGGGCAGCATCGTGAACATTGCATCGGTGCTCGGCGAGCGGGTCGCCGCCGGCGTGGCGCCGTATGCGATCTCGAAGGCCGGCGTGGTGCAGGCGACCAAGGTGATGGCGCTGGAACTCGCGCGCTACCGGATCCGCGTGAACGCGCTGCTGCCTGGCTACGTGGTGACCGACCTGAACCGCGAATTCCTCGAGAGCGAGCCGGGCCAGAAGCTGCGCCAGCGGGTGCCGACGCGCCAGTTCTGCCAGTTGTCCGACCTTGACGGCCCGTTGTTGCTGCTGGCGTCCGACGCCGGTGCCGGCATGACCGGCGCCTGCGTGCCGGTCGACCGGGGCCACCTGGTGAGCTCGCTATGAACGTCGAAGACCAGGCCCGCCTGCGCGACTGGCTGGCTGCGCAGGGCTTTGGCGGCAAGTCGCTGACGCTCAAGCCCCTGGCCGGCGGCCAGTCGAACCCGACCTACCTGCTCGACACCGGCGATACACGGCTGGTGCTGCGCAAGCAGCCGCCGGGCGTGCTGCTGAAATCCGCGCACGCGGTCGACCGCGAATACCGGGTGATCAGCGCGCTGCGCAATACCGATGTCCCGGTGCCGGAGGCGCTCGCATGGTGCGAGGACGCCAGTGTGGTCGGCACGCCGTTCTATCTGATGTCCTTCGTCGAGGGCAGGGTGCTGGTCGACCAGTCGCTGCCCGGCATGGGCGCGGCCGAGCGCGAAGCGATCTACCGCGACATGAACCGCGTGATCGCCGCGCTGCACGAGGTCGACGTGGATGCGGTCGGGCTGTCGGACTATGGCCGGCGCGAGGGTTTCATCCGCCGGCAGGTCGACCGCTGGTCGCGCCAGCTTCAGGGTTCGCCGCTGGCCCCGGGCGAGGCCATGAACAAGCTGATGGAATGGCTGCCGCAGCATCTGCCGCCGGAGCAGGAGGCGACGCTGATCCACGGCGACTTCCGGCTCGACAACCTGATCTTCGACGCTCACGAGCCGCGCGTGATCGCAGTGCTCGACTGGGAACTGTCGACGCTCGGCGATCCGCTGTCGGACTTTGCATATCACTGCATGAGCTGGCACATTCCGCACACGCTGTGGCGCGGGATTGCCGGGCTGGATCTGGCGGCGCTCGGCCTGCCGGACGAGTCGACCTATCGCAACTGGTACGCGCAGCGGCGCACTGCCATCGACGATGATGCGTGGCGCTTCTACCTCGGATTCAACCTGTTTCGCATGTCGGCCATCCTGCATGGCATCGCGGAGCGCGCGCAGCAGGGCAATGCGAATTCGGCCGACGCAGTGGAGACCGGCAGGAAGGCCGGCCCGCTGGCCGAGCTGGGTTGCCGGGTGGTCGGTATCTGAGCGCGCCGGTACCCGCTGTGTGTATGTGGCGAGCCCGGGCGTGAGCTCGTTGCGGCAGTCGATCGAGCGACTGTCCGAAGCCGCAAGACGGCGGAGAGCGAGTGTCGCGCGCCAACTCGCGTAAGATGGCGAGCCTCGCTGCACCCCCGCAGGCCCTTCGCAGAGCGTTACCGATGTCGATTCCGCTGGTCGTCAATTCCGTGCAGGTTCCGCTGGCCGACCTTGGCATGCACGTGCGCGCCGTCGTCCAGGAGGTGCGCGCCCCGACCGCCATGCCCGACTGGGCGACCTGGCTCGCCGAGATCGGTTTCCTGCCCGGCGAGAGCGTGCAGGTGATCGCGCGCGGCGCGCCCGGCGGCGATCCGCTGGTGGTGCGGATCGGCGATTCCACCTTCGCGCTGAGGAAAGCCGAGGCCGCGTGCGTGCTGGTGCTGCCTGTCGCCGAGGCGGAGGGCGCACGGTGAGCGAGGCAAAGATCCACCTGTACCCGACCGGCCCGCTGGTGGCGCTGGTCGGCAATCCGAATTGCGGCAAGACCGCGCTGTTCAACCGCCTCACCGGCAGCCAGCAGAAGGTCGCGAATTATGCGGGCGTGACGGTTGAGCGCAAGGAAGGGCGCTTCGCCACCGCCGCCGGCAAGGCGCTGCGGCTGCTGGATTTGCCGGGCACCTACAGCCTGCACCCGCGCTCGCTCGACGAGCGGGTGACGGTGGACGTCCTGACGGGCAATGCAGCCGGCGAAAAGCGGCCCGATCTCGCGGTCTGCGTCGTCGACGCCACCCACCTGCGCCGCAACCTGCGGCTGGTGCTGGCGGTCAAGCGCACCGGCATCCCGTGCATCGTCGCGCTCAACATGATGGATCTTGCAGAGAGCCGCGGCCTGAAGATCGATGTTGATGCGCTGAGCCGCGAGCTGGGCCTGCCGGTCGTCAGGACTGTGGCAGTGCAGGGCGACGGTGCGCACGCGCTGAAGCTGGCGCTGGACGATCCCGGGCTGTGGCAGCGTTCGCCGGCCGGCGGGCCGTTCGCCGAACCCGAGCGCGACCTGCGCGGTGACCATGAGGCGGTGCGCGGCATGCTCGAGCGGCTCGGACTCGACCGCACGCTGCCGCACCGGCTAAGCGACCGCATCGATCGCGTCGTGTTGCACCCTGTAGTCGGCCCGCTGCTGCTGGCGCTGGTCCTGTTCCTGGTGTTCCAGGCCGTGTTTGCGTGGGCCGAGCTGCCGATGGGCTGGATCGAGGCGGCGACCGAGGCGGCCGCCGGAGTGTTGCGCGGGCTGCTGCCGGAGGGGTGGTTGCGCAGCCTGCTGGCGGACGGCATCGTGGCCGGCGTCGGCAGCGTGCTGGTGTTCCTGCCGCAGATCGTGATCCTGTTCTTCTTCATTCTCGTTCTCGAGGAGTCCGGCTACCTGCCGCGCGCGGCCTTCCTTCTCGATCGCATCATGGGCAGCGTGGGCCTCTCGGGCCGCAGCTTCATCCCGCTGCTGTCGAGCTTTGCGTGCGCAATTCCCGGGATCATGGCCGCGCGCACCATCGCCAACCAGCGCGACCGGCTGGTGACGATCCTGATCGCGCCGCTGATGACTTGCTCGGCGCGCCTGCCGGTGTATGCGCTGCTGATTGGTGCATTCATTCCGTCGCGTGAGGTCTGGGGCGGGCTGGAACTGCAGGGGCTGGTGCTGTTCGGGCTGTATGCGGCAGGCATTGCCGGCGCGATGCTGGTGGCCTGGGTGCTGAAGCAGTTCACCAGCCGCGGGCAGGTGCGCACGCTGATGATGGAACTGCCTGACTACCACTGGCCGGTGCCGCGCAATATTGCGATCGGCCTCTGGCAGCGCGTGAAGATTTTCCTGCGCCGCGTCGGCGGCATCATTCTGCTGCTGACCGTGCTGCTGTGGTTCCTCGCCAGCTTCCCGGCGCCGCCGGCCGGCGCGACCGGGCCCGCCATTGAATACAGCCTCGCCGGCACCCTCGGCCGCGCGCTGGCGGTGCTGCTGGAGCCGATCGGTTTCAACTGGCAGATCAGCATCGCGCTGGTGCCGGGGCTGGCCGCGCGCGAGGTCGCGGTCAGTGCGCTGGGCACGGTGTACGCACTGTCCGCCACGGCGGAAGATGCCGCGGCGTCGCTGAGCCCGCTGATCGCCGGCGACTGGAGCCTCGCGACCGCGCTTGCACTGCTGGCCTGGTATGTGTTCGCGCCGATGTGCATCGGCACGCTGGCCACCATTCGTCGCGAGACCGGCGGCTGGACGATGGCGCTGGCGGCGGCCGCTTATCTGTTCGCGCTGGCCTATCTGTTCGCGTTCATTACCTTTCGCGTGGCGGTCGCGCTCGGGCTGGGCTGACGCAAGACTGCGGGAGCACAGCGCGGCTCCCGACAGGCATCACCCGCCGGCCAGCCTCTCGAGCGTCACCATCGCCTCGCCCCCGGCGCTGCGCAACCAGATCTCGCCTTCCTGCACCGTCAGCTGCAGCTGCATCGTCCGCTCGCACAGGGCCGCCAGTTGCTCGGGCACGCCGGCCGCAATCTGCCATACCGTCAGGTTCCTTGCGCGCGCCAGCTTGCCGGCGTTCTGCTTCCACCAGATGTCGACCGTGCTGCCGTACGAATACACCTGCACCTGTGCAGACCGGCCGCAGGCCTTCATGATGCGGCGCTCGTCCGGCTGGCCGACTTCGATCCACTGCTCGATCGCACCGGTCAGGTCCTTGCGCCAGAGATCGGGCTCGTCGGTGTCCGAGATGCCCTTGCCGAATTCCAGCCGCTCGTCTGCGTTCAGGCCGAACACCAGTACCCGCACCATCATCCGCTCGAGCGTTTCCGACGGATGGCAGGCGATGTTCAGCGCATGGTCGGCATAGTAGTGCCGGTCAATGTCGGCGACTTGCAGCTGTGCCTTGTAGATGACGGATTTGAGTGCCATGAGGTGCGGTGAGGAGGAAGCGGCGGTGCCGGAAAAAGGCCGGATTGTACCCTGCGCCGCACGCTTGGCCGAAAGTCGCTGAAGTAGAATGCACGTTCTTCAATTTGCGTTAAGCACGAGTGACGGACCTTCTCCAACATCGCATCGACAGTTTCCGCGCGCAGAAGCGCGTGCAGGCAACGTCGCTGATCATCACGGTGTTCGGCGATGCGGTGCTGCCGCGCGGCGGCCGCATCTGGCTCGGCAGCCTGATCCGTCTGCTCGAGCCGCTGGACCTGAGCGAGCGGCTGGTGCGCACCTCGGTGTTCCGCCTGGTGAAGGAGGGCTGGCTGCTGGCCGAGACCGTCGGCCGCCGCTCGAACTATGCGCTGGCGCCGGCCGGCCGGCGCCGCTTCGAGGACGCTTCGCTGCAGATCTATTCGTCGCGCGCACCGTTGTGGGACCGCCGCTGGCGGATGATCCTGCTGGTCGGCGATCTCGACGCCCGTCTGAAAGAGGCGCTGCGGCGCGCGCTGTCGTGGAAGGGCTTCGGACTGGTCGGCGGCAACTGCTTCATCCATCCGGGCGCGCAGCTCGGCGATGCGCTCGACATGCTGGTGGCCGATGGCCTGGGCGCGGCGCTGCCGGCACTGATGCCGCTGGTCGCGGCCGATTTCCATTCGACGCTGGCGGCGTCCGACGCCGAACTGGTGCGGCGCGCGTGGGACCTGGAAGCACTGGCCAGCGATTATGCGGGCTTCGTGGCGAGCTACGAGCCGATCCTTGCCCAGCTGCGCGCGGCGCCGCTGCCCGCACAGGCAGACGAGCTTGCGTTCCTGCTGCGCATACTGCTGGTACACGACTATCGTCGCTCACTGCTGCGCGACCCGGAACTGCCGGAAGTGCTGCTGCCGGCGGACTGGCCCGGGCATCGCGCGCGGCTGTTGTGCAAGGAGCTGTACAAGCGCCTCGAGCCGGCATCGAACCGTCATCTCGAGCGTTTCCTGCGTCTGGCCGACGACAGCCTGCCGGCCTTTGATTCAGCGCTGCCGGAACGCTTCCCCGACCACGACGCGCTGGTGAGCTGAATCCGGCGGCCGCCGTCAGCGGTCGTCGAAACTGATCCTGACCGACGGCGTGAGTGCGCGTGCCTGGCAGGACAGCACAAAGCCGCGCGCCATCTCGTCCGCTTCCAGCGTGAAGTTCCTGTCCATCGCCACGTCACCGTCGAGCACTTTCGCGCGGCAGGTGCAGCACACGCCGGCCTTGCATGAGAACGGCAGGTCGAGCCCCGCGTCGAGCGCGGCGTCCAGCAGGTGTTGGTCCGGGCCGACTGCCAGCTCGTGCTGCTTGCCGTCGAGGACCACGGTGAGCGCCACTGTGCGCTCGTCCTGCACTGGTAGTCGCTGCGCCGCTGCGGCGGCCACCGGCCTGCCTGCGGGCGCGGTGCCGGACAGGAAACGCTCCGCATGAATGCGGTCGGGCGCGACGCCTGCCTCGCGCAGCGCGGTCTCGGTCGCCTCGATCATGGCTTCCGGTCCGCAGATGAATACCTCATCCATGCTGGCCACCGGCAGCAGTGTCGCGGTCAGTGCGCGCACCTTCGCCGCGTCGATCCGGCCCTGCAGCAGGTCGACTTCCTGCGCCTGGCGAGACAGGATGTGGATCAGGGTCAGGCGGTCGGGATAGCGGTCTTTCAGGTCCTGCAGCGTTTCGTTGAACATCACGCTCGCCATCCGGCGGTTGCCGTACACCAGTGTGAAACGGCTGTCCGGCTGTTCTTCGAGCGTGCTGGCGACGATCGACAGGATGGGCGTGATGCCCGAGCCCGCCGCAAAGCCGACCCGGTGGATCGCCCGTGGCCGGCGCACTGTGAAGCGGCCGTCCGGCGGCATGACGTCCAGCGTGTCGCCCGGCTTCAGCTGCTGCGCAGCCCAATTCGAGAACAGGCCGCCTTCGACCGGACGGATGCCGATCTCGAGTTCGCCGGTAGCCAGCAGTCGGCTGCGCGCGCAGCTGATCGAATAGCTGCGGCGCACGTCGTTGCCATCGATCTGCGCACGCAGGGTCAGGAATTGCCCGGGCTCGAAGGCGAACGCGGCGCGGTGCTCGTCGGGAATCCCGAAAGCGATCGCCACCGAGCCTTCGGCTTCCGGTGTCACGCGCTTGATGCTGAGAGGGTAAAAGCGGGGAGCGGCCATCGTTGTCACGGGTTCAGTAAGGCTTGAAATAGTCGAACGGTTCGCGGCAGTCGAGGCAGCGGTACAGCGCCTTGCAGGCCGTCGATCCGAAGCGCGCGCTCTCCACCGTATGGGTCGAGCCGCATTGCGGGCAGGGCACGATGTCGGGCACCGGCGGCCGCGACAGGAATTGCACGGTCTGCTGCCGGTCTGCCGGGCGCTGCGGCGGCGCGATGCCATAGCCGCGCAGCTTGTCGCGCCCCTCGGCACTCATCCAGTCGGTGGTCCAGGCCGGCGACAGTTGCGTCAGCACGCGCGCGGCAATGCCTTCGCGCGCAAGCGCGGCGCGCACGTCGTCCTCGATCTGGCTGATCGCCGGGCAGCCGCTGTAAGTCGGCGTGATCACTACCTCGAGCAGTCCGTCATCGGCCTCGCGCACTTCGCGCAGGATGCCGAGGTCGTGCAGCGTCAGCACCGGTATCTCCGGATCGTGCAGCGCGGACAGCGCCTGCCAGACGGCCTCGGTACGCAGATTCATGGCATCACCAGCGCGCATCCGGCATCGCGCGCGCCAGGCTCTGCATCTCGGCCAGCAGGTAGCCTAGGTGCTCGGAATGGATGCCGAGCTTGCCTTCGCTGACGTAGCCGCGCGCTTCCGGCTTCGCCAGCGTCGCTTCCGCCAGCCCGGCGTCGACGATCGTCTCCCAGTCGGGCCGCAGCGCGGCCATGTCGGTGCCGATGCCGGCCTGCAGTACCGCGCTCTCGAGCGGGGATGCGGCCCAGAATTCGCGCGTGTACGGATACAGGTGCTCGAGCGCGGCCTGCATGCGACGGTGCGACTCCTCGGTGCCGTCACCCAGCTTTACCAGCCAGTCGCGGCTGTGCTGCAGGTGGTAGCGCGCTTCTTTCACCGACTTGGCGGCGATCGCCGCCAGCCCGGGCTCGGCCGAGCGCTGCAGCGCATCCCACAGCAGCGCCATCAGCGCGCTGTACAGGAAGTTGCGCATGATGGTGGTGCCGAAATCCAGCCCCGACTGCGCATAGCCGACCAGCGGCGCATGATGCGGCAGTTCGAGCAGCGTGTAATTGCGGAACTCATGGGCATCGCGGAAGTACGCGAGGCTGTCTTCGGTCGCATCGCCGCCGCTGATCTCCGCTGCCAGCTGGTACAGCAGCCTGGCCTGGCCGATCAGGTCGAGCGTGATGTTGGCCATCGCAATGTCTTCCTCGAGGATCGGGCCGTGGCCGGTCCATTCGGCATTGCGCTGGCCGAGCACCAGGGCGTTGTCGGCGAGGTGCAGCACATAATCGAGCCGCGCGTCCATCACATATGCCCCACGTCGTCGGGTATCTGGTAGAAGGTCGGGTGCCGGTAGATTTTGTCGCCGGCCGGGTCGAACAGCTCGCCCTTGTCATCCGGGCTGCTGGCGACGATGTCGGCCGAGCGCACCACCCAGATGCTGACGCCTTCCTGGCGGCGGGTGTAGACGTCGCGCGCCATCTGCAGCGCCTGTGCAGCGTCGGTCGCATGCAGGCTGCCGCAGTGCTTGTGCTCGAGGCCCTGTTTGGAACGGATGAACACTTCCCACAGCGGCCATTCCTTCAGTGCTTTCGGCTCGGTGCTCATGCCGCCTCCTGCTGCCGGCGCGCCGCCTGCTTGCGCGCATGCGCGAGCGCTGCATCGCGCACCCACTGGCCGTTCTCGTGCGCTTTCACGCGCGTGGCCAGCCGCTCCTTGTTGCACGGGCCGTTGCCATTGACGGTGGCCCAGAATTCATCCCAGTCGATCGCGCCATAGTCGTGGTGGCCGCGCTCCTCGTTCCATTTCAGGTCCGGGTCGGGCAGGGTGACGCCGAGCACCTTCGCCTGCGGCACGATGGCATCGACGAATTTCTGGCGCAGCTCGTCATTCGAGAAACGCTTGATGCCCCAGCGCATGCCGAGCGCGCTGTTCGGGCTGTCGGCGTCCGGCGGCCCGAACATCGCCAGGCACTTCCACCACCAGCGATTGACCGCATCCTGCACCATCGCACGCTGGGCGTCGGTGCCCTGCATCATCACCAGCAGCGATTCATAGCCCTGGCGCTGATGGAAGGACTCTTCCTTGCAGACGCGCACCATGGCGCGCGCATACGGTCCGTACGAGCAGCGGCACAGCGGTATCTGGTTCATGATCGCCGCGCCGTCCACCAGCCAGCCGATCACGCCGACGTCGGCCCAGGTCAGGGTCGGATAGTTGAAGATCGACGAGTATTTCGCGCGGCCGGTGTGCAGGTCGTTCAGCATCTGGTCGCGCGAGGTGTCGAGCGTCTCGGCGGCTGCGTACAGATAGAGGCCATGCCCGCCTTCGTCCTGCACCTTCGCGATCAGGATCGCCTTGCGCTTCAGGCTGGGTGCGCGCGAGATCCAGTTGCCCTCGGGGAGCATGCCCACGATCTCGCTGTGCGCATGCTGGCTGATCTGCCGCACCAGCGTCTTGCGATAGGCGTCGGGCATCCAGTCCTGCGGCTCGATGCGGCCGTCATCGGCGATGCGCGCGTCGAACGCGGCCAGGCGCTCTGCATCCTGCTGCGTGGTGAATGGGATGGGCTTTTGGGCTGCCTGCGGCTGCGTGCCGTCGCCTACCGTGAATGATTGGGTGTACATGCGGTCCTCCTGTCTGTGCGGAAGAGTGATTTCCCGGGGTTGGGCCTAGTTGTACTTCGGACGCTCGTCGATCACGCGCTTTGCCTTGCCGACCACGGTGCGCGGGATGCTGTCGGCATCGAGCAGCGTGACCTGCACCGACACGCCGACCTGCGCCTTGATCCGCTGCGCGAGCTCGCCGGCGGCAGCCGCGCGATCGGCGTCACCGAGGCGCCCGGCTTCGGGCTGCAGTTCGCAGCGCACCTCGAGCGAATCCAGATGGCCGTCGCGCGACACCACCAGCTGGTAGGTGCCGCCCAGCCGCGCGTCGCGCAGGATCAGTTCCTCGACCTGCGTCGGGAACAGGTTCACGCCGCGGATGATCAGCATGTCGTCCGAGCGGCCGGTGATCTTGCCGATGCGCCGGAACGAGCGCGCGGTCGGCGGCAGCAGGCGCGTCAGGTCGCGCGTGCGGAAGCGGATCACGGGGAAGGCCTCCTTGGTCAGCGAGGTGAACACCAGTTCGCCTTCCTCGCCGTCTTCCAGCACCTCGCCGGTGACCGGGTCGATGATCTCCGGGTAGAAATGGTCTTCCCAGATCACCGGGCCGTCCTTGGTCTCGATGCATTCATTGGCCACGCCGGGGCCGATGACTTCGGTCAGTCCGTAGATGTCGATCGCGTCGATGCCGAGCCGGCGCTCCAGTTCGGCACGCATGCCTTCGCCCCAGGGCTCGGCGCCGAAGATGCCGACCTTGAGCGAAATCTCGTCGGGCGGGACGCCGAGGCGAGCGAATTCCTCGGCGATCACTAGCGCATACGATGGCGTGACCATGATCGCGTCCGGACGGAAGTCGAGGATCTGCTGCACCTGCTTCTCGGTCTGGCCGCCGGACATCGGCACCGCGCAGCAGCCCGCGCGCTCGATGCCGTAGTGCGCGCCGAGGCCGCCGGTGAACATGCCGTAGCCGTAGGCGTTGTGCACCATGTCGCCGGGCCGCAGGCCGGCGGCACGCAGCGAGCGCGCGACCAGTTGCGCCCAGTGGTCGATGTCGTTCAGCGTGTAGCCGGCCACCACCGGCTTGCCGGTGGTGCCGGACGATGCATGCAGTCGCGCAAGCCGCTCGCGTGGCACCGCGAACAGGCCGAACGGATAGTGTTCGCGCAGGTCGGCCTTGGTCATGAACGGGAAGCGCGCCAGGTCGGACAGCTGCTTCAGGTCATCCGGATGCACCTGCCGCTCCTCGCACTTGCGGCGGAACGGCGGCACGTTGTCATAGGTATGGCGGATGCTCCACTGCAGCCGCTGGAGCTGCAGTGCTGCGATCTCGTCGCGGCTGGCGCGCTCTATCGGTTCCAGTTCGTCTGGGCGGACGGTCTTGACTGGCACGTTGTCTCCTCGTGGTCGTTGGCCGGCGCTTCTGCGAGCGCATTCGGCTTTTTGTTCAGGCCGGCGTGTCGCCGATCACGGCGCCGCCGATCCGATGACTCTTGCCGCGGAACAGCGCGACCGTCCGGCCGTCGGCGGTGCGCACCGTCACGTCATACACGCCGCTGCGTCCTGCGGCCGCGCGCTCGGTCGCTTCGGCCTCAAGTACCTCGCCTTCGCGTGCGGGCGCAATGAAATCGATCTGGCAGGCGGAGGCGACGGTGACCTGGTTGCCGCTGTTGCATGCGTAGGCAAAGGCGGTGTCGGCCAGCGTAAAGATCATGCCGCCGTGGCAAATCCGGTGGCCGTTCACCATGTCGCGCCGCACGGCCATTCTCAGCAGCGCGCGGCCGGGGCCGACTTGCACGATCTGCATGCCCAGCGCTTGCGCCGCATGGTCGCGCTCGAACATGGCGGCGGCGGTCGCCTCGGCCAGTACCTGCGCTTCGGCGCGCGGGGTCGCGGGTTCAGTCATGCAGGCTCCTTCCCGCGGCAAACGCCTGCTGTATGCGCGGCGATATCCGGTAGCGGTCCTCGCCGTAAGCGCGGCCGAGCTGGTCGAGCACCGTGCGGATCGCCGGCACGCCAACGCCGTCGGCCCAGGCCAGCGGCCCGCGCGGGTAATTGACGCCGAGCTTCATTGCGGCGTCCGCGGCGTCCGGCGAACAGACGCCCTGGTTGACTGCGTCCGCGGCTTCATTCGCCAGCATCGCGACCGTGCGCATGACAGCCAGCCCCGGCACATCGGCGAAGCGGCTGACCTGCAGGCCGGCGGCCTGCAGCAGCGCGACCGCATCGAGGACGGACGCTTCCGGGCATTGCAGCGCGCACGACAGCGCGATCCGCGTTGCCGACGCATAGTCGAGCGCGAGGTCGACCAGCACCGTGCCGGCAATGCCGGTGTCGGCCGCGCGCCGGGTCGCCGTGCGGCCGTCGGTCACGCAGACCACTGCGTCGCCGACCATGGCGATGCGGCCGTCATCGCTGCCGCAGCGATCGAATGCGACGCCGGCCTGCTGCAAGCGCGCCGCGAGCGCAGCCGCAGCCGCCGACTCGCCGCAGATGCAGACTGGCGACTTCAGCTCCACCGGCGCCTCGGTTGAAGGCAACGGTTTGTCCGCGCCGTCGCGATAGTCGTAAAAGCCGCGCCCGGCCTTGCGGCCGAGGAAGCCGCCGTCGACCAGTTCCTGCTGGATCAGCGACGGCAGGAAGCGCGGGTCGTGGTAGAACGCGCTCCACACCGAGCGGGTGACCGCGAAATTCACGTCATGGCCGATCAGGTCCATCAGCTCGAACGGGCCCATGCGGAATCCGCCGGCCTCGCGCATGACCGCGTCGATGGTCGCAGCATCGGCCGCACCTTCCTGCAGCAGTCGCAGCGCCTCCGCATAGTAGGGGCGAGCGACGCGGTTGACGATGAAGCCCGGCGTCGACTTTGCAAGTACCGGTACCTTGCCCCAGGCCTTCGCGGTGGCGAACAGGGCGTGGGCGACGTCCGGCGCGGTCGCCAGCCCGCTCACGACTTCGACCAGCGCCATCAGCGGTGCCGGGTTGAAGAAGTGCAGGCCGGCCAGCCGCTCGGGCCGGCGCAGCGCCGCGCCGATTGCGGTGATCGAGATCGACGAGGTGTTGGTGGCGAGGATGCAGTCATCGGCGACCAGCGTCTCGAGCTCGCGGAACAGCTGCTGTTTGGCGTCGAGGTTTTCGACGATCGCCTCCACCACCAGGCCGGCATCGGACAGCGACGGAAGGCCGGCGGCCGCATAGATGCGCGCGCTGGCCGCATGCGCGTCATCGGTGGTCATGCGGCCCTTGTCGGCCAGTTTCGCGAACTGCGCGCGGATCGCATCGGCCGCACGCGCCGCAGCTTCCGGGCGCGCATCCAGCAGCCGCACAGTGTGCCCGGCGGCGGCCGCAACCTGCGCGATGCCGGAGCCCATGGCGCCGGTGCCGACGACGGCGACGACGGTGTGCGGGGGTAGCGGGGGAATGTTCATCGATCGGTGCTCCATGGCCATGCTCGCAGTGCGCTCGGGTTACACATGATAGCGGCGCTGCACGACGACGAAGCGGCCGGCGACGAAGGCCGGGTCGGCATAGGAGGCGTTCGCAGCCGGGTTGCCGCCGGTGCCGTGGAAATCGGAAAACGCGGCCGACTGGTTCACGAAGACGCCGCCGGTCAGGTTGATCGACAGCGCCACTTTCGAGCGCAAGGTGGCTTCAGTCATCGCGTCGATTACCTCATCGCCGGTCGAATAGACGCCGCAGGTGAGCGCGCCCTGCGTGCTGACGATGCGCTCGGACAGCGCGATCCCGGCCGCAGCATCCGCGACCCGGACAATGAAGCTGATCGGCCCGAACCGCTCCTCCGTGTAGGCCGCCTCGTTTCCGGCATCGCAGGCGACCAGCACCGGGGTGCGCACCTGCGCCCGAGGGAAATCAGGATGTTCAATCGTAGCCGACGCGAGCACCACGCGGCCGTGCGCACCGCTGTTCGCGACTTCGATGCGTTTCAGCGTATCGCGCGACTGGATCGCGCCCAGCACCGCAAGCGCGACTTCGGGCTTGGCGAGGAAGCCGGTGACAGCCTGCGCAAGGTCGGTACAGACCTCGTCGTAGCTCTTGCGGCCTTCGTCGGTCGCGATGCCGGCGGCCGGCACCAGGATCGCCTGCGTGGTGGTGCACATCTGCCCCGAGTACAGCGACAGCGTGAAAGCGAGGTTGCCCAGCATGCGGCGATAGCTGTCGGTGGACTCGATCAGGATCGTGTTCACACCGGCCAGTTCCGCATAGACGTGCGCCTGCCGGCAGTGTTCGAGCAGCCAGCGGCCGAATGCATTGCCGCCGGTGAAATCGACCGACTTCACCGCCGGATGGGTGACCAGTGCCTGCGTGGTTTCAGCTTGCTTTACCACGCACAGTGTCACCAGGTTCGGATCCAGCCCCTGTTCCGCCAGTACCGCGCGGATGGTGCGCACCGTGATCGCCGCCGGCAAGATCGCGCTGCCATGGGGCTTGACGACCACCGGGTTGCCGGTGGCCAGCGCCGCGAACAGTCCGGGGTAGGTGTTCCAGGTCGGGAAGGTGCTGCAGCCGACCACGACTGCGACGCCTCGGCCGACGATCTCGAAATGCTTTTTCATGCGCAGCGGCGGGTTCTTGCCCTGCGGTTTTTCCCACAGTGCTTCCGACGGCACCTGGTTCTGCTCGCGCCACGCCAGCGCCACTGCTTCCAGTGCGCGGTCCTGCGCGTGCGGCGCGCCCGCCTGGAAGGCCATCATCCAGCCCTGGCCGGTGGTCATCATCACTGCATGCGCCAGTTCGAAGCTTTGCCGGTTCAGCCGCTGCAGTATCTCGAGGCAGACGCCGGTGCGGCCATCCGCGCCCAGTTTCTGCCAACCCGGCGTTGCCCGCTGTGCGGCGTCGATCAGCAACTGCGGGTCGCATACCGGATAGCTGACGTCCAGTGCGACGCCATAGGGCGAAGCCTCGCCGGCGTGCCAGTCCAGTTGTCCCGGTTGCCCGAGTTCGAAGTGCTGGCCGAGGTGTGCGTCGAATGCCGCCTTGCCGGCGCTGTCCGCACCTTCACCATACAGTTTCGTGCTCGGCATTTCCGGATAAGGCGACCAGCTCGCACGAGTGCGCAGCGCTTCGAGCGCGCCGTCGAGGGTCGCGCGGTGGGTATCAAACAGCGGGTGGGGCATCGGGTGTCTCCGTGGGGGCGGGCGGCGTCATTGCGGCGCCGTGCATTGGTTTAAATGATACCGACGCGCGTCAACAACATCAACAACACGTATCACAAAAATGAGTGATATGAGCTATTTCCATGAGGGTTTCCGCGGCCGTCATCGACCTGAATATCAGGGCCGGCTGCTCAAGATGCTGATGCGGCGCGCAGGCCAACGCGGCAGCCCGGGAAGGCAGCCGGCATTCTGGCAGCCGGTGATACTTTCTTATTTGCTGAAAAAATAATGTGGTATCGTCTGCCGGCAGCCCGGACAGCCATCCCCGCCGCGTCCGCTGCACATAGAAAATCGATCAAACAGACAGCCGGCCGAAGAGCCGGTCCGGAGGAAACATGAACGTGGCGAACACCACCGCAGCCAGCGCCAGTTATGACGTGATGCATGCGATCGACGAGGGGAAATTCACCCCGTTGCAGAAAATGATGTACGTGCTGGCCGCACTGGCGCTGGTGCTCGATGGATTCGACGGCCAGATGATCGGCTTTGCGATCCCGGCCATCATGCAGGAGTGGGGCGTGAGCCGCTCGGTATTCTCGGTGGCGGTGGCGAGCGGGCTGGTCGGCATGGCCATCGGCAGCGTGCTGGCGGGCATGATCGCCGACCGCGTGGGCCGCAAGCTCGTGCTGATCGGCAGCATTTTCCTGTTCGGTGCCTCGACCTTCCTGATCGGCTACGCGACCGGCGTCAACGACATCACTGTGATCCGCTTTTTTGCCGGCCTGGGTATTGGCGCCGCGCTGCCCACGGCGACCACGCTCACTGCCGAGTTCACGCCGTCTCGTTTCCGCACGATCGCAGTCACGACCGCGATCGTCTGCTATCCGCTGGGCGGCATGCTGGCCGGCCTGTTTGCCGGCCAGATCCTGCCTTCGCAGGGGTGGCGGATGTTCTTTTTCATCGGCGGCGCCATGCCGGTCGCCTATGGGGTGTTCCTGCTTTTCGTGCTGAGCGAATCGCCGAAATACCTGGCCCGCCAGTCCGCACGCTGGGAGGATCTGCGCAAGCTGCTGTCGCGGATGGCGCACGAAGTCGCGCACGTGAAAGAGTTCACCGACGGCATTGCGGTGTCGGTCAGGCGCGGCAGCATCGGCGAGGTATTCCGGGACGGACGTGCATGGGATTCCGTGTGGCTGTGGGTCGCGTTTTTCATGACCCTGCTGTCGATCTACAGCGCATTCAGCTGGCTGCCGACCATGCTGACCGCGGAGGGACTGTCGCCCTCGCTGGCCGGCATGGGCCTGACGGCATACAACTTTGGCGGGGTGATCGGCGCCATCATCTGCGCGCTGGCGATCACCCGCTACGGTTCGCGCAAGCCGATGATCATTTACGCGGCACTGTCGGCCACGACCGCGCTCGCGCTGAATTCCGTCAATGTCACCAGCGACACCCAGACCTTCCTGCTCGGCCTGGGCGTGCACGGCCTGTTCACTAATGCACTGCAGTGCTCGCTGTACGCATTGTGCGCGCACCTGTACCCGACCCTGATCCGCGTGACGGGCACCGCGACCGCGCTGGCTTTCGGCCGCCTCGGTGCGATCCTCAGCGCATTCGCCGGCGCGGCAATGATCACGGCCGGCGGTGCAGGCGCCTACCTGAACCTGCTGGGCGGCTCCATGATCGTCACCGTGCTCGCGCTGACCATGATCCGCAATCACATCAGCCCGGCTCTCCGCGATCAAGTCGTCGAAGCAAAGACGGCCTGACCGCAAGGAAAGCGAAGCGACGCTGCAGCCCCATCCTCAGCACGGTCAACGCGGCCGTGCGAGGCGAGGTGCGCTCGAAGCGCTCGAGCGGAATCGTCCGGGCGATCTCGAATGCCTGCTCCGGCACGGAGACCCCCTGCGATACCAGCAACATCAGGTGCCCGACAAGATCATCGCGCCTCACAGCCGACTGCTGGCGTCGGCAATCGGTACCGGGCGGCGGGCTTTCGCGTCCCGGCCGCGCCTGAGCAGCCTCGCCAGTAGCGCCGATGCGCGTGCCAGTGCGCGGTTCAGGGCCGCGTGCCAGTTGTGCGCAACCGAGCGGATGATGAGCGGCGGTGCACCGGCAGTGCTAATCGAGATCACGCATTCCTTGTCAACGCCGCCGCGCGGTCCGTTCAGGTCTGACAGCTGCACGGTTGCCCGCGGCGCCACTTCCGCATGGCGGCGGAACACAAAGGCTACCCGTTCGCTGGCCCACTGGCGCAGCGCTCCGGCATTCGGATCGCGAGATTTGAACAGCACTTGCATGGCACACCTCCCGGTGAGTGAAAGACAGGTAAAAAATAAAGAGGAACGACCGCGTTTGCCAACCAGCGAGGCCGAGACTCTGGCTTAGAAAAATCCGAAGCCAGCGGTGCCGGAGCCTATAAAAACCCGAAGAAGCCATGCTTTCTCCCGTCATTCTGCAAATCTTCGGAAAAGCAGAAGGACTTTTCTGCAGGAAGGCTTCAGCGGGGGAAATCCGAAAAAATTTTCTGTGCAGGTGCGGGTAGAGTGGTGACCTGAAACAGGCCGGGCGCAACCCTGCCGAAGACGCCGCCAACGCGGCATCGCGACGCAGGCCGAAGGCTGCCTTACCGGGCGGACGACAGCTGCTTCGCAGACCGATCACACGTCCGGAGGAAACACCATGACCCGCTGCCACCCGCAGGCCGACGCGCACGCCGTCGCGCCCCTGCGTTCCGATGTCACGCTCGACGACAAATACACCCGTACCGACGGCCGAATCTACCTGTCGGGCATCCAGGCGCTGGTGCGGCTGCCGATGATGCAGCGGCTGCGCGACCAGCAGGCCGGCCTGAATACCGCCGGCTTCATTTCCGGCTACCGCGGCTCGCCGCTCGGCACGCTCGACGAGGCGTTGTGGAAGGCCCGCCCGCATCTTGAGCGCCATCAGGTGAAGTTCGTGCCGGGCGTGAACGAAGACCTCGCTGCAACTGCGGTCTGGGGCACGCAGACGGTGGAGCTCGTCGGCCCGGCGAAGGTCGATGGCGTGTTTGCGATGTGGTACGCGAAAGGCCCGGGCGTCGACCGCTGCGGCGACGTGTTCAAGCACATGAACCATGCGGGCACCGCGAAGCACGGCGGCGTGCTGCTGGTGGCCGGCGACGATCATGGCGCCTACTCGTCGACGCTGCCGCACCAGTCGGACCACCTGTTCTCCGCCTGCATGATCCCGATGCTGTACCCGTGCAATGTCCAGGAATACCTGGACCTCGGGCTGCACGCATGGGCGCTGTCGCGCTATTCCGGCTGCGCGGTCGGCTTCAAGGCGCTGGCCGACACCGTCGAGTCGACCGCTTCGGTCGACGCCGATCCGTTCCGCCTGAAGATCGTCTATCCGCAGGACTTCCGCATGCCCGAGGGTGGCCTGAACTGCAGGCTGTCGACCGACACGCTGGGCGTGCAGGCGCGCAAGCAGGAAGCGCTGATGCAGGACTACAAGATCTATGCCGCGATCGCGTATGCGCGCGCGAACAAGCTGAACCGCGTGATGATCGACAGCCCGAAGGCGAAACTCGGCATCATCGCATCCGGCAAGTCCTATCTCGACGTGCTGGAAGCGCTCGAGGAACTCGGCATCGACGAGCAGTTTGCGGCCGACATCGGCATCCGCTTGTACAAAGTCGCGATGCCGTGGCCGCTGGAGCCGGACGGCATCCGCGAATTCGCGCAGGGGCTGGACGAAATCCTGGTGGTCGAAGAGAAGCGCCAGATCGTCGAATACCAATTGAAGGAACAGCTGTACAACTGGCGCGAGGACGTGCGCCCGCGCGTGATCGGCAAGTTCGACGAGAAGGGCGAGTGGGTCGCGCCGCGCGGCGACTGGCTGCTCACCTCAAAGGTCGATTTCTCGGTGGCACAGATCGCGCGCGTGATCGCGTCGCGCATCGCGCGCTTCCATACCAGCGACCTGATCAAGGCGCGCCTCGCCTTCCTCGAAGCGAAGGAACAGGTGTTGGACAAGGCGGTCAACACACCGCCGCGTCCCGCTTACTACTGCTCGGGCTGTCCGCACAACACGTCGACCAAGGTGCCGGAAGGCAGCCTCGCGCTGGCCGGCATCGGCTGCCATGTGATGGCGACCGCGATTTACCCGGAATTCAACAAGCTGACCACGCACATGGGCGGCGAGGGCGCGCCGTGGATAGGGCAGGCCGCGTTCTCGCAACTGCCGCACGTGTTCCAGAACCTGGGCGACGGCACCTACTTCCATTCCGGCTATCTCGCGATCCGCGCGGCCGTGGCAGCGAGGGTCAACATGACCTACAAGATCCTGTACAACGACGCGGTCGCGATGACCGGCGGCCAGCCGGTCGACGGCACGATCTCGGTGCGCCAGATCGCGCAGCAGATGGCGGCCGAGGGCGTGCAGCGCATCGCGCTCGTCACCGAAGACCTGTCGCGCTACGACGACCGTTCCGCGCTGCCGGCGCAGGTCACGCTGCATGACCGCAAGGACATGGACGCAGTGCAGCGCGAGCTGCGCGAAGTGAAGGGCGTGTCGGTGCTGATCTATGACCAGGTGTGCGCTGCCGAGAAGCGCCGCCGCCGCAAGAAGGGCGAGTTCGCCGAGCCGCCGCAGCGCCTGTTCATCAACGACGCGGTCTGCGAAGGCTGCGGCGACTGCGGCGCGCAGTCGAACTGCACCTCCATCCTGCCGCTGGAAACCGAATTCGGCCGCAAGCGCGTGATCGACCAGTCCTCGTGCAACAAGGACTACTCCTGTGTGAAGGGCTTCTGCCCGAGCTTTGTCACCGTCACCGGTGGCACGCCGAAGAAGGCGAAGGCCGGCACCGCGGCCGATGAAGGCTTCGGCGCGCTGCCGGAGCCGGTTGCGGCTCGCTGCGACCAGCCGTACAACATCCTGATCAATGGCATCGGCGGCACCGGCGTGATCACCATCGGCGCGCTGCTCGGCATGGCCGGCCATCTGGAGGGCAAGGGCGTGTCGGTGCTGGACATGACCGGCATGTCGCAGAAGAACGGCTCGGTGACTTCTCACGTGCGCATCGCCGCGACGCCGGACGCGATCCGCGCGCAGCGCATCGCCACCGGCGAGGCCGACCTCGTGCTCGGCTGCGACATCCTGACCGCCGGCGCGCATGACGCGATTGCGAAGATGCGTCCCGGCCGCACGCATGCGGTGGTCAACATTCACCAGCAGCCGACCGGCCATTTCGCGCGCCAGCCTGACTGGCAGTTCCCGGCCGACGAAGTGCGCGCACTGATCGATGAATCGGTCGACGGCCGCGCCGATTACGTCGATGCGACGAAGCTGGCGACGGCGCTGATGGGCGACTCGATCGCCACCAACCTGTTCATGCTCGGCTTCGCCTGCCAGAAGGGTTTGCTGCCGCTGTCGGAAGCGGCGCTGATGCGCGCGATCGAACTGAACGGCGTTGCGGTGGCTGCGAACCAGAAAGCTTTCCTCTGGGGCCGCCGCGCTGCGGTCGACCTGAAAGCGGTGGAGCGCGTGGCCACGCCGGGCAGGCCGGTGCTGGTGACGCTGCCGGAAACGCTGGCGTCCATCGTGCGCCGCCGCGTCGATTTCCTGACTGCGTATCAGGACGCCGCCTATGCGCGCCAGTACGAATTGCTGGTCGACGAGGTGAAGCAGGCGGAGGCGAAGCTGGGGCAGGGCGATCGCCTCGCGCGTGCGGTGGCCAAGTCGCTGTTCAGACTGATGGCGTACAAGGACGAGTACGAAGTCGCCCGCCTGTACAGCGACAGCGCCTTCGTCGGCAAGCTGAAGCAGCAGTTCGACGGTGACCTGAAGCTGCGCTTCAACCTGGCGCCGCCGCTGTTCTCGAAGAAGGACGCGAAGGGGCATCTGGTCAAATCGGAATACGGCCCGTGGGTGCTGGGCGCGTTCCGCATGCTGGCGAAGCTGAAGGGCCTGCGCGGCACGAAGCTGGACGTGTTCGGCTGGACGGCCGAGCGCCGCATGGAGCGTCAGCTGGTGGTCGAGTACCGCGAGCTGGTGGCGACGCTGCTGAAGAAGCTCGATGCGGAGCATTTGCCGGCGGCTGTGTCGATTGCGTCGCTGGCTGACAAGGTTCGCGGCTTCGGCCATGTGAAAGAGGCGGCGGTGCAGGCTTACCATGCCGAGCTGGCTCAGGCGCTGCAGGAGTATGAGGCGGGGACGCCGCCGGTTTCACGGGCGGCTTGATTGTTTTACGGCCGTGGACCCCAGCTTGCGCTGGGGTGACGATTTAGAGCCTATCTCGTTAGGTCGATGGCAAGGCGGCAGTCCCGCAGACAGTACAGACGTACGACAAGGGACTGCCAACGCCGCCAGCGGCCTAACGAGATAGGCTCTTAGGATCTGTCGGATTTTTTGTGTTCAAGGCGCGGATAGACTTGTCCACGGTGCCGC
>VFQO010000297.1_pt1 | contig 58583 bp, 52 predicted proteins | sample 3512331 | NCBI WGS metagenome assembly VFQO01 (sample SAMN10412371, study PRJNA504923) | tailings metagenome | isolation source: Replicate 3 from Balatoc abandoned mine | place: Philippines: Itogon, Benguet | collected 2017-08-28 | reverse complement strand
TCTCTGTTTAAATTTAACCAATTTTTAACCCGTCCAAATTTTGGGGGCTAGTCCAGTCCTCATGGTGGTTTTTTTTATGAAAATAGAAACTCATGCTGAATAAAACACTCGGACTTGTCCTCCCCCTCTGGCTTCTGACCCTCTCCTCAACCCCTTCCCTAGGTCAAGAAACCACTTGGAAATCCAAACTAAAAACTAAATTAAATCCAGACTCCTTAGTCAATGGACATGTAAATCTTATTCCCATCCCAATTTTTCAAATTTCACCCGAAACTGGCGTCCGATTTGGTGTTTCCATGGATTACTTTTTCAATGCGACGAAAAAAGATTCTACCTACCCTACCCGCGACTCCTTTGCCTGGATACAAGCAGCCTATTCACTGCGCAGACAATTAACCATAGAACCCGCCTGGCAAATTTTTTCACCCGAAGAAAAATGGTTCTTTCGAGGTCGGGGTGGATATTCCGACTTCTCCGAAAAAGTCTGGGGCTTTGGCACCACCCTACTCCCCTACCTCGATAATAGTACCATCTTTTACTCCCGTGCCTACCTCCAAACAGCGGTTTTAAAGCGCCTAGCTCCATCCTTTTTTGCCGGTGGTCAAATCCGCTACAATCACACCTACCGACTCCGCCAGGAGCCGCCAGATGCTATTGTGCTGCCAAATGAAGAAACAACCGTGGCCGGAGGTGGCTGGATGACCACCTTTGATAGCCGCAACAATCCATTCAGTCCAACACAAGGATTTTACCTCGAAATAGGACAGCTGTTTTTTGGATCCTTTTTAGGAGGAAAATACACCTACCAGGAGAGTCATTTGGACATTCGCCATTATCGACCTTTCTCCAAACGGCACATGATCGCGTTTCAAGGCATCGCGACCTTATCAACCGGTGGAGAAATCCCTTTTCGAGAACTACCCCGTCTAGGAGGATCCAATATGGGTCGAGGCATTGTCGAAGGTCGATCTCGCGATCGTCAATTTTTAGCAGCCCAAACCGAATACCGATACACCATCAACCGCTTTTTTAAAGCGGCCGCCTTTGCTAGCATAGGACAGGTTTTCCCCGACTGGAATTCCCTACAATGGAAAAATTTTCAACCAACGGGTGGAATTGGACTACGAATCCTAGTTAATGAGAAAAAGCAATTGTACTCCCGCGTCGACCTTGCTTTTTCCAGAACAGATCCCCCCGGTTTATATTTTAGATTAATGGATGCCTTTTAATCCTTTTCCTCTCAGAGAAAACGCCCAATTCACGAATGCATGCAACCTTCGCCCTGAGAGATTATTTTCGCATCCCATTCCGTGAAATATACGGTCCTTTCATTTCCTGCCAGTCCCCTCGGAAAGACTTAAACGCTAGGATCTTTGCATAGCACAACCGTTCATTCAAAACCAACTTCTTGGATCAGTTCATATCAACAAAAAGGGTCTCGATGTATCGAGACCCTTTTTGTTGATATGAATAGGTTGAAAAATCCTAAATCTACTTAAGTATTAGAAAAATCTAGCCCGATTATCTTTGATTTTTGCATTTTCGCGGATTAACATATTCGCTAAATAAGTCCCTCCAAATCCACCAGAGCGCTGTAATATTTGATCTTTGTAAGCTGAATAGTCTGCAATGGCAGGAGCGGCTGTTTGACTTGTTTTTTCGAGAATGAATACTCCATTATCGCCAACAAAAGGCTTCGAGCGCTTGCCTGCTTTTTGACCAAACAAACGACCAATGGCTACTGCGTCAATTCCTGCGCTGTTCAACAAACCGTTGGAGAAATTGATATCAGTAACCGACTCCACCAACGCACCCGCACCATAGGAAGCGGCAATTTGCGCAAGAGTACCAGAAGCTTTGCTAAGTTTAGCTAAAATTTGTTCACCCTTGATCTCATTACGTACTCGGGCTGTTAATTCGGTGCGGAAATCTTCAATGGTAGGATTCTCTTTATCGGAGGCCGAACGAACGCCTGCTACAACGAAAGACTCACCAATTTCAAAAACTCGATCTGAAACATCGCCAACACTCACTCCGTCTCCAAATGACCAAGAAATGATTTCGCGCGCATTTTGCAGGGTATTTAGGGCCGTAGCAGTAGCAGGGAGACGATCCGCAGATAACAAGACTAAACCTTCTTTCTGAGCCAAGGCTTTAAGATCCGCTGTACTCGATGCCTGCGTCCGAAGATTTTCAGCTTTTTGATACAATTCATTCCGGGTAGCTTCTGAGGCGTCTAAAACTTTAGCTACGGTAGCCAACTTATAAATCAAGTTACTTTTGGCCTCGGTTACATTCACAACATGGTATCCGAAGTCCGTTTCAACCACATTGGGCAAAATTCCTGTTCCTGAAAAACCAAATACCGCGTTTTCAAAGGGTTTTACCATCGAGCCATTGTTTTGGAAATAACCCAGGTCACCTCCATTTTGGGCAGTACCATCTTGGCCATTGATACGAGCCAATGAAGCGAAATCAACACCTTGCTTGGCCTGCGCTAAAATCTGCTGGGCTTTGGCTTTGGCTGCACTCTTGACCGAGTCAGGTGCATCTTTGGCAGCTGAAATCAAGATATGAGAGGCACGAACAGTTGAAAGCGAATCGCGAGAAGTTCCTAGGTATTTATGAATGGTATAGGTATTTCCTTCTTTGAACGGCCCAACAATCGCTCCTTCTATGGTAGCAGCCAAAGTAGCTTTCAATTCAGCAGAAACATCCGCTGCGGGACGATTGGCGCTGAAACGGAAGTCCGAGTTACGTGTAGCATATTCTTGAGGATCTGCCGCAGCAGCTAAACCTTTGGCCAATTCCCGAATATCATTATTTAAAAAGGCACTGTCTTCTTTTGTGGGTGTAATTTGAAACACAACATAGTCTAGGCTACGGCTATCATAACCCTGAAACTCATCTTTGTGCTTGGCCAAGTAATCGGATAGTTGGCTATCAGTCACCTGGATGGTCGAATCCGTTACTGAGTAAAAAGGTACAAACAAATAATTGGCACTAGCACGCTCGGTTTGGGCGATGTACTCATTTTTAGCCTCCAAGCTATTTACGTACAACGATTTGCCCAATAAGTTTTCAAACTTTTCACGCAATCGAACTTGAACCAACTGAGTTTTAAAGCTATCCCAAGCCGCTTTTTGCTCTGCAGGAAGTTGATTGTTCGCTACAGAAGAAATAAACTGCATGTGTTGGGCTCGATCATACTGGCCTGTTTGTGGATTTGTAAATTGCTGCCGGACATACGGATGCAAATTCTTGGTTCCCTGAATCATCTCCCGTAGCTCCTCTGGAGATACCGACAAGCCCATTTTTTTAAACTCTTCTTGGTAGGCAATGTCAAAAATGAACTGTTCCCATACTTGATCACGAATTTGCTGGATCTCCTGCTCAGTCGCTGGGCGCTGGGATTGAGCCTCAAAGTTCATCCGGGCCACTTCGAATTGACTAATAAATTGCTGATAATCAATATCTTTCCCAGCGATTTCACCGACCTTATTGTCGTTTCCGCCAAATAGACTGCCACCACCTTGTGCACTCGAAAAGATATCACCACCCACAATGAATAGTAATAACGCCACTGCAATCACTGCGACTGCAATCCCTGAACGCTCTCTGATTTTGTTAATTAATGCCATTGCTTTGTTAAAGAATCATTGTTCGGTTTCGAATTTACTACAGATTCTATTCTGTTATCTAAAAACGAACCGCAAAAATAAAGAGATTCCAATTGATTATCAAAGTTTTCCAATTTTGATTTACTCAACCCGCCAAATTCATGATAGAATATCCGTAATTTTTGAACAATTCACGGTGTAAATTCGTATTTTAGTTCAACTATCCACTAAACGTATGACGTGGGAATTTCGGGCACCCGAGCGCTCAACCCTTGACTTAATCGCCTTAAAGCAGCTAGTCAAGCAAGGTGAAGGCGCCCATGTGGAATTTAAACTCAAAAATAACCATCCGGAAAAAATTCTTCGGGAAATGGTCGCTTTTGCAAATTCAGAGGGTGGAATATTATTGATCGGGGTACGAGATGATCGTGAAATCATTGGTTTGAAGTTTGGTGAGGAGGACGATTTTGTCCTGCAAAAATACATTCACACCCACATTAGCCCTCCTCTTCCGTATCAGAATGAGCGTTACATTTTACCCAATGAACGGGAAGTACTCATCTATCGCATTCCCTCAAGTCCTGACAAACCGCATGTAGTCCATTTGGAGTCAGAGCCCAAATCGTACATCCGCGTGGCTGACCGATCAATTCAAGCCAGTAAAGAAGTGCGTGAAATTCTAAAGGCAAGACGGAAAAATATTCAAATCAAATTCCACTACGGAGAAAAAGAACAAAAACTAATGGCCTACTTGGGAGTCCATCCTACCATTACCCGTGAAAAATTTATGGAAATCGCGCAAATCAATCGCAAAATGGCTTCCGCCACTTTAGTACGGTTGGTTTTGGCCAATGTTTTAACCATAGAACCAGCAGAAACGGAGGATGTATACCGAGCTGTGACGTATTAATTCCCCCCGACTACGATGGTAGTCAGGTCCGCTGCTTGCCAATAAATGGTGGCCACACGTTGAATGTCCTCAACCGTTACGGCCCGAATCCTCTCCATGTATTCGTCATAATAAGCCCGGGTAAGTCCTTGCGTGTACAGCATTTTAAATTTATCTCCAATGTCAAACGCGGTATTTAAAGACCCAACATAGGAACCCAACAAGTAATTTTGAACAGTTTCTAACTCATGCTGTTCCATTGGAATGTCCCGAAGTTGCTGAAGTTCTCGATGGATCTCCTCTATGGCCACATTCACTAAGTCGACTTTCACATCCGTTCCAATCACCCAATACCCATAGTTTGCACTAGGCACTAACGAAGAAGAAATACCGTAGGTAAGACCTTTTTCTTCTCGAATATTTTTCATTAATCGAGATCCAAAGTACCCGCCCAATGTGGTATTAGCTACCAACATGGGGAAATAGTCGGGGTGCTTTCGAGAAACCAACGATCGCCCCATCCGGATACTTGCTTGAACAGAAGCGGGTCTGGGGTAATCCAACCGCCCAGCAGGTAATTTGAATCCCTGAAATTTTTCTGATAAGCCAGACCAAGATTTTTTTGTAGGCCATTGGGTAAAATGTTCACGCGTTCGATCAAATTCCGTATCAGTCAGGCTACCTGATAAAAAAAGGTGAAAAGGTTGATGTACCACGACCTCTTGATACGCCTGAACCAACAAATCACGCGAGAGAGCCAATACATCCGACTCGGTTAAAATATAACCTTGTCGTTGATCAGCACCAAAAAGAGCGTGCCGAAACCATTGATTGGCCAACAAACTATTCTTTTCTTGATTCAACTGAATTTGTTGAGCCATTAATTTCTGTTGCAACCTAATCTCTTCCTCCGGGAAAATCGCATTTTCCAACACATCTCGAAAAATCGGTATCACGGAATCCAACTGACGCGCCAAGGTGTACACAGTCACCGTAATTCGATCGAGTTGACTACTGACTTCATAAAATGCCCCTAGCTGCTCCAACTGCTCCGAAATTTCAAGCGAAGTGAAGCGGGTCGTACCCGAAAGTAACGTTTTGGCCAATAATGAAAAGGTGCCGGGGGGGAAATCGGTCGGACAGGCCAACACCCACTCCAACCGGACAACCGGCTGGCTTCCGGCCTGTATACGGGTTAGATGATGGCCACTCGGCAAAACAAACGTGGTGTCGGCCGGTAGATGAAAGGATGTAAAGGGCCGTACAATCGGCGGGATAGATCGATCAAGGTTCATAATGCAAAAAGTCTTGCCATCTTTGGCAAGACTTTTTGACGATAGAAAACTATCTTGTGCTAATTAGTTAGCAGCAGCAGAGTCAGTAGCAACTGAATCAGTAGCAACTGAATCAACAGCCTCAACTTCAGCTACAGTTGAATCAACTGCAACTTCTTCAGTAGTAGCTTCTTCAGATGAAGAACAAGCTGCGAAAGACGCCATGCTAGCAACTAGCAACAAAGCAAATACTTTTTTCATTGGAATGATTTTTTAGTAGTGTTACAAATACAAAACAAATTTAAGGGATTTTTAAGCGATCAACCAAACTTTTCTTAAATTATTTTTAAGGTTAATTTAAAAACACCTTAAAAATGTAAGTTTATCTAAAAAAAAGTCAATCTCGATTGGGTCGAATCTTATCGTATATTCCGGTTGATCGAAACGTTAAGAACCTATGGCCCAAAAAGTTAGCAATAAAACTCACCCCCATTCCAATGGTATGGGATATTTTTTCACGAACTACCAAACTAAAGGCACCTAAAAATGGATTGGCGATAAAATCCAAGGCAAAAGCGGACACAAAAGATTGGATTACAAACCCTACGGCAGAAATCATCAAGAACTTAACCGATTCTCTTCGTGTACTACCCGATTCCTTGGCAGAAAACGCGTAGATTTTGGTAGGTACAAAAGCTACGACAGTGGCTGTCAAATAGCTTGCCGCTACACTCCAAGGAAAGGCAGTTTTGTCACTCATTCCCAAATGAACAAAAAGCAATTTGTAGGGGATTTGAGTGATAAAGTTTGTTCCAGCTCCTAGCAAAGCGGTAAAGAAGAAGGAGATGAAACTTCTAAGCTCTTTATTTTGGATGGATGACAGGCGAAAAGACACTATTGAGGACGGTTCTTGGTAGCAAAATGTTTGTCAAAGCTGTCGACAAAGGTACTTAATTTTTTATTAAAAAGGCGGGTTTATTACCCGCCTTTCTTCAATTCCTTAAAACAATTGCCGGATGACATCCGGGAAAATCCCTAATAATAAGGTACCGGTGGTGGTGAGTATCAAAACCCATTGAATGGCGGGGCGAATCACCAAAGGAGATTCATCTTCCGCATTTTTCAGGAATGCCGCACGAATCGGTTTAAAGTAATAGTACATCCCGACAGCTGATAAAATGATGGCTACCACGAGAATCCACCAATATCCTTTCGAGGCGGCATCCGAAAACACCAAGAACTTACCCCAAAAACCTCCTGTCAAGGGAATACCCGCCAAGGACAACATGGAAACGGCTAGGGCAAAGGCCATGAAGGGATTTCGAATTTTAAGTCCATTCAAAACAGAAATCTGCTCATCCGGACGACCGTTCACCAGCTTTTGCCGTGAAACCACGTATAAAATAGTGAATGCCGTGATGGTAGCTAATGTGTATGCAGCAGAATAAAACAAAATCGATTCGCCGGAGGCCTCACGCAATCCAACCAAAGCCAGCATCAAATATCCTGCATGAGAGATACTAGAATATGCGAGCATCCGCTTGAAACTCGCCTGGTAAACCGCAATGATATTTCCGATCACCAATGTCAAAATGGTCATTCCTACCACCAAGATGATCCAAAAAGAGTAGGCACCTAGGAAAGAAACATACATGATCTTGAAAATCGCGGCAAAACCTGCTGTCTTCACGATCGTGGACATGAAGGCGGTAAATAGAGTGGGGGCTCCTTCATAAACATCGGGTGTCCAAAAATGGAAAGGTGCCGCCGACACTTTAAAGAACAAGCCCATCAGCATGAAAACAATTCCAATGGAGAGGTAAACGGATAAGTCTCCAGAGACATTCTGAACCATCGAAGTAGCATTCACGACATCGAACGTTCCAACTCCTCCGTAATACATAGCCATACCAAAAAGCAAGATACCTGTGGCAAACGCCCCCATCAGGAAGTATTTTAGAGCGGCTTCGTTCCCTCGGATGTTTTGTTTGTCGGAGCCCGTCAAAACATATACCGATATAGATAGGATCTCGATGCCTAAGAAAAGCATAATCAAATTCTTAAATAGAATCATCATGACAGCTCCTACCAAGGCAAATTGCATGAGAGCATAATATTCAGCAGGCTGGGCAGTGGAATCACTGGCAAAATCACCTGAAATGGCCACGATGAAAGCAGCCGCTAAAATGACGATGGTAGAGAATAAGATACCTTGATTGGATACCTCCACCATATTACTAAAATAAGTTCCTGGAGCATTCCAGTCTAAGAAGTTCAAACCGGCCGCAACTAGGAGAAAAAAGATAGTAGCTGGCAACAATCCTTGACGGGATCGGTTGAATCCGAGAAATAAGGTAATTAGACCCGTCAGCGATAAAGCAACAATTGGATACATACGTAAAAATATTCTATGAGCTCTCGAGCTCTGGATTCAACATTATTTGATCAGTCCTCCTACAATTTGAAAAACAGAGGATTCAGAAAGAGCCAAAAGTAAACTAGGAACAAAACCGGTGATCAAGACGACCAAAGCGATGGGGATTAAAGCCCCCAGGTCGGTGCTTGAAAGATCCGAAATGGACTCTGCACGGTCTGGACCAAACATGGATCGTTGCATGAGACGAAGCATGTAAACAGCCCCGAATATGATGGTTAGTCCAGCTAGACCACCCAACCAAGCATTGTAATCGAAAACACTTTTTAGCAATAAAAACTCACCTACAAATCCGTTGGTCAAAGGCAAGGCAACACTACCCAACAAAATGACCATGAACAAGATAGAAAGTTTGGGGGCATAGGTGGTTAGTCCACCCAATTGATTCAATTCATAAGAACCCGTTCGATCTCCGATAGCTTTCACGATATAGAACAAACCGACTGCATTGACGCCATGAGCTACCATCTGAAAAAGAGCCCCTTGGTATCCTTCTTGGGTACCTGTAAGAACACCTGCTGCCATCAATCCCATGTGGGCAAAGGACGAATATGCTACCAAACGTTTGATACTGGATTGTTGAATGGCGATGATGGAACCGTAAGTGAGACCGATCAAGGCCAATACCATAGCTGTGGAACCGAGTTGTTGTACAGCCAACGGAGCAAAAGGCACCGCAATGCGCATTAATCCATACACACCCATTTTCGAAAGCAAACCTGAAAGCAACATTGTCGCAGGCGTGGGCGATTCAGTGTATGTATCGGGTTGCCATGTATGGAACGGGAACAAAGGCATTTTGATGGCAAAAGCGAGGAAGAATGCTAAGAAAAGGAAATCTTGTTCGGTTTGTCCAAGTCCTTGGGCGTAGGCTTTCAATAAACCTAAATCGGCACTACCAACCCCGGCATACAAGTAGATTAGTGCCACCAACATAAACAAGGAGCCAAATATGGTGTACACAAACATTTTAAAGGTAATCCGGCTGGCGTTTTCACCTCCCCAGAGAGCTGCTATAAAATAAACAGGTACCAGTGCTGCTTCGAAGAAGAAATAGAACAAGAAAGCATCTTGTGCTAGGAATACGCCGTTGAGTGCCGCTTGGGTAAGTAAAATGAGCCCCAACATGCGTTCTTTTTGCTGGTAGGACCAACCTCCCGCAGCCCAAGTAATAATAGGAACCAAGAAGTTGGTTAATAAAACAAGGACTAAAGAAATACCATCCCAAGCCAAATGGAACGAGATATTCAAATCGGCTAACCATGCAAACTGCAAAGGCTCTGGTAGGCCAGCTACCGTAACATAGACACTTAGAATTAAAGAAATGGTGGCAATGGTGGTGGCCAGAATTCGACTTCCTAGCTGGGGCCAAGCGAGCATAGCGAGACCACCCAAAAGAGGAACTAGAAGAAATAAGAGCGTTATCATATCGTGAAATGTCTTAAGTAAAAAGGATTGAAGGAATCATTATTTAATGGGAAGCTGGGCGAGGATTTGTCCACCCAAGGCCAAACCCACGATGATCACGATTCCAATTACCATCCCAAAAATATAAACCGAGGTAGCACCGGTTTGAATCCGACGAAGTAAACTACTCATCCATACTGTACCCGAGCCTAATCCGTTCACCACACCATCGATTCCCCGAGGATCAATATACTTCCCAAATAGTTGGGCCATGTGGCGAACAGACGAAACGAAAATTCGGTCATAAGCCTCATCGATATAATACTTGTCATATACAACTTTCGTGAGACCTGCCATGTCTTCGTCACCTACTGGAACATTCTTTCCATTTCCAAAGCGAAGGAATGCAACTAAAATGGAGATTGCCGCAGCGGCCACAGAAACTCCCATGAGCATCCACTCGGTGGCATGATCCAAGTGTACCTCTCCAAATGTGGGTAGTACGGCCTTCGAGCCTTGGTAAATTGGTGCTAGGAAATCGGCTAAAAGGTGAGGCATGTGAAACACCACAGGAAGTCCGATAAAACCTGCGACGATCGAAAACCCTGCCAAAACAATGAGTGGCAAAGTCATCGAAACTGGAGATTCATGCAGGTGATCTTTTTGCTCTTGTGTCCCTCTGAATTCACCGAAGAAAGTAACAAAGAACAATCGGAACATGTAAAAGGCGGTCATCATAGAGCCCAAAACGGCTAGCCCCCACATAACCTTGTTGTGTTCAAAGACGTGAGCCAGAATTTCATCTTTTGAGAAGAAGCCCGCAAAAGGTGGAATTCCCGATATGGCAATGGTACCTATAAGAAATGTCAGGGCTGTAATTTTAATTTTTCCAAACAATCCACCCATTTTCCGAATATCTTGCTCATCGCTCATGGCATGAATGACGGAACCTGCGGCAAGGAAAAGCAGCGCTTTGAAGAAAGCATGGGTGATAACATGGAAGAATCCGGAGGAATAGGCCATTACGCCCAGTCCCAAGAACATATAGCCTAGCTGACTTACCGTTGAATACGCCAGAACTTTTTTGATGTCATTTTGGAACATGCCGATGGTTGCACCCAACAAAGCCGTCGCCAAGCCGATCCAGGCCACAAACTCCAAGGTTGCCGGCGAAAGGGTATATAAAACATTGGACCGAACGATCATGTAAATACCCGAGGTCACCATGGTAGCTGCGTGGATCAAGGCGGAAACAGGCGTTGGACCCGCCATGGCGTCTGGGAGCCAAGTGAACAACGGAATTTGAGCGGACTTACCCATCGCACCGATAAAAAGGAAGAATGTAATGTACATAACTGCCTCATTACCTGGGCTCAAAGTTGTGGCTTGTTGAAAAACATCCACGTATTGAAGTGTGCCAAACTCTTGGAAGATCAGGAATATACCAATCAAAAAGCCCAAGTCCCCTACCCGGTTCATAATGAAGGCTTTTCGGGCTGCATTTCCGTAGTTGGCATTTTTATTCCAAAATCCAATGAGAAGGTAAGAGCATAATCCAACCCCTTCCCATCCGATGAACATGATGATGTAATTGGACCCCATGACCAATAATAACATGGAGAACAAAAATAGATTGAGGTAGGCAAAGAATTTTCCATATCCCTCATCATGGGACATATACCCCATCGAATACACATGGATCAACGTCCCAACTCCCGTGATCACAAATAACATGATGATGGTAAGGGAGTCAATTTGGAATGAGAATGGGATATTGACAGCACCTACTTGAATCCAATCCATCACAGGTACAATCAAAGGCGTACCATCGGCGGGCAATTGGGTGTAGGCAAAGTAAGTAAAGACAAAAGAGAGGAAAGAGGCCCCGATACCAATAGGCGCTACAAGCGATTTGGGGACTTTTCTAAAACCCAGACCATTGAGCAAAAAGCCAATCAATGGAAAAAGGGGAATAAGTGCAATGGATGACATAGTTACGTTCGAATAAGGGATAGAAATTACCTTTGGATTATCCGCGGATTTTATCCAGAAGGCTCACATCAATGGATCGAATATTTCGGTAAATCATGACCACAATAGCCAAGCCAACCGCTACTTCCGCGGCTGCGACAGCCATAATAAAGAAAACGAATACTTGGCCGGAGGGGTCAGAACGGTATGCTGAAAAGGCGACTAAAAGTAAGTTGACGGCATTCAACATTAATTCGACTGACATAAGAATGATGAGGGCATTTCGACGAACCAATACGCCCACAATGCCTATGACAAACAAAATGCTGGCCAACAGCACATAGTCTGTCATCGGAATAAACCGGATTACTTCGGGTATTTCGTTTTGAAACATTGTTCGAGGATTAAGGTAAGGAAATAATGGGCAAAATTACATGATAAATCTAAATGCTAACCTTATTTACCCAATTTTGTTATTTTTCCGTGAGCATTTTAAGACGAATTTCCGTCAATCTTCTTTTTGTATCGAGTGGAAAATCGCTATTCATCATCCAATCATAATATTGTGGTTCTTTTTTCAAAACATCCACCACTTTCCGGCCATTGTATTTTCCAAAGTTAAAAACGATGTCTCCCTGTGCATTACGTGCCATTCTTTGGGCAAAATCGACCATGTTTGTGGCTGTCAATTGATGAAGCACCTCCATGTCGTTTTGAATTGGAAAATAAGCTTCTCCTTTATCATTGGTCAAGGCCACCGACTCGTATCGATCAATTTGTGCGCACAAAACTTCTAAAGTGGCCAATGTATCGGCCTCAGCCCCGTGAGCTCCTTCTAGGTGTTTATCGCAATAGAAACGGTAGGCTGCGGTTAAGTTTCGAGGTTCCATCATGTGGAAAATACGCTGAGCATCTACAAATCGCCGATTTTTAACCTCAAACAAATCCGGATCTACCCGCAAAAACTCCTCCACAAGCATGGGTATATCGAATCGATTCGAGTTAAATCCAGCCAAATCACACCCTTCCAGAAACTGAGCCATCGATTTGGCGAGTTGCTTGAAGGTAGGTTCCTCGGCCACATCAGCATCGTAAATCCCATGGATAAGGCTGGCTTCCAGAGGAATGGGGATGGTGGGGTTGATCCGTTTGGTTCTCACTTCCACAGTTCCATCTACTTGCGCCTTGGCAATGCAAATCTCAACGATTCGGTCCCGAGAAATATTGACACCCGTTGTTTCCAAGTCGATGACAGCCAGGGGTTTACGTAATTGGAGGGAGTGTGTCCGCATGAATCTTGTCGGGAGGGGTTGAATTCCCGTGGCACAAAAGTACTAAAATTTTCTACTCAGGGAAACAATCCCTTTTTCAGAAATACCGGATAAAAAACGCGGATCAGATGAGGTAAAATTCGACAAATAAGGAGAAATTTGGTAAAAATTTCGCCTCATGTTTGCTTCCACTCAAGCTCTTTTAGCTGCTTATTCCTCTTGTACGGGCATCACAACAGATTCTCGCCAATTAACCCCTGGTCATCTTTTTGTAGCCCTGAGAGGAGAACGATTTGATGGACATGATTTTGTCGAGGCTGCGTTTCAAGCGGGTGTTTCCTACGCCTTGGTTGACCGGGAGGAATGGGCCGATCACCCTAAGTGCTTGTATGTTCAAGATACCCTCACGGGCTTACAACAGTTGGCGCGTGCTTATCGAGATACCTTTCATATCCCCTTGATTGGCTTGACGGGCTCAAATGGCAAAACAACAAACAAGGAACTTCTAGCAGCGGTATTAGGAACAACCCTCCGGGTGCATGCCACCTTCGGAAATCTCAACAACCACATTGGGGTCCCCTTAACGTTATTGAGAATGCCCAAAGATACTCAAATCGCAGTCATTGAAATGGGGGCCAATCATCAACAAGAAATTGCTGACCTTTGTCGGATTTGTGCCCCAACCCACGGATTCATTACCAATATCGGGAAAGCCCATTTGGAAGGATTTGGCGGACTCGAGGGGGTCCGGAAAGGAAAGGGCGAGTTATTTGATTACCTTGCTGCGTCAGGAGGTACCGTTTTCGTCCAATCGACCATCCCTCCATTGGCCGACATGGCTGCCGAAAGAACCTCCCGCCAAATTCAATCCTATTCTGCAGAATCGCTGGGTATCCAGGCCACTTCCTTTGCCCCGCACATCACTTTTCAGTGGAAAAATAAAACCTACACCACCCATCTTGCAGGCCCCTACAATTTTGATAACCTTGTAAATGCATTGTACATCGGCACATTCTTTGGAGTAAATCCCGAATTAGCGGCGCAAGCTGTGGCCGATTATGCACCAACCAACCATCGATCCCAACGCATGGCCATTGGCTCCAATACACTCTGGATGGATGCCTACAATGCCAACCCCTCGTCGATGCAAGCCGCACTGCAAATGTTTATGGAAATGCCAAGCGATCAACCCAAAGCTGTCATTTTAGGTGACATGTTTGAACTTGGCACGGACAGTCCCGCCGAACATGCCGCCCTGGGGAAATTAATCGCAAAAGGTGCCTTTGATTGGGTAGTTCTGTACGGGGAAAATATGCAACATGCGCTCCCCTACTTACCTAAAGCCTATTATTTCACCGATAAGTTTTCACTTCATAACTGGCTGATAGACAAACAAATTCAAAATCAATTTATCTTGATTAAAGGTTCCAGAGGCGTTGCCTTGGAAAGTGTCCTCACCGTTTTCAAAACCCTGGCAACAGAGAATTTATCTACGGATTCTTGAGAATATCCCCGAGAATCCCAGAATTTTCAAGCCATATAGTTATTTTTTCTAAATCACTGAATCTGAGTAGATAAATTATTTAAATACTTTGAATTTTTCAGATGAAAACCATTAATTTTGTCAAAAATTTAGGATAATTCAATTCTCATGGCAACAAAAACATACATCCCGTACAAAGTAAAGGACATCGCTTTGGCAGAGTGGGGACGCAAAGAAATCACCTTGGCAGAAGCTGAGATGCCCGGCTTGATGGAAATTCGGAAGGAATATGGCCCCAAACAACCGCTGAAAGGTGCTCGTGTGGCGGGGTGTCTACACATGACCATTCAAACCGCCGTTTTGATTGAGACGTTGGTGGCATTGGGTGCCGAGGTTACGTGGTCTTCTTGTAATATTTTCTCTACCCAAGATCACGCAGCCGCAGCGATTGCCGCAGCGGGAATTCAGGTATATGCTTGGAAAGGACAAACCGCTGAAGAGTTCGATTGGTGTATCGAGCAAACATTATTCTTTGGTGAAGAGCAAAAGCCTCTTAACATGATCTTAGACGACGGTGGCGACTTGACCAATATGGTTTTTGATGTTTACCCGGAATTGGTTGCAGGTATTCGTGGGTTATCCGAAGAAACGACTACTGGAGTTCACCGGTTATATGAACGCCAAAAGAAAGGCACTTTGGTTTTACCAGCCATTAACGTAAATGACTCGGTGACAAAATCGAAATTTGATAACAAATACGGTTGCCGTGAATCGTTGGTTGATGCCATTCGTCGTGCAACGGATTTGATGTTGGCTGGAAAAGTTGCTGTTGTTGCCGGATACGGCGATGTAGGCAAAGGATCTGCCGATTCGCTTCGAGGAGCTGGTTGTCGTGTTTTAGTAACGGAAATTGATCCAATCTGCGCGCTTCAAGCTGCCATGGATGGTTATGAGGTTGTCACCATGGATGAGGCCGTAGAGCGTGCTCAAATTTTGGTTACTGCCACCGGCAACCTCAAAATTATTCGCGACCGTCATTTCTTGAAAATGCGAGACAAAGCCATCGTATGTAATATTGGTCATTTTGACAATGAAATTGATATGGCGTGGTTGAACCAACATTATGGACACACCAAATCGGTCATCAAACCTCAGGTAGACCTTTATCATGTAGAAGGGAAAGATATCATTGTGTTAGCCGAAGGCCGTTTGGTCAACCTTGGCTGTGCTATGGGACACCCCTCTTTTGTGATGTCATGTTCGTTCTCGAACCAAACTTTGGCCCAAATCGAACTTTGGAACAATTTCGAGAACTATGAGAATAAAGTTTATGTTCTTCCTAAGGCTCTGGATGAGAAAGTAGCTTTGTTGCACTTGTCGCATGTCGGGGCTAAGCTCGAAAAATTGGATCAAGAACAGGCGGAATACATTGGAGTGACCGTCGAAGGTCCATACAAACCTGAAATGTATCGGTATTGATTTTTGTTACAAATACCCGCCTCCCGCGTTCTTCAACCGGGAGGCTTTTTTTCAATCAAGTGCTATGGTCACATTTTCCCCCGCTCAATCCAAGTCCGACTTAGAGTCGATCCTGACCCTTCAGCGTCAAAATCTACGTCAATTCTTGTCGCCTGAAGAAATGCAGGATCAAGGTTTTTTGACAGCTTCATACACCTTGGATTTTTTACAAGAGATGCATGAGGCCAGTGAACATATAGTGGCTAAAGACGGCGAACGTGTCGTCGGTTATACGTTGGGCCTCACCCCTGAATTTTTACCTCGAGATCCTGTATTTGAAAGCTATTTAATGGCGATTCAACAAATGTCTTGGAAAGGGAAACCACTTATGGAGTATGCTCCCTTGATTGTCGGACAGCTTTGTGTCGACAAATCGTACCGGGGACAAGGATTGGTCGATGGTTTGTATCAGGCTTGCCGAACGCACCATGCCAAAAAATTTGATTTTCTCTTATCCGATGTTTCTTCCCTGAATCCACGTTCGTTTCGGGCTCACCAACGCGTGGGATTTCTCCCATTAGCCGAGTTTCCCGATGCTTTCACCGGAGAAACCTGGCATATTTTACTGTGGGATTGGGCTTAACGGTACATTACCACGAGGCGGAAATCAAGTGGATTGAAGGCTAGAAATAGATCGTCTACCAAGGCAGCGTCTTGTAGTCCAAACGTAAAGAAATTCTCCACCCTTTCTTGGGCATTCCCTCCCGGAAAAAGCTTCTCTTGTAGTCCTAGGACTTGCTGAATGGCCGTTTCGTGATGCCTTTCTTCTGCTTTCTTGATGCGCTTTTCCAAATTAGCCAATTGGTGCACGATTTTGGCTTGCTCGGCCTCCACAGCCGGAACCAAGGTGGGATCAATTTCGGAGGCACGCGACGCAATACGTTGAAGAACCTCGTTCACCTCATCCACCTCAAAAGCCAAGCTAAGGGACTTATCTGAAATACGTTCCAAAAATCGTTTTTTTAGATCTTGGGCATCATCGAATAATTCATCGATCTCTACACCAAGCTTCACCATCTTTTTTTGTTGAGCGGGGGGAATCAACATCGCAAAATTCCGAGGCAATAAAACAGGAAAATCGACCTGAAATAAATCAAAGACGGGTTTTAATTGCAGCCAATAGGGTACCTCAGAAGGCCCTCCAATATAGGCCAAATTAGGTAAAATGAGTTCTTGGTACAAAGGACGGAGAACGACATTAGGACTGAATCTTTCTGGGAAGTCCTCAATTTCTTTTTTCAATTCAGAATCTGTAAATCGAATGTCTGTTCCTAATACCAAAAAGTGGTCATGCTCTTGGATGATCCGGGCACGCAGTCCATCGATCAAATAAAAGAAGTTGATTTCTCTGGGATGAATGACCGTTTTATACCCCGCATTTTGCAAGGCCTCCGTGGCCTTTTGCACCAAGGGTTGAGTGACTTGCTCGAAAACATCGGCCATCATGGCGGGTTGAAGCGCTTTTTTCAAGAGAGGGTCATCGCCATCCACCACGACCAAACCTCTCGCACCAAACAACTCATGCATGTAGCGACGAACCGCTCGGGCTAGGGTAGGTTCCTCTAGGTAGGCTTTTTCAAAAAGCGGAAGTGCCTCTGGCAATTGAGATAGGACACCTTGGATCGACCGAGGGTTCATTCGACCCACCGCTCCGGTTTGCTCTGTCTCCCAAGTGTATTTTTTACCAAAAAGGGTAAAAGAGGCGATTTCGGCAAAGTCATGATCTTCTGTTGCCATCCAATAAACGGGTACAAATTCAAACTGAGGAAAAGCTGATTTCAGTGTTTCAGCCAACCGAATGGTCGTAATGATTTTATAGATGACGTACAGTGGGCCAGTAAAAATATTCAGTTGATGCCCCGTGGTGACAGTAAACGTCGTCTGATTCAGTAAAGATGAAACCGAAGCAGGAGTACCCAGATGCGCATATTGCTTTTCAAGCGCTTGAACGAGAACTTCTCGGCCTTCAAATTTCCTAGAATTTACTGCATTTTCGAGTCCAGCTAGCGAAGGAGAAAACGAGTAAAAAGATCGGAGTTCTGGTTTTTCAGCCAGGTAGTCCAACAAAAGATCCGGAAATTGGCCGGTTGAAGCCAGGTCAAGTAGCTGCAGTTTGTTTTCCACGCGGGATAATTTTAGGGTACAGGATATTTCAAATACTAAACAGTATCGGGACCTTTGAGGTTTCCTAAGAATGATTTAAATCTAGTAGATTTGCCATATGGAATCGCAAATTAAAGAAACCGCGGATGGTTCACCCACCTTGTTTAGTGAACATTTCCAACAACATTATCATTCCATTTTCGGTGCACGGCAAGAGTCAGATCGGGTGTTCATCGAACTAGGCTGGGATGCCGCTCGGTACCGAAAATCCCCGATCAAAATTTTTGAACTGGGTTTTGGGACAGGCCTCAATGCCCTTTTAACCTGGCAGCAGTCCGATTTGCACGCTATGGAAACCCATTATACTGGCATTGAAGCGTATCCTATTTCGATGGAAATAGCCAACCAACTGAATTATGGGGATCGAGAAAGGCTCTCCATTCTACATGGGTCACCTTGGGGTGAATGGCAAACGGGATCTCCTCATTTTCGATTTAAAAAAGTGGAGACTACCTGGGAGAACTACCTTGATACTGAGACCTATGATTTAATCTATTTTGATGCATTTGCGCCAGAAACACAACCTGAACTATGGACCACCGACGTATTTGCTAAAATGGCGGGCCTTATGGCTGCTGGTGGCATGATGACAACGTATTGTTCTAAAGGAGTGGTGCAACGTAGCCTGAGAGAAGTCGGATTGATCGTTGAAAAACACAAAGGCCCCATGCGCAAACGAGAAGTAATTCGCGCCATCAAACCTTAAAAAAAACGGAGCCCTAAGGCTCCGTTTCGTTCCGTGTCTCAATATTCGTCCTCATTAAAGAAGAAATCCTCTTTCGTTGGGTAATCAGGCCAAATTTCTTCGATACTTTCGTACGGTTGACCATCATCCTCTAACTCGGATAAGTTTTCCATCACTTCATTGGGCGCTCCAGACCGGATAGAATAATCAATCAACTCATCCTTGGTCGCAGGCCAAGGGGCATCTTCCAGGTAGGAAACTAGTTCAAGTGTCCAATACATAGTGTCACTTCGTTTGTGTTAGAAAATTGGCTGCAAAAGTAGAAACTTTTAGCCAAAAAACGAATTTTTTCCAAAAATGTATTCATTTTTTTTATAATTTTTTTTCTTGGATTCAATTACTTGATTTTCAATAGCTTACAAATAATTTTTTCATGAATTACGAGATTGAGGTATGTAGCTTTTCGTTGGAGTCTTGTTTAGCGGCGGAGCGAGCCGGGGCAGATCGAATCGAGCTTTGTGGTGGTTTTTCTGAAGGAGGAACCACACCCTCCTTGGGCTTGATTGAGGTGGCTAAGACGTTTTGTCAGTTGCCCATGTTTGTGATGATCCGACCTCGTGGCGGAGATTTCCTGTACACTGAAACGGAATGGCGGACCATGGAGGCGGATGTACGATGGGCGAAGAAAGCTGGGGCAGACGGACTCGTGGCTGGCTTTTTAACTCCAGAAGGCCGGATTGATATGGAACGATGGAAAACATTTTTATCTTGGGCGGATCCGCTTCCTGTGACCTTTCACCGTGCGTTTGACATGACACCCGATCCTTTACAAGCTTTGGACGATTTACTAGCTGTGGGGGGGTGTTCTCGAATCCTGACGTCAGGGCAACAGCCCTCGGTGGCACAAGGAATTCCTTTATTGAAGCAACTTCAGGAACGAGCAGGGGATCAAATCCGGATCATTGCAGGAGCCGGCATGAAAGCCGAGTTGATCCCCAGCTTGGTGTCGGCCGGAATCAAATCGGTACACTTAACTGGAAAAGGAGCTGTCATGAGTGCGATGAGCTTTCGGCAACCTAAGGTTTCGATGGCCTCCAGCACATGGACTGACGAGTATATTCGGTTCGAAACCAAGGAGGAACAAGTGCGTAAGGTAAAAGAAGAAATACAAAAAATCACTCAAATATAAGATGAAGGGATATACCTCGGGTATTTAAGCGCTGTATCGAACCTAAAGGTGTACTGGCGCTAAACCCAGGTTGGACGAGATTGGGTAGACCATGGGAAAAGACGACCTCGGGGGTGAGCTTAAAATACTGTTGGAATAACTCCAAGCCAAAACCATACTCGAGCGCAAAGTCAGATTTTCGAATCACAAATTGATTCAAAGCACTTCGCCGGCCGTTAAAATTCACAGCATTGGTCTCGGTCCCAAAACGAAATCCACCTAAAAAGTACATGCGAATGTTATCACGTCGGTTGGATTTGTATTTAAAATAGGCAGGCAGCTCGAACCAAGCTTTGTCTTCGTTTTGAAAACGCTCGGTTGTAGAGGCTTGGACAACATCTAAGGCACGTGAATAGATGGCGACAGTTGGCAGGATTCGAAAATCCCATTGCTCATTTACTCGAACGTTCATTACGCCCCCCATTTTCAGCGCATAGGTTGTGGGGGACGTAATGGAAAAGTAGTTTTGATTTCCAGGTAACAAAAAGAATTCATTATACCGAATCTTGTAGTGGGTTTGGGCTACACCCAATAAATACCCGAAACGAACTTTTTTAGCATCGTAATCTGCCTGATGAAGGGCTTGGGCAAAGGAGGCAATGACCAACCCACTAAACAGGCAGGTCAGACTTATTTTTTTCCGATGTAGATGGAACAAATGCCGAAGGTCAAAGGTATGCATACAGTATTTTTAAAGCCAGCTTGCTGGAAGATCTCAAGGAAGTCGGAACCGTCCGGAAAAGCCTGCACCGACTCAGGTAGGTAGGCATAGGCTGAATTATCTTTGGAAATTAACCGCCCAATGAAGGGAAGAACGGTTGCCGAATAAAACCCATACAGTTGTTTGAACGGAAACGAGCGAGGTTTTGAAAATTCTACCACAACGCAGGAGCCACCTGATTTGGTGACGCGGTGCATATCGGTGAGCCCTTTCAGTAAGTTTTCGAAATTCCGTACGCCAAAAGAAACGATGACGGCGTCGAAAGTATTGTCATCAAAAAGTAATTTCTCAGAATCCCCCATACGAAGTTCGATCTTGTCCTGTAGACCCAACTTTTTCATTTTCTCGACACCATATTTCAACATTCCGGCTGAAATATCAACACCAATCACTTTTTCAGGGTTGAGTTGGCGAACGGCCTCAATGGCCAAATCGCCTGTTCCGGTGGCAATGTCGAGGATCAGTTGTGGTTTTTCTTTTTTTAGAAGGGAAATGGCCTTTTTCCTCCAATATAGATCGATTCCTCCGCTTAAGACACGGTTTAATAAATCATATTTAGGTGAAATGTTATCAAACATTTCGGCAACTTGCTCCCGTTTTCCGGTCGATTTATCTTTGTATGGTACTACGGCCATGGTATCTGACGAATATAGATGAATAGTTGGGAAACCTTGTGTTTAGCTATTTGGTTTCAATAGTCCGGAACAGATTTTATAGGCCAACCTGGGTCCTTCGTAAATAAAACCAGAATACACTTGGACGAGGTCTGCCCCGGCGTTGAGTTTTTCTTGTGCATCCTGCGCACTTTGGATTCCTCCTACCCCGATAATCACAAAGGACTTTTTACTTTTTTGAGCCAAATAACGAATCACATCGGTGGACCGTTGCTTCAAGGGCTTACCGCTCAATCCACCGGCCCCGATCTGCTCGATTTCAGTTGAGTTGGCAGTTAGTCCAGATCGCTCGATGGTGGTATTGGTGGCAATGACACCGGCAATCTTCGTTTCTTTCACGATGTCGATGATATCATCCAGTTGACTATTGGTTAAATCAGGAGCAATTTTAAGTAGTATGGGTTTCGACACGGGTTGTTTGTCGTTTTCTTCCATTAATTGCCTCAAAATGAACGTTAAAGGCCCTTTTTCTTGAAGTTCCCGCAAGCCGGGAGTGTTGGGAGACGAAACATTCACCACAAAATAATCGACCACATCATATAAATCCAAGAAGGCCTGACGGTAATCGTGGACGGCGTCTATATTTTCTGTGATTTTATTTTTTCCGATATTGCCCCCAACGATTATTCGGCTATGGCGACGTTTTAGGTGAGCGGCTGCTTTGGTAGACCCATTGTTATTAAAACCCATCCGGTTGATGAGGGCTTCATCTTCTTTTAGTCGAAACAGCCTAGGTTTCGGGTTACCCATTTGGGGTTTGGGTGTAACTGTACCAATCTCAACAAATCCAAATCCTAGCGAGGCTAATTCATCAATCCAAATTCCATTTTTATCAAATCCTGCCGCCAATCCAACAGGATTGGGGAAAGTTAATCCCATCACTTGTTTTTCAAGCCTCGGGTCTTGGTAGGTGGCCCATGCCCTAATCAACCCTTTTAATCCGGGGATGTAATGTGCCCAGACCAGAGCGCGCATCGCTCCATAGTGCACTTGTTCCGGATCAAATTTGGATAAAACAGGAAAAATGAATCGTTTGTAGATGCCCATACCGTCCAAAAGTTTCGGCAAAGGTACAGAAAAAGAGGCTAAATGCCCCTAAACTCAGTATTTTCCTTCGTATAATCCGATCTACCCTTTACATTTATCGAATTATTTTAATCATTCAAATTAATCTGAGCATGTCTATTGAGTTTCCCACGATCACGTGGTCCGACTTTTCAAAAATCGATCTCCGTGTAGGTACTATTGTCCAGGCAGACGTATTTCAACAGGCCAAAAAACCTGCGTATCAAATCACGATTGATTTTGGCGAGCTAGGCATGAAAAAGTCTTCGGCACAGCTAACCGCATTGTATCAGCCTGAAGATTTGATCGGTAAACAAATCGTAGCAGTGGTCAACTTTCCACCTAAGCAAATTGCAAATTTTTTTAGTGAATGTTTGATCTTGGGTGTCGTGGATGGGCCTAAAGTAACCTTGCTTTCTCCCGATGCACCCGTAGAAAATGGTTTACGGATTGGGTAAAAAAAAGAGTCCCATGCAGAACATGAGACTCTTTGCTTGAATTATTGATTTTCACTCCATAAATCCTAAAACCGACTTCGCTTTTTTCACTTCAGGTGCCTTCATGAAGGTATTCCAAAGTAGACCTGTTCGGTAATTTTCAATCATGCAGATGATGGGGCCCTGGTCGATGGCCAGGTAGGAGTCGGCGAACCAAAGGTTGTGTAGGCTGTAAGCATCTTTGAAGCCATATTCACCCCATAATTTATCACCCAAAACATAATAAAAATGATGCAACGCGGCCATTGATTCTTTGGGAGTATAGGGGAATGCACTTAGTGCTGCGGTGGGGGTAATGACGCCTAAGTCCTCGGTTGGAGAATGCGCGGCATAACCTCTAGGAGAGTCGGAGGCCGTCAACCCCCAACTTGAGGGTCCATACCCCGCATAATTTCGAGGATTCCGGACACAATACAAATAATTGATTTGAGTGTGCCGAAGGTTTTGCTCCCAGTAATCTCCATAGGCATCCTTCAGGCCTTTGGGATTTAGACCCAGAAAGGAATAGTGGGAAAAGAACAAGGGACCACCAAAATCATACCCTAAAGGAAGCGTCACGCCCTCGAAGGTTTTTCCATTACGCATTTGGCCCGACATGGCCCACCCTTTGTCGTAAACGGATTTCGAAATCGGAAACGTGGGGGAAGCAGCAGCGAGGAAATAGGTGATCAAGCATTCATTCCAGCCGTGAATTCGATGATTCATACGCCAACCGTGGTTGGTCGACCAATGCCAATACAATACATCTTGCCCACCTTGGGTGTACCAGTTCCACTCCACACCTTCCCAGATCGATTGAATGGTGGCTCGCAACTTCTGCTCTTGGGGAGTACTTCCTTGAAAATACTCGCGAGCCGTTAAAAGTCCTTGGACCAAGAAGGCCGTTTCAACTAAATCCCCTCCGTCGTCATAGGTACTGAAGGGAACGGTTTGACCGGTCGAACCATTGATCCAATGGGCAAAAGCACCGTGGTATTTTTGGGCTTTATTTTGAAGAAAATCGGTTAGTTTGACCAACCGCTCCACCGCTGCCTCACGACTGACAAATCCTCGCTCCACAGCAACCACCATGGCCATGATTCCAAAGCCAGTTCCTCCTGATGTGACCACATCACCTGAGGTATTTCGCTCACGCGCCATGCCTGATACAGGATGACCAAAGTCCCAAAAATAGCGGAAGGTTTGTTTTTGAACAAGTGTTAGCAAGTCCTCATCCGAAATACGTGGAAATTTATCGGAGGGATCCACCTCCGTTGTCATTTGAAAACGGTGTAGGGTATTGAGAAGCGTCTTACGCTGGGATATCAAATCTGGGTTGATGACCACTTGGTAGGCGGTCAAGCTTTTCAAATCTTGGGTGGGTTTGACTGTCACCACCTGATTATTTTGCGAAAACGCATGCGTCAAGGGTACCGGTGTGGCGGTGGCCCGCTCAAAAAGTCGAATTTGGGCTTGAGCTGACATAGGATCCACGGGGGCAGAAAAGGATAATTCTACCTCTGGTTTCCCTTTAACTTGATTGGCATAAAATCCACCTGATTGTATACCATCCACTCGAATCGAAGAAAAATAAAATGATTCAGGTTCAACCACAGGTGGCCGACAAGCCAACATAGCTAGAACCGAAATCCATACAAGGGATAATTTCATGGGAATAGAGTCAAGAAAATGAAAGGGCTACTTGAGTCTACCCAAGTAGCCCTTGAAAAATTAGCGTCCTGCGCTTTCAAGTTGGTATAATGCACTTAAATCTCCGTCGGATAACGGACGGTTGTACACGCGAACCTCATCAATTTGTCCATTAAACAAGGCCTGCCATGACTGCACGGCTGATTGCGGATAGCCAGTCGCTTGATTTGCAAATGCTCCGAACAAGACAGTTGTTCCGGTAGGGAAAACCAAGGGGCCTAACTGTCCTCCATCCCGAACACGGAAATTACGGTTCGACACCAAAACACCATTTGCATATACATCAATGGTGGACGTGGAGGCATCGTATTTCATGGCAACTTGGGTCCATTTTCCAGCACCACGAACGATCTGGAAGTCAGTTCCTGCGACCCCAAAATTGTTCAAGTTGTCATGTCCACGACGTAAACCGGTTGAATACTGACCTAACAAGCCTTTCACTACCAAGGTATCAGAACTTGGGCGGTAAGAACCTGTCTCAGCCATTAAATTAATCAATTGACCCCAGTCGGGTGCTGCATTTCTCGCTTCATTCAAGGCAAAAATACTGGTGGCTTTTCCTTCAACATTGCGCAAATTCACCCAAGCCGATACTGTAAAGCTGGCCAAACCATTTGGGGTATTTAAAGCAGGAATCGTAGGGTAACGTAGAAACCCTTCTGCCAAACTAACCGCTTGCCCCTTCACACCCGCTGTGTAGGTTGCATTGGTAGATTGGTCGGGTGCCACATTCGATTTTGACTCACGGCCGTCGCCATTAAACCCCCAGTAGGCTACTAAGTTGGCCGCTGCCACTTCATCAGCTGAGTTAAATCCACCGATGGGTGGTAATTGGGGTTCATCGTTGGAATTACAGGCAATAAATTGTGTTGCCAAAAGAGCTAAACCAGCCCAGGTGAGGGATTTTTGCTTGATTTTCATTTGTCTATTGAACAGGTTGATCCTCTCACTCCGTCAAGAGGGATTTAGTCGAGTACGTAAGTGGAAGAACGGAGTATCGTCCACATAGGAAGATTTTTAATAGCCTGGATTTTGAGTTAGACGACCACCCGACAGGGCAATTTGAACCGATGGGATAGGCAAGCGCTCGTGTTTACCTGCCACAAAATTCTTTCCATGGGCTCGCATTACCGACGCCGCACGCCCTGTTCGGACGAGGTCAAAGAATCGATCGTGTTCCATGGCTAGTTCAACTCGCCTCTCCTTCCAAATGGCTTGCAGGAGAGCTTCACCGGCGACTTGGGTGGCAGACAACCCTGCCCGCTGGCGAATGATATTCAGATGCTGTTGTGCTACCCCTATTTGCCCGAGTCGATGGGAAGCTTCGGCCAGAATGAGGTGAAGTTCGCCAAGACGCAATAGGTGAACATTTTTCTGTTTTCGATCTCGATTGCCCAAAAAACTCTCGACTTGCCGGTTCTCAGAATGATAGGCTTTGTAGTTGTACCGCAAATTCTCGACAGAATCGGCACTGGGTATCCGAAATCCATCAAACAAGATCGTACCGCGTCCTGTACCGGATCGATCGATAAAAATGATTGTCGAGGCGGCCCGTTTATCTCCAGGCTCATAGGCGTCGACGAGAGACTGCGTGGGAGTACAAAAACCCCAACCTAGGTCTGTCCACCCCCCACGGCCACCTACACGAGGTCCTTGGCACATGGAATAGGCATTGATCCCGAAATCTGTATTATTGAAAGTACCGGTTTGGACTTCAAAAATTGCTTCCGAACTATTGTCCCCTGCCTGTCTCCAAAGCTGGCTGTAATCGGGCAATAAGGCATATTGGCCTGACTGAATAACCTCCAGACTGAGTGTCCGGGCCCGGTCCCATTTTTCTAGATACAAAGATACTTTGGCCAATAAGGCTTGGGCTGTACCTTTCGACATGCGACCCGCTTGAGTTTGACGACGTAATGGAAGGTTGTCGATTCCAAATTGAAGATCTTCCTCAATCACTTGGTAAATTTCCTGGGGAGTGGCCCGCGTTTGAAAAGCGGGGTCCGAATTGGCATCTTGCACATTCAATGGAACCCGCAAGACTTTCGGGACGCCACCGAACCACCGGACCAAATTGAAGTAATAATAGGCGCGTATAACGCGCACCTCCCCAGCCAAGCGATTTCGGACCGACGATGGCAAATTGGATTCCTCGATCGCTTTAAGGGCTTGGTTGGCTTTGGCGATTCCATTGTAATGTCCTGCCCACAATGCTTCGACAAAAGGATTCGTGGGTGTCAAGGTAAATTCGTCCAGCACTCCGGCAGTTCCAACTTGATCGCCCGGGGTACTGCCTTTGTCGGCGTCGTCCGAAATAATATTCGTAGCAGAGATAAAGCCAAATCCGTGGACATCTCCAGCGGCTCCAAAGGATTCTCCACTCATGAGCGAGTTGTACACACCGATCACCAGATTTTGAGCAAAATTAGGATCGGATTCTGCGGTTGGACGGCCTTGCAGAGGAACGTCTAGGAAGTCTGAACCACAAGACGTGGCGAGCCAACTTCCGACCAAGGTGAAAACAAGAATTTTTGCCTTTTTCATGGATTAAAATTGAATTTGAATACCACCGGCGATGGTTTTGGTCATTGGATAAGCATTGAGTTCAATCCCCGCATTGGTTGGAGATTCGCTAAGAAGTTCTGGCGTAAAACCGCTGAACCGAGTCCAAGTCAGCATATTTTGGGCCGTCACATACGCTTTGAGGGAACCTAATTTTAATTTAGAAACCACAGCTGATGGCACCTGGTAGGATAAGGTCACATTATTTAACCGGAAGAAATCACCTCTTTCTAGGAAGTATGTTGAGGCAGGCAAATTCCCGGCATTGGCTTTGGGTTCATTTTGGATATTACTTCCTGGAACCCATCGATTGTAAGCCATATCTCGTTCCACATTATCGTTGAGAGCCTGCCGAAACGCTTTTTTCCCATTATAAATGTAGTTTCCTGCCTGTCCAACTAAATCCAGGGAGAGGTCCCAATTTCCGTAGGTTACTCCTACATTTCCTCCAAAAAACACTTTAGGTTGATAGGAACCGGCAAAAACCCGGTCATTGTCATCGATTCGGCCGTCTCCGTTGGCATCTAGGTACTTGAAGTCACCTGCCGAGGCGGAGGGCTGAATCAGGGAGCCATCTGAATGCCGGTAGGCGGAAACTTCACCATCGGTTTGAAAGACGCCCAAAACTTGCAAAATATAAAAACTACCTACCGGTTGGCCGTTGTCGGTGCGGGTGGTGTAGGGTTGTGCAGCACCAATGCCCCCGTCGATGATGGGCTGGCCTCCATTTAATCCAACAACCGTGTTTCGATTGAAGCTGGCATTTCCTCCGATCCGGTAGGATAGCTTCTCGCCCAAGCGGTCACGAAATGATAGCGCCGTCTCCAGACCTCGATTTTGAATGGAAGCTGCGTTGGTCAGTACCACGCCATCACGGTCACCGGTTACAGAAGGAATCCGGACGTTGATCAATAAGTCACGGGATTTTTTATCGTAGTATCCGATCTCCCCTTGCAATCTGCCTTGGAGCAAACTGAAGTCCAATCCTAGACTTAGTTCGGCGGTCGTCTCCCATTTAATCTGGTTATCTTTGATTTGCGTAATGGCAGAGCCCGGCGTTGCGATTCCACCTCCAAATGCATAGGCCAAATTCTGATCCACGGTGACAATGTAGGCATCGGAGGCAATCCGGTCGTTACCTACCAAGCCCCAAGATGCCCGGAGTTTCAATAAATCAAACAAAGATTGATTGGCCATAAAGGATTCCTGGCTAATGACCCACCCCGCTCCAATGGAAGGGAAATATCCCCACCGATTTTGGACAGGAAAACGGGAGCTACCATCTGCACGGAACGTTCCTGTGAACAAGTATCGATCTCTAAATTGATAGGAAACACGGGAGAGGTAGGATTGACGTGCCCATTGATCTCCGTTTCCAAAGTTAGTGGATGTGTTGGCATTGCCTGTATCCAAAAACCAAAGATTGGAGGCTGCGGGTACTTGCTGACGGAAAGCCCCAAACGACTCTCCATAAAATCCCTCAGCGGTGGTACCGATCAAGATACCGAGTCGGTGACCGGCTTGATCAAGTTGCCATTGCGCGGTATGGTCCATGACCCAGCGAGTTCCCCGGAAAGTTCCATTTCGTAGTCCACTTAACGGATTTCGCTGATTTCCACCCGGCATAATAAAGGTGGACGTATCGTTTTCAAAAGCGCGGGTGTATGACCGATCCCAGCCATTGGAGGATTCTGCTCCCAACGACGAACGAAGCGTAAGCGATGGAATCGGCTGATACGACACGAAAGCAGAACCTTGAAGGCGATTCGATCGGACTTGATTGGACGCGATGTTTAAATCCAAGACTGGATTACCCACGTTTTGATACAATGAGGTATTCCCGTATTTTCCGTCCACCAAAGAAGGAATGATGGGAGCTGCCCGGTAGGCATTGTTGTAGGCCGCTCCTAAATTTACTGGGCGGTCGTCGGTGTGAGTGATAGAGGCTGTCCAGCCTGCTTTCACTTTTTTGTGGAAATTATAGTCGATGTTGATCCGTCCTGTATATCGTTTAAAATCATTGTTTAACACGATTCCACGGTCGTCTAAAAATCCAAAACTAAAAAAGGTAGACGCTTTTTCGGTTCCTTGCGAAATGCTTAGATTGTGATTTTGCATAGGCCCATTGCGTAATATTTCGCGATACCAATCGGTCGAAATTTCCCCTGCGGGGATAGGACGGCCCGAGGCAGCACTAACATAATTTGCGTATTCTGCGGCATTGGCCATAGGAACAATTCGGGTGGCCGAGCGAACGCCTGCATTCAGGTGATAATCGACCGTCAGTTTTCCTTTTTCACCTCGCTTTGTGGTGATTATAACCACTCCATTGGCTCCACGAGCCCCGTAGATTGAAGTGGCCGAAGCATCTTTGAGGATATCCATGTACACAATGTCTTGTGTATTGATATTGCTGATGTCATCGGTCAATACACCGTCGACTACAAACAAAGTGGCTGTTCCGGCCAAGGCGGTGCCTGTGCCTCGAATGCGCACCACGGGTGAGCTTCCCGGCCGACCCGAGGCAATCACCTGCACCCCAGCTACCTTCCCTTGAATAGCTTGTGTGGCAGTCATAACGGGTTGCTTGATTAAATCCTCCCCTTTTACGCTAGCTGTGGCACCGGTGATGTCTACTTTTCTTGCCTGCCCATAACCGACAACCACCACTTGGGATAACTCGGTGGCTAGTGATTCCAGCTGAATGGTGATGGGTCCTGAAGAGGGCACCACCCACTCGACAGACTTATACCCTACATACGAAATGTATAGGGTTTGACCCACCGAAGCCGTCAATTTAAAATTTCCTGACACATCGCTGATGGTTCCTTGCTTGGTTCCTTTAATCTGCACGGTCACGCCAATCAGGGGCTCACGGGTGGAGGCATCTTGAATCGTCCCCTCTACCGCCTGTTGAGCCCAGGCACAGGATGTGAATAGAAAAAGAATGATAAAGTTTCGTACGAAATAGCGCATGTCTATATTGTAATAGTGCTAAATTTGAACGACAAAGTACTATGTCAAATTTTTTAAAACCTAAATTTTGACTACATCAATACTACATCATTCCCTACGTATAGTGGCATACAATCGCATTTTTGACTACATCATGAAAGAAATGAGATTCCTATTTCAATACCTTGCCCTTCTTTTCCCTTTTGTGAGTGCAGGACAAGGGGAGCGGATGGTCCATTCTCGTTTTTCACCGCAAGAGGTCATCAATTTCAGTTGGCAGCAATATGGGGCTCAACGCCAAAATTGGTCGATCAGCCAAGATTCAAAAACGGGCTTTGTATATGTCGGAAATTCCCAAGGTTTACTTGAATACGATGGTGCGATTTGGCGTTTATGGCAACTACCCCAAAAACAAATCATTCGATCCGTTCATGTTGGACGAGATGGGCGAATTTACACCGGAGCCCTCGGGGAATTTGGCTATTGGCAGCCGGGCCAAAATGGGCAACTTCAGTATACTTCCTTAAAAAGTTTGGTTCCTGACCGAGCCTTTGCCACCGAAGAGGTTTGGCATATTGTCGAATTTAAGGGTGAAATTTACTTTCAATCCTTTGCTTTTTTGTATCGATATAACGGTAAACGTGTTCAAGCCTTACCCCCACCAGCGACCATCTTGTTTGGTTTTGTGGTCGCTGATCAACTTTATTTTGAAGCAATCGGGCAAGGTTTGTTTTATGTGACCCCTCAAGGGAAATGGAAAAAAATTCCAGATTCCGACTTTCTAGGAAAAGAAACCATTCAGGCCATTTTACCGGGCGATCGATTCGGAGAGATTTGGATTGGTACGCAGCGAAAAATTTATCGATACGATGGAAAACGATTTGAACCCCATCCGAATAAGACACTCCAACGATTCATTCAAGAAAATCAACTCAATACTGCCCGAAAACTACGAAATGGCGATTACTTTTGGGGAAGTCTGTTGGGCGGGGGCCTTCGAACTGACCGGTTTGGAAATGCATTGGAGAAGATATCCAAAGCGAGTGGGCTTCAAAACAATACCATCATTTCTACCTTTGAAGACCGAGAAAACCTACTTTGGTTGGGCTTAGATAATGGGATATCCATGGTATTGCAACATGCTTCGCTTCGACTATTTGAGGACAGAACAGATGAGATCGGCACTGTCTATGATGCCACCTTGTTTCAGGGGACCCTGTACGTTGCCTCCAATCATGGCGTATTTTACCGAAAAGGAAATCAATTTTACTTAGTCCCCGGTTCTCAAGGCCAGGCTTGGGATCTATTTCAAGAAGGGAATACCTTGTTTTGCGGGCACAATACGGGAACATTCGCCTTGAGTCAAAATCGCTGGTCGGCACTTTCTCCCATAACCGGTGGCTGGCATCTAATTCCAGTGAAGCCCGATCTACTTTTACAAGGTACCTACACTCAATTGTGTATCTACAAAAAAGAGAAAGGAGAGTGGAAATTCTCGCATACCCTGGCTGGATTTTCTGGGCCAGTGAAAGAGCTTGTACAAGTTAACAACCAACAATTTCTAGCGTTAACAGCCCATGATGGCCTACATGAACTCACAATCGATACCGATTTTAAAAAGGTGATAGGGAATAAAGTCATACAAGGCTTACCCTTTGTGACCAGCATAGAACGAACCGAAAAAACCATTTGGCTTGGAACCGAAAAAGGAAGCTTTGTCTACCAGAACGGAAAGATTGCGTCCCAGGCCTTTGCACCTTTCCAACGAGTTCAGGTGGGGCCTCGAAACTCTATTTGGGGGATATCGACACGGGGAGAATTATTCCTTCAACCCTCCAAAGCCGCATGGCAACGAATTCCGCTGGCCCGGAAATACCAATTAGGAGGAGCTCAAAAAGTAGTCACCCTAGCCGATAGCCTATATTTTGTTGGGCACGAGAGCGGATTCTCGCTGTTGGAATTGAATCAAACCTCTGGTGTCAATACCCTCCATCAACCTTTCCTCAGGTCTGTTCAACAAGGAAAAAAAAGATGGCTGTTTCGTCCTGAGGATGACCCAACTCTCCCCGATTTTGGTTATAAGGAGAATACATTTCATTTTCAAGCCGGTGTTACAACGCACGCTCGGGAAGTTCAATATGCCTTTTGGATGGAAAATGAAGATACTTCTTGGGGATCATGGCAGACTTCGCCCTCGCGCATGTATGCCAACCTAAAACCAGGTGAATACCGTTTGCACGTGAGGACATCGGATGGAGCACAGTCAAAACCGATTACCTTCCAAATTTCAGATCCTTGGTTTTGGCATCCTATCAGTCAAATTCTCTATGCACTGGCGTTAATTTCCCTCCTCTTCACTTTGTACCAATGGCATCTACGAAGGCTGGATCGACTACAAAAACAAAAAGAGGAGGAGTTAAGAGTACAAGAGGAAAAGAACCAGCAAGAACTCATGGCACTCAGGACCGCCCAACTGGAACAAGATGTAATCCGGAAATCAGAGGAATTAGCCAATTCGACATTGCGACTAATCAAAAATACAGAATCCTTGCAAACATTGAAAGAGAGGTTGAATCAGCTTCCTCCTTCCAAATCTGTTCAACAAATTTTAGATTACCTTGACAAACATTTTGCCAGCACCGACGACTGGAAGGTTTTTGAGCAGAACTTCAATCAGGTGCACGAGCAATTTCTTAAAAAGTTGATCGAGGACTTTCCTACGCTTTCTCCTGGCGACCTCAAGTTGGCTGGATACCTTCGAATGAATTTGTCGACGAAAGAAATTGCTCAACTGCTGAACATAACTCCTCGGAGTGCTGAGCTCAAACGGTATCGACTGCGTCAAAAATTAGGCATTGGGACCGAAGAAAATTTAGTGGAGTTTTTAATGCGGATTTAATCCAGAGGTCGCTTCTACTTTCTTGGTGCTAGATTCGTCTATTTTTTGATTTTTAAATTTTTCAAAATTTCCCGCCCTGATATCAAGCGAAATGCCCACGACGGCTAAGACAATCGCAAAGGTGATAAATCCAAGCACATATGCCCAGAAAGCCTTGAAATAAGGCATAAAGCCAGGCTTATTGTAAACCTTGCCGATGGCAAATGAAGTATAAAGTACCGCCAATATAGAACCATTATTGAGTAGGACCGTCGAAAACAACAAGGAGAGAATCCCAAACAAAAAATAGAAAAGCATCCCCATCCCCATAGTGTAACACAATATGACCATCCATTCCACTAGATTATAGCTAAACTTTCTAAAAAAAAGCCGCAACCACAGGGCAATGAAGATACTCATAAGAAGATTAGAATACCCATAATTGGATCGAACCCACTCAAAAATTAGACCGATGTATTCGGGAATCATGACCTTACCATCATTGGAAATTTTGATGTATTGATCTTCCACATGCGTAACTTTCATCATGAGGGTGTAGACCAACGACGTCAAGACCAAAAAAAGTACAGGTTTAACGATCTTAGTGCGGTCTTCGGAAATAAATTCACGGAGGGTCCTACCTGGTGCAGTAAGTAATTTCCAAACCGTAGAAAAAATACCGGTTTCCAAATGCAGTACATGAAAAAGATCATGTACAATGTAATGCCAGTCAAGGCGCTTGATGGCCTTGGGATGGCCACAAGTAGGACAAAAGTTGTTGGTGACTTCCGTTTGACAATGTCTGCACTGCATAGAATCCTATTTTTTTAGTCTAGGTATCCAAATGTACTTAATTTTTAGAATATTGATGTACCATTCACCGATAAACTACGAGATGGCGGGTACCATTCGTCGGTAATTTTCGACAGATTACCGAAAAAACAACCTGGTTTCACCGAATCTACCTCTGCATCCCCTAGTAAACCGAGTAATTTTGAATCATCAAACAACACAATCCTATGGAAAAGCGTACTTCATATCAATCTCTCTTCTGGGCATTATTGCTGATCACAGTCGGTGGTGCCTTTCTTTTGGTCAACTTTAATTTGCTGGATAAAAGCATCCCACTCAAGTTTCTGAGTTGGCGTTTGATACCCCTATTCATCGGCCTTAATGCCCTACTTCAGAAGAAATACACGCAAGGGGCCATTTTAGTGGGTATCGCCACCTTCTTTTACTTACCCGAGTTTATCGATCCTGTCATTTGGAAACAAATCTACAAACTATGGCCCTTGGGCATGATCATCGGGGGGATTGCGATTGCCTACCAGTTTTTTCAACCAAAATCACCGTCCAAACTCATGTCCGTTCAGAACTCAGAGCTCAATTTGTTACAGGAATCCATCATCATGGGTGGAAGCAACAAGAAATTAACCTCGCCCGATTTCAAAGGGGGTTCGATATCCTGTATCTGGGGTGGTGCCGAAATCGACTTGAAGGAAGCAAAACTGGGTTCAGGCGCTGCTTTAGATGTATTCATCATTATGGGAGGTGCACAAATAACGGTGCCAAAAGATTGGACTGTGATTGTTGATGCCTTTCCATTTATGGGAGGGGTGGAAGATAAAATCACCAAATACCCAGAGGGAACCACCGATCCTTCCAAAGTAATTCGGATCACGGGTACCATCGTTATGGGAGGGTTAGAAATCAAACGATACTAATCGCATGATTCATCCTATCCTAACGTCTCGAAAAAGGCTCGCTTGGTTTGGTGCCTGTTGGCTTTTGCTAACAGGCATCGCCTGGTTCTCCATTTATCCGGATCTCCCACCCGATGCCCTAGTCCCCGTCTTAGCCCACTTAGCATTCCACCATTTTACTTTAGCTGTACTACTTATGGGAGCTTGGTTTGGGATTCGGTACCTCAGGCCTGAGCGACAGTCCTGGACCCTATTGTTGCTCAATCACAGCCTCTATGCCCTCATTCTAACCGCCCTCTCTGTAACCCTCAGCGAATGGATGGGCCCAAGCCTACCCATCGAACTGAGAGCCCTAAAAACCTTAATTTCCATTTTAGCTTATTGCACATTTGTCATGTACCTCAATGTCCAGGCCTATTATGAGACCTCCATGGCGGTTCGAAAGAATGAAAAAGAACTGTTTGAGTCCTTAAAAGAGGCTGAGATGAAGGTGTTACGGACTCAAATGGATCCCCACTTTCTTTTCAATAGCCTCAATTCCATCTCTACCTTAACGCTCATCGATCCGGACAAGGCTCATGAAATGATTCTTAAGCTTTCCGATTTTCTTCGATTTAGCATTGAAATTGGAAAAACACCGCAAGTGCCCCTATCCAAGGAGTGGGATATGTGTGAATCTTATCTCGCGATTGAGCAGATTCGATTCGGTGACCGGTTGCAGGTTGACTTTCAACGGGATCCCGACGTGCCTGACCTCCTCGTGCCTAGCTTATTACTTCAAACCCTCGTTGAAAACGCCATTAAGCATGGGGTACAACAGAGTTTAGAGCCCGAACCCATCGTCTGCCGGATGGAACGCCTAGACCAGCACGTTCGAATCAAAATCAAAAACAGTCGAGACCCCGAGGCGATAGCTCCCAAGGGCAGCCAAACCGGATTACAAAATATCCGGACCCGATTACAAAAATTATACGAACAACCCGCTTGGATTGACCAAGATTCTGACTCCCATTCTTTCACGATTCAATTGTACTTACCGATATGACGATACTTCTCGTGGACGATGAGCCCTTAGCTCGCACACTTGTCAAAACGTTTCTGCAAGACTATCCATCCTGCCAAGTGGTCGGAGAAGCAGGCGACGGATTTCAGGCCGTCAAGATGATTCAGGAATTAAAACCCGACCTGGTGTTTCTCGATATTCAAATGCCCAGAATGACGGGGTTTGAAGTGTTGGACTTACTAATCGACCCCCCAACCATTGTTTTTGCCACCGCCTACGACCAATTTGCCATGGAGGCCTTCGACCGCAATGCCCTGGACTATCTGCTCAAACCCTTTTCTCGGGAGCGTTTTCGAAAAACCATGGACAAAGTATTGGCCCAACCTCCAAAAGGACTTGAAATTCGGGAAGCTTTGTGGAATCAACCCGTCAAGACAGTGGACCGCGTGGTGGTCAAACAAGGAAGTAAAATTGAGATCATTCCCCTGGAAAACCTCACCCACATCGAAGCCGATGGCGATTATGTTTGGCTGCATACAGCTCAGGGACAAAAATTCCTAAAACAAAAAACCATGAAAGCGCTCGAAGCCGAACTTCCAGCCACGTTTGTCCGGACACACCGGTCTTTCCTAGTCAATGCCGACTACATTCAAAAAGTGGATTTATATGAGAAGAACAGCTACCAAATGAAGCTAAAAACCGGGGCCACGCTGTCGGTTAGTCGACAAGGATATAAGGTATTGCGAGAGCAGCTGGGTTTTTGATCTCAAGTGGCTCAATGATAGGGCCGACAGACTAATCAACCCGGGAACTAATCTTCTCCGCCTCCCGAAGGCCACTCAGGTAGGCTCCGTGGACAGTGGAGAAGTAATCTTTTTCGGTGTGCTCGCCTGCAAAAAAGAGTTGATCGTTGATGGATTCGGCTAACTGGTCAAAATGATGCATTTCGGTCGACACGGTGGGATATGAATACGAACCATATGCATTTTCATTGGACTGCCATCGGGTCCTTTGGAGATTCAAGGGAGCCGGAATGGAGTTCCCGTACATATCCTTTACATGCCGCATGATTTCCTCCGTCACTTCCTGGTCCGACAACTTTTCGGTCCTCCGAGCTTCCTCGGCATAGGCAAAGGTCATGAGTGCATGGGCATTGGGATGAAACGTATTGACATTTAAAAAATAATTGAACTTGTCCCGGATGGCCGGTGTGTAGGAAATGTATTGGACATTCTCCCAAAACGTTGTGGGAAAAGTTAGTAAGAATTTATTGACACAATTCATTCCCACTTTATTAATTGCCTCCAGTTTAGCAGAAGGCAAGGAGGGCGTAAATTGTATTTGACCTGATTTTAATACCCCCAACGGCACAGTTACTAAAACAAAGTCTGCCTCCGAAATCCCTTCCGAATGATGGACCTGTACACGCGGTGTTGAAAAATCAATGTGCGTAACACGGTCATTGAGCCGAATCCGGATATCTTTTGCTAAATAGTCCGCCAGGGTGTCATACCCATTGACGGCTATTTTTTCTGGGCCGGAAAAAACCTTTCCCTCCTGGTACAAAAGAGAGGATAGTTGATCGAGGTCACCCAAGTCAAATGTTACATACGAAGAAAGAAAGAATCTCCAAAGCCGATCTTGGAATTGACTCGGATACAACCGAGAAAAGACTGTCTCAAAACTTTGGTTGGCATGGCCCTGGCGCATCATTCGATCTAGAATTTGTTCAAATTTCGATTCTTCTTGATCGTACACCGCGGCCGACCGACGTATTCCTCCTAGGTCGTACGATATTCGATGCTCATCCAGTGTCTCAAACGTACGCATACCTGCTTGCTCCGCCAGTGTGGTGATCGGGTTTCGGTGGGTCCCATGAATCCAACTGGCCCCCTCATCGAAAGGAATAGGCCCACCCCGCCGGGTGCGCAACCTCCCGCCTACTTTTTCTTGGGATTCCAGAACCAACACATCAAAACCTTGGGTTTTCAATTGATTTGCTGCCGTTAATCCGGCAATTCCAGCTCCAACGATGATCACTTTTTTACCATTCGAAGGCCTTGGTGAGGGTTGACGACATGAATGGGCCAACCAAGACGGTGCTAAAAAAAGGGGTAAGCAGGTCTGAACAAATTTCCGTCTTTTCATAACAATCCAGAATTTCTCGAGATAACGTAGAATGCGTAATTGAATCCCTGATGAATCAAAAATCTCCACACTAAAACAAACCCAACACCCTACCCTCCTTCCCTTGGAAAAGGAAAGGATCCCCTATCTTTTTGCCAAGCAAGGTTTTGCCCAGTGGTGAATTGGGGGATAAGATGGTTACGGTCTGGTCATGCACGAGGATTCGCCCGATGGAAATGCTGACCCAAAACCAGCCCAGGGAGGTTTCCATTAAACTACCCGGAACAGCGGCCGGTTCGATAGGCATTTGTTTGAACCGGTGGAGTTGTTGTTGGAGGTCATTCCATTGTGCCCACTGGCTGGCATACAGGTCGCGGTCATTTTGGGCCATCGCTCGGCCTGTTTCGTATTTATCCCCCGCCGAACTTTTGGACTCTCCGTTTGCGGCCTCTTGCGCGGCTTGCATGGCTTTTTCTGCCGACGACCGTTTTTCTTCGATCCAACGATAACTGGCTTCCCAAACCGCGTCACGGAATGGATTCGTTTCTAGGTTATTTTCCATCAAAAAATTAACGTTCTAACATTTGAAGAGATACCAATCGGGCATACAGTCCCTCCGAATCTTCGATCAGCGATGCATGCGTTCCACGCTGAACAATCCTTCCTTGGTCGAGCACCAAAATCATGTCGGCCTGCTGAATGGTCGAAAGTCGATGCGCAATCACCAACGACGTTCGTTCTTTCATCACCTCTTGAAGAGCCTCCTGCACCCCCTTTTCAGATTCGGTATCCAAAGCAGAGGTGGCTTCATCCAAAATCAAAATGGGGGGATTCAACAAGATCGCTCGGGCTATGGCCAGACGCTGGCGTTGGCCACCCGACAACCGGCCACCCCGATCACCAATCACTGTATCATATCCGTGGGGTTGTTGTAAAATGAATTCGTGCGCTTGGGCAATTTTTGCGGCTCGCTCAATGGATTCTTGGGAAACATCTTGACCAAAAGCAATATTAGCCCGAATGGTATCATTGAACAACAGCGATTCTTGGGTCACCAGCCCCATGTTCTTTCGTAAGGAGGCTTGAGAAATGGACTTAATATCCAATCCATCCATTCGAATCACGCCGTGGCTGGGATCATAAAACCGTGCTAACAGATCAGCTAGGGTTGATTTCCCACCTCCCGAACCTCCCACCAAGGCCACCATTTGACCTTTTTGAATGTCGAAGTTGATATCCTGCAAAACAGGCAGATTCGGTTGGTATCCAAATGAAACCTCTTGAAAGGAGATGCAATTTTGGAAATCGGTCAACTCAATGGCTTTGGGCGCATCTTGGACCTCGGGTTTTGTCTCGAGCAAATCGACAACCCGGTGGGCCGCTGCTACCCCCCGCTGAGCAGAGGAGATGGCTTGGGTAATTTCCTTGGCTGGCCGTACTACTTGCGAGAATATGGCAATAAAGGCAATAAATAGAGAGGCCGACAGGTCACTTTCCGATTTTAGTATGAGGGTTCCCCCTAGATATAAAATACCCGCCACCATGGTAATGCCCACCGCCTCCGAGAACGGGTTGGCCAATAGATTTCGACGAGAATATCGCTTCATAGCACCTTGGTAGGCTTTATTTTCGTCCTGAAATCGTACCTGAACATAAGGTTCTGCTACAAATCCCTTCACCACACGCATGGCTCCAAAGACTTCATCCATCACACTCAAGAGAGCGCTTAATCTAAATTGGCCCTCTCCAGCGTCCTGGCGAAGTCGCTTGAGGACGACTCCGAGGAATCCCCCGATGATGGGTATCACCAAGAGGGCGATCAACGTGAGCCGGGGGGAGATCCAGATCAGAGCCACCACATAACCCACCAGTAAAAATAATTCCTTGATGGCCGCCGACACGGTCGAGGAAATGGAGTTTTCTACTTCCTGAACGTCCGTGGTGACGCGTGAAATAATATGACCTTTACGCTCATTTGAAAAATAACCAATGTGGAGGTGAACGACCCGGTCAAAAAGTAACTCCCGTAGGCGACCAATTAGCCGAATTTTAAACTTTTCCAGGGTCCATACACTTCCGTACCGAAAGCTATTGGATAGAAATGCCGATAAAATAACAGCAAGACATACAAACTTCAATCCACCCAATTTCCCTTGATCGAGTACAAATTGGGCAAAGGTTCGCTGAAAGTGCCCGGATAAATCCCAAGTAGATGGTTGCTTTTGAACCAGTTCATGCAGCATGTCAGTCGACACATCCCCAAATAAAACATCCAACAGAGGTTTCAATAAAACCAAATTCAAGACGCCAAACAAAGAGGCCAATAAGGAGAAAACGACAAAAGGAAGCCAAAAGCCACTCAGTCCGCCTGTTAAACGCAAAATGCGCCAATATATCTTCATACAGTCATAACAAAATACAAAAGTCGAAAAGTTTATTCCGAGTACCAAACAATCCTTATTTTTGTCAGGCACTACAAAACCTATCTTTTTTCATGCAAAAACCTATCATCAGGACCTTGCAATTGATGCTTTGTGGACTAGTCGCCACGGCTCAGACTAAAAACATCCCCTTGCAGGATTTGTCCTATTTTGAAAACAACTCAGGGAAAAACTGGCAAATCGTAGGACAAGCCACCTCCGACTACACCCAGCCCAATCAATTAACCACCCAACCGGGTACAGGCGTTTTAGCCAATATTCACCCCAGAAGCGGGAAATATGGCTTGGAGTATGAGCTCATTACGAATGAGCAACATGGTGACCTAGACCTTTCGTTTGAATTCATGATGACTCCCGGCTCCAATTCCGGGATTTACTTACAAGGCCGGTATGAGATTCAGTTGAATGACAGCTGGGGTGTTTCTACTCCCAAGTATTACGATTTAGGTGGAATTTATCAACGCTGGATTGAATCCTCCCAAACCGGATACGAGGGATATGCGCCACGGGTCAATGCAGCCAAAGCACCTGGATTATGGCAAAAAATGGAGATTTCGTTTCAAGCCCCACGCTTTGATTCCCAAGGGAAGAAAATAAGTCCCGCAAAAATCCTATTAATCAAGGTCAATGGACTCACCGTACACGAAAACGTGACGCTGTCGGGCGTGACACGTGGCGCCCTGTCGGAAACGGAAGTAGCCAAAGGGCCATTGCGCATCCAAGGCGATCATGGCTCATTAGCGCTTCGTAATTTCCAATGGACCTCCTATGATCAAACCGCCGGCCGATTGGATAATTTAGCCTACCGCGTATTCTACGGGAGCTATCCTCATGATGAAAATTTGGATAAATTGAAACCCTCAGAAACAGGAAAGACGGATGCTATATCCTGGGAAGTCTCCAAGCAATCCAATGATTATGCCTTCGATATCCAAGGAGATTACTTCGCACCTACAGCCGGAGAGTATACCTTTCAAATTCAAGCTGGAGGAAATGCCACCTTGCACATTGATGGGAAAGAAATCTTAGATAACAAGTGGACCGTTGGTGGAGAATCTCGTACGGCCAAAGTACAACTCACGGCCGGAAAGCATACCCTCCGGATCTTTAACAACAAACGCGATGGTTGGTTAAAACCGGCCCTCGGACTTTGGTCGGCAGGTCCTGGTTTTCGGTTGACACCCCACCATGCCTTGGCCTCGGTGTTGGCCTCAAAAGCGGCGGATCCGATCCTGATCACAGCCAATCAGCCGACTATCATGCGAAGTTTCATGGACTTACCCACCAAAGAACGACTCGTCCACGCGGTGTCGGTCGGACATCCCAGCGGCTTGCATTACACCTATGACCTTGACAAAGGCAATGTCGTGCAGGTATGGCGAGGTGAGTTTTTGGATGCAACCCCCATGTGGAATGACCGTGGAGATGGTTCCTCTCAACCACTTGGAGCCCTCACTTTTCTTGGAACCGGACTTGCCTTGCATCCTGCAGAAGGATTTGCACGAGATACCACCGGAACGCGTTTCAAGCCCAAAGGCTATCAACTCGACGACCAAGATCAACCTACCTTCCTCTACCAGATTTTCGGTAGAAACGTACAAGATGCGTGGCGTGTGAAAGATGGAAAAATGCTGGAGCGAAGTATCAAGGCCGATGGAATGGGGACCCTGCAAGTTCGACTAGCGCAAGCGGAGCAAATCGAAATCATACGGCCCGGATTGTACTTTATTCCTTCCGGAGGCTACTTCATCGAAGTTCCTACCGGGCAAACGCTTCGAATTGAAAATGTCGGGTCTCAGAAAGCCCTCCTCGCGTACCTTAACTCGTCGTCATTCACCTACAAATTACTTTTCTAACCCATGAAAAAGTGGATATTAACGTTGCTAACCACCGTAACTTTTGCGGGGTTTGCACAAGAGTCGCCCAAAGAAGAAGATTTTTATAAAATCATTACGCTCCCCGTTCCGGAGGGAATCTTATTGGAGATCGGTGGCGTTACCACCACACCTAACGGTTCATTAGCTGTTTCGACACGCCGTGGCGACATCTGGGTAATTGAAAATCCAACCAGCCGCCAACCTTATTTTAGAAAGTTTGCTTCGGGTTTACACGAAGTCCTCGGCTTAGTTTATCAAAATGGTTCATTCTACTGTGCACAACGGGGAGAATTAACCAAATTGACCGATACCAATGGCGATGGCAAAGCGGATCAATACGAAACAATTCATGCCTGGCCTATTTCAGGACATTACCATGAATACTCCTTCGGTCCCAAAATTGCGCCAGACGGCTCCTTCTTTGTGAGCGGTAATGTCGCGTTTGGTAATGAGGAATGGTGGAGAGGCGAATCCAGAGTTCCGACCCGTGGATGGATCTTCAGAATTTCCCCAGAAGGAAACCTTACACCTTTTGCAACAGGTATGCGCTCACCAGCTGGGTTGGGTATGATTGACGGGGATTTATTTTACACCGACAACCAAGGAGACTGGATGGGTTCAGGTGGTGTCTGGCACGTCAAGGAAGGATCTTTCACCGGACATCCCGCCGGATTGAAATGGGCTAAGGGGTCTCCCGTTAAATTTACTGAGGCTGACTTCTTTAAATACCGGGATAACCGCCAAGTGAAACGCGCCAATGGCACCTACATCAAACCTGAAAATGTGGTAGATGAAAAGCCTGAGTTTTTGTACGAATTGAAAGACAAACTTCCGGGTCTTCAAACCCCGGCTGTCTGGCTTCCTCATGGCATCTTGGGAATTTCCAATTCCGAAATTTTAAAAGATGAAACACAAGGCGATTTTGGACCCTTCGCCGGGCAATTGTTTGTAGGCGACCAAGGGCAATCCAAAATCATGCGGGTCTTTTTAGAAAAAATTAATGGCGAATACCAAGGAGCCGCGTTTGATTTCAGAGCTGGCTTCCAATCAGGTGTTTTGCGTATGGCCTTTGCCAAAGATGGCTCCTTATTTGTAGGTGAAACCAACCGCGGTTGGGGATCCGCTGGAGATGCCAATCAAGGCTTGCAACGTTTGGTTTGGAATGGAAAATTACCCTTCGAAATGTTGGCAGTACGAGCTATGCCGGATGGTTTTGAAGTGGAATTCACGATGCCCATTGACCCAGCCTCGGCGGAGAAACTAGAGAATTACGAGGTAAACAGCTTTCTATACAAGCACTTCCCGGTGTATGGCTCGCCACCCGTAAATCGTGAAACCTTGAAAGTCCGGGGCGTTCAAGTATCCGCTGATCGCAAAAAGGTTCGTTTGGTGATCGATGGCCTTCGTCCGTATTACATCCATGAATTAAACTTGGAGGGGATTCGCTCCGCCGAAAATTCTTGGTCGTTGATTCACCCCACTGCCTATTATACCTTAAATGCCATTCCTTCGGGTGAGAAATTACCCTCCAGTGCCTTAAAAGGACAAATCAGCAAACCTGTCACGGCCTCGAAATCAGCAGTCGCCGCGGCCAAACCTCTTGTTTCACCGGATGGAAAAGGAAAACCCGGTGCTACTCCGGCCGTGGCTAGTGCCTCAACAGCACCTACCTGGGCTGAAATTCGGCCTTTGATGCAAAAACACACATGTTTAGCCTGCCATGCACCAGATAAAAAAGTGGTAGGACCGGCCTTCAAAGAGGTTGCGAAGCGCAAATACTCCAATGAAAAGATTGTCGATCTCATCTACAATCCCCAGCCTCAAAACTGGCCCGATTACGCCACTCCCATGGCTCCGATGCCGCAGGTTCCACGACCTGACGCCTTAAAAATGGCTGCCTATATCAATAGCTTACGATAAAATGAAAGCCGCTCGACATGTCGAGCGGCTCTTTTTCTATGAAAAGATCTTTTTTTCTCCTCGGTTTACTTCTTCTTGTATACCTCTTGAACCTCCGCCTGGACGTCATGGAAGTTGACGCCGCTCAGTATGCCTCCATCGCGCGTGAAATGTGGGAAACTAGCAGCTACCTCGAGGTGTACCATCGAGGACAAGATTATTTGGATAAACCTCCCCTCCTATTTTGGCTGTCAAGTGCCATGTTTCATCTCACAGGCCCAACCAATGTAGGATATAAACTACCTGCTTTGCTCGCCCTCCTACTCGGACTCTGGGCAACCTATCAGTTCACTAAAACTTGGTATTCCGAAAAGATCGCACGCTGGGCTACTTGGATGACAGGGACCTGCCAGGCATATCTTTTGATGACCAATGACATCCGGACCGATGGGCTTCTAACAGGCTTTTTAATGGTGGCCTTTTGGCAAATTTCCCGGTATCTGAAATACCAAGCCACCTCCGGACTTATTTGGGCCGCCGTGGCCGTTGGCATGGGAATGCTGGCCAAAGGACCCATTGCCCTCATCCTCTTTGGAGCAGGTGTGGGAACCCATTTACTGATGTCCCGAGATTGGAGGAATCTTTTTCATCTCCAGTGGATTCCTTTCTTAGCCTTGGTAGGACTTTTGTTAATCCCCATGTGTTATGGACTATATCACCAATTCGATCTACATCCAGAGAAAGAAGTGTACGGGCTGAAGGGTCCATCCGGACTTCGTTTCTTTTTCTGGACCCAAAGTTTTGGCCGGATTACAGGCGAAATCTACTGGGAAAATGACACGTCCTTTTTCTACTTCTTCCATACCATCCTGTGGGATTTTCAACCTTGGGTCTTCCTATTCATCCCGGCCCTCTTTACTCGACTCTCTTCTGTTCGAAAAGGATCCGAGTGGATTACAATAGGTGCTTTTCTGTTAGGATTCCTTGCTCTTAGTACGTCACGGTATAAACTACCTCATTACATTTTTCCTCTTTTGCCTTTGGCAAGTATTTTGACGGCCACCTTCCTGAATTCCATTCCGGATCGAACCCAATGGATGCGCGGCCTCGGAAGCGTGTATCACGTCCTATTTATTTTGTTGTTAATCAGTTGCTATTTCTTTTTCAAACCAATCACCTGGCTTATCCCAGTCGGAATAGTGGCCGGTTGGGCATTGTTTAGTTGGTGGTTATACAGCGGAAAATTTTCAAAAGAAACATGGCTGCAGTCGGTTGGCTTTGCCAGCGTATTTTTTGGACTGATGATGAGTTTATACATTTATCCCTCTGTTCTTCCCTACCAATCCGAAACGCAGGTAGGAAAAGAAATCAAGAAAGGCCAATGGCCCTCCAATTTTGGTACGTTGGGATTGATTGGGCACAGCCTCGATTTCTATGCCCAACGAATTATTCCCCAACACACCTCCGAGGAAATACTCACGCTACCTGAGCACTACCACTTGTATGTAGACCAGGGCGGATTAGAAGCCATCACCCGCCGACATCGCACCTATACGATTCGAGCGACGTACGATGATTACCATGTGACCGCTTTGACCTTGCCCTTTTTGATGGCCACTACCCGCAAAACGCGTGTTCAGCCTACTTATGTGATTTCGTTAGGTCCCGCCACCAACGCTCCGTCGGACGTGGCGAAATGAGGGAGAAAAAAGAACCGGGTAGTGGTGTGTAAATCGGGAAGTCAGGATCGGAGGAAAACAAGGTTTCGATGGATTCATCCCAATCGTGCAAAGCCAGCTTAAATTTTCCCCAGTGAACTGGAATAATGGCTTGGGCTTGCAATTCGTGAACAGCCTGGGGTATGTCCTGTGGGAAAATATGGATAGGTCGCCAATACGTATGATATTGACCACATTCAATGATGGCCAGATCGAACGGCCCGTATAGGTCTCCGATTTCCTTGAAGTGCTTTCCATACCCAGAATCTCCCCCTAAAAAAATCCGGAAATCATCGACTTGCAGGACATACGACGCCCACAAGGTATTATTTCGGATCCAACCTCTTCCAGAGAAATGGCGAGCGGGGGTGGCAGTCAATCGAATATTGGGGGCTAAATCGACCCCCTCGTGCCAATCCAATTCCTGAATTTGCGATTCGCTATATCCCCAATAAACCAGATGTTCTCCCACACCTAATGGGGCAATCACATGTTTTACTTTAGGGAATAATCCTCGAACCGACTCAAAATCCAAGTGATCGTAATGGTCATGGGATAGAATCAAATAATCAATTGCCGGGAAATCGGCCGAAGTGTAGGCATCAGCCCCCTCGAAAGCTGGAACTCCGAAGGAGAAAGGAGAAGCATGCCCCGATAGCACGGGATCCATCAACCATGTTTTTCCCCCTAATTTGAAAAAATAACCTGAATGCCCCAACCAAACCCAAGATCCCTCGGGCAAGGCATCTAAATTTTCCTTCTTGGAAGGGATCGCTCCAGGTGGCTTGGGTGCGGTACTTTTAGGGAAGATATATTCTTTCATCAGCCCCCAGGCCGAGAAAGAAGAATCGAATGTGGGTGTGTATTCGGCATTGACAAAAGCGCCGTCCTGAAACTGAGGCGAGGCTTGCATTTTCGCCCAACGTGCTGGTGCAAATGACCGTTTTCCTAAAATGGGCCAAAGGTACCAACCTACCCAAATGAGAGCCCCTAAAACCAGTAAACCTACTATTTTGTATATCATGGTAAGTAAACTTGAAAAGGAAGATGAAAATTCAATCCTCCTTTTCTAAAATGAACAAAGGTAAAATCCAAGGCTCAACGGAATTCTTCCGTGATTAATCTATATTTTGACCATACACCCCCGACAGGAAGGTAGCAATTGACGTCGGATTTCTACCCAAAAACGAGGCTAAATCACTGATTTCCACCTCCAACTCCCCTTCGGCCTGAGCGACAGCAAAGCCCGAAAAAATAGCAATGGCCTCGGGTGGCAAACCAGCGGAGGCTAGCACCGAACGGTACTCTTCTGCGGTGGGTGAAATATACTGGATGGATTTCCCAGAAAGCTCGGATAGGATACCGGCTACTTCGGGATAATCAAACGAGGAAGGATTGGAAAACTCATACGTTTTTCCGGCATGGCCATCTTCTAGAAGCACCTGAGCGGTGGCCTCGGCTAATTCGGACCGCAGAACCACCGATGCGCGGCCGTTTCCAGCGGGTAAATAAATGACGTTCCTTTCCAACACTTGATCGCCGATAAAACCGGGAATAAAGTCCATATACAGGTTATTCTTGAGAATGGTGTAGGGTATTTCACTTTCTTTTATCCATTGCTCAGTTTTTATATGCGACTCCGCCACAATCCACAGAGGAGAATTCTCCGATTCCGACTTCCTAGCAAAACTGGTGTAGTAGATATGTCCAACACCAGTTGCTTGGGCGGCCCATACGACATTTTGATGCTGTTTGACCCGATTTTCTACCTCACTACTCGAAATAAACATCAAACGATCGATCCCTTGCATGGCCAAGCGAAGTGAATCAGAGGAGTCATAATTTCCGATGGCCACTTCCATACCCCGCGATTGAAACTCGTTGGCCTGCTCTGGCTTACGGACCAAAACACGGAGTTGGGAAGGCTTAATCCCTTTTATCAAAAGAGATTGGATAATCCCCTCCCCTAAGGACCCTGTTGCACCTGTCACTAAAAATTTGTCTTCTGTCATAACCTTTTTTTATATTTGTTACACAAAGTAACTATCTTTACTTTTAAAAAGTAACTAGTAACTAAAAGGTAACAAGTAAAATACCAGGAACATGATGGTAACTAAAGCCCAAAATTTTTGTCCGGTTACGACTTTATTGGAATTGATCGGGGGTAAATGGAAGCCGGTCATTTTGTATTGTCTTCGGCAAGATACCCGACGATTTGGGGAGATAGCGGTTCGAATTCCGTCGATTTCAAGAAAAGTGTTGACGGACCAACTAAGGGAATTGGAGGAGGCGGGATTAATCAAGCGGGAGGCATTTAAAGAAATACCTCCTCGCGTAGAATATTCATTGACCGACCTAGGAAGAAGCCTTGCTCCGATCTTGGATGCCATGGAAAAATGGGGAACTGATTACATGAAAAAATCAGTGGCCACTTAGTTTTTCTTGGATTGAAGCCCAGCTTGCTCAGAAACCATAAGCAGACCAATAAAACCAATCACAAAGCCGATCAACTGCGCGACTAACCAGTATACGTTGTTAGGATAAATACTAATTCCGGCCGGAACAGTGACCTTACTTTTTTTATCTCCGTCATCCAATAAAGTCTCTCGGAGTTTGAGCAGAACGTTCGTCCGTTCCAAAGCCGAGGCATTTCGGGAGGCTTGCAGTTCTTTTTGACTTGCTACTAGATTTCGATACCAAAAAGAGATATCTTCATCGGGTGTTTGCCAAAAGATAGAGGTATAACCTGTCGTTAATCCGTGCTTTTCTACGTAATGTAAGGCGGTCGTTAATTCTTCGGAAGCTAAATCAATGGTATTGGCGTCGGCTGCTCGTTTTAAATACCCCGTCACCTGCTGCTTAAAGCGCAACGAGTGGTAGGCACGACCTGCAAACACAGCACAACCAAGGGCCATCAATAAAATACCGAGGGATAACTTTTTCATATAGGGTTTGATTTGAGGTAGAACGGTTACTTTTTCTTGCTGATCAACTGCGCAATTACGACAGCCGGATACAAAATACCAAATGAGGATAGAAAAACCGACAATTGTTTTCCAATCATTTCGGCGGCATGAAGCTCTCCAAATCCAACCGTTGTGACAGACACCATACTGTAGTACATAATAATATGGCAAAGTCTTCGTCGGTTTGAGATAGCGCAACTTCGCCTAGTAGTACAGGTTGAATGAATTGACTCAAAAATAAGAGAAACAGCGCTCCGTAGATACTAACCAACAAATACACATTTATTCCGCCCACAATGCGGTAAAAGTTGATTTCCTTGTCTTTAAAGAGCAACCGGAGATTGAGAATAACCAAAATGACGGTGTAAACCAAGGCAATAACCAATTCGGCGATGTAAAATTGATCCCATCCCATCCAGAATCTTCCTAGCTTTAACAAAACATATCCCCAAAAAAGAACATGTAGTATCCAGCTCCAGGCTAATCCTTTTCCAGAAAACAAACCAGAAAAAAACAAGATCAATAGCGCGACATTGACAAGCACATACGAATTGTCCACATAGCTAACAACAATGGGCAGGAAAAAGACGGTTACGAATAGAATGAGGAAAAGAACCAAAAAACCAACGTCTTCCAGCCAAACCTGGGAGATCAGATGCCATTTTGGTTTCTTTTCCATCTGGTTATCTTTTAAATTCGGACCAATTCGACCCGAATGACTTCTTCCTCAATCGTCATTTCCTGGGCGTTGTTCAGCAGTTCTGTGAACTGCAAAGACGTTGCCTGCACTTCTTCTTGAATATATCCAGAGAAAGCTTGTATGGCCAATTTCAGATCTTCGTTGGCTTGGGAATCAATTTGAATTGAGATTTTATCGGTCACATCAAAACCTAAATCTTTCCGTAAGTTTTGAATGCGGTTGACTACCTCACGGGCGATACCCTCTTGTCGAAGAGCCTCGGTGAGCGTGATATCCAACGCCACGGTAATACCGCCCTCTTGTGCGGTTAAATACCCGGGGAGATCTTCGGTCAGAATTTCAACATCGCCCAGTGCCAGTTCATATCCTTGCCATTCGAGCTGACCGTCCCGTTCAAGTTGGCTTAACGCTTCGGGTGTAAGCCCTTGAATGGCCGCGGCCACCTCTTTCATATTTTTCCCAAATTTTGGACCCAGGGCCTTGAAATTGGGCTTTACTTTTTTCGAAAGTACCCCAGACGCATCATCCAAATAGGTAACGGCTTTGATATTGACCTCCGACTTGATCAGTTCTTCTACTGCAGCGATTTGCTCACGTACTTTGGGCTGTAATATAGGAATCAATACCTGAGCTAACGGTTGGCGAACTTTCAGACGGTGGGTTTTCCGGATCGAATGTACAAGGGAGCTGATCCGCTGGGCCAGCATCATGGACTCCTCGCGCGAAACATCGATCCATTGGTCATCTACCGTAGGAAAGAGCGAAACATGCACTGAATTCCCCTCTGAGGCACCTGTTAGGTTGCGATACAACCAGTCGGCATAAAACGGAGCGATGGGTGACATCAACTGGGAGACCGTTTTCAAGCAATACGCCAGAGTCTCATAGGCCATTTGTTTGTCGGCGGTCATATCCCCTTTCCAGAAACGGCGACGGCCCAGCCGAACATACCAGTTGGAGAGTTCATCACACACAAAATCTTGGATGGCACGCCCTGCCTTGGTTGGTTCGTAGGCTTCAAACGAAGCATCTACTTCTTTGATTAGAGTCTGCAAACGAGATAAAATCCACAAATCAAGCTCCGTGGCTGCCTCGAGATTGAGTTTACCGGTTGGAGTAAATTGATCGAGATTGGCATACAGCGCGAAGAAATTGTACGTATTGGTCAAGGTTCCGAAGAACTTATTTCGAACTTCTGTGATACCGGCCAGGTCAAAGCGAAGGTTATCCCAAGGCTGCGCATTGGTGATCATATACCAGCGCGTCGGGTCGGCACCATAGGTTTTTAGAGTATCAAACGGATCGATGGCATTTCCGAGTCGTTTCGACATTTTATTGCCATTTTTGTCTAGGACTAAGCCCGTGGAGACGACATTTTTGAACGCCACGGAGTCAAATAACATACCGGCAATGGCATGAAGTGTGAAGAACCAACCCCGGGTTTGGTCCACCCCTTCCGAAATGAAGTCAGCAGGGAAAGATTGCTGGAAGGTGGATTCTTTTTCGAACGGATAGTGCCATTGGGCATACGGCATGGCGCCCGAGTCGAACCACACATCAATGAGGTCTGTCTCGCGAACGAGTACTTCCCCGGAGTCCGAAACCAAGTAGATTTGATCGACGTAGGGGCGGTGAAGATCAAAGGTAGCTGAATCTTTAGCAGCTAAGAAATCCACGTTTGCTTGGCGTTGTTCGGGTGTCAGTGCCTCCGATGCGATGGCTTTTTCCGCCTCGGCTACGAGTTCTTGAATGGAACCGATACAAAGCTCATCCCCTTTTTCATTACGCCAAATGGGGAGCGGAGTACCCCAATACCGAGAGCGAGAGAGATTCCAGTCCACTAGGTTTTCCAACCAATTTCCAAAACGGCCGGTACCGGTCGATTCGGGTTTCCATTGGATGGTTTTATTCAAAGCCACCAATTTATCTTTCATAGCTGTGGTCCGGATAAACCAGCTATCGAGTGGATAATAGAGAACAGGCTTGTCGGTTCGCCAGCAATGAGGATACGAGTGATCGTAGCGTTGTACCTGGAACGCCCGATTTTCGGTCTTCAACTTGATAGCAATTCGTTCATCCACCGAAAGGTATTTTTCACGACCTTGCTTTAGACGTTCGGTTTCTTTTTCTTCCTCGGTCAAATAGGCCTCTTTTACGTATTCACCCGCGAAGTCGGTCACCTCGGCCACAAAACGGCCGCGACGATCCACAAGGGGCATTTCTTTCCCTTGATCATCTTTGACTAGAAGGGCGGGAATATTATTTTGTTGGGCGACCCGGAAGTCATCAGCCCCAAAAGTTGGGGCCGTGTGCACGATTCCTGTACCGTCCTCAGTGGTCACGAAATCACCTAAAATCACCCGGAAAGCAGGTTGATCTGGCTTCACGTATGGCATCAATTGGTCGTAGGTGATGCCTGCCAGTTGGTCTCCTGTGCAAGTGAGTAGTACTTGCCACGGGAGCACTTTTTTATCGGAGGTGGCATAACCGTCAAAATCCCCCTCTTTCCCTTTTTCGGAGAAATACTTACCCATGAGGTCTTCGGCCAAGATGACGTATTGAGGAAGATGGGTGTAGGGATTGAACGTTTTGACGAGTGCGTAGGAAATATTTTTACCCACCGTAAGAGCGGTATTGGAAGGGAGTGTCCAGGGGGTGGTGGTCCAGGCTAAAAAGAAAAGCTCAGCGGAAGGATCCGTCGTGGCATCAAACAAAAACTGCGAAGCAGCCGAAGGGATGACCTTAAACTGGGCCACCATGGACGTATCTTTGACATCCCGGTAGCAACCCGGCTGATTGAGCTCATGCGAGGAAAGGCCCGTTCCAGCAGCCGGGGAATACGGCTGGATGGTGTACCCTTTGTACAGAAGGTCTTTTTCATAGAGTTTTTTGAGGAGCGACCAAATGGACTCCATGTACTCGTTTTTATAGGTAATGTAGGGATCGTCGAGGTCCACCCAATACCCCATTTTCTCGGTTAGGTCATTCCATTGATCGGTAAACCGCATGACGGTCTCCCGACATTTTTGATTGTATTCGGCCACTGAGATCTTGGTCCCGATGTCTTCTTTGGTGATGCCCAGCTCCTTCTCGACTTGGAGTTCAATGGGCAACCCGTGGGTATCCCAGCCTCCTTTGCGATGAACTTGGTACCCTTTCAAGGTTTTGTATCGACAGAAAATATCCTTGATCGTCCGGGCCATTACGTGGTGAATACCCGGAGTCCCGTTGGCGGATGGAGGGCCTTCATAAAAGGTAAACGTAGGATTTCCAGCGCGCACCTCAATCGATTTTTCAAATATGCCCTCTTGTTTCCAAAACGATAGAATTTCGTCCGCAACTTCTGCGTAGTGAACTGACTTATACTCTGGATATTTCATGTAAATAGACCGATGTTCCGGTGGATCTTATAATTTCTATGCAAATATAGGAATAAGACGGGCTAGAATGAATGTGGATTGTGAATTAAGAGAAAGGAAGTTGGGCTAAGGAGAAATTATGAATTATGAATCAATGTCGTTTAGTTAAGGAATTTTACCTAGCTGCTTTAATCCAGCACCAACGGTGCTTAATCAATAACCTAGCCTGCTAAGGCTAGGGAAATGGCACAAACCCTAGCAAAAAAAGGCCTGAAGGGCCGTAATCAGGGGCTACTTCATGGAAGAGTCCACTAACTAAACGACATTGAATTATGAATTATGAATTATGAATTGATACTACCTAAAAACTATTGACCGTTTGGTTCTCTTGTCCCATTGGGGAAATCTCTTTGTAGCCGTTGGTGCGGCCTGCTACTGGATTGCAAGGTTTTAATACTTGACAGGCCGCACCCACGGAGAAACGGGTTGGGGAATTCCTAGGCTACAAACAGGTTGCCCCGCTGGGGCAAGGGTACCGAGCGATCGAGGATTTGGTTGCTTTGGCAATAATCCTGGGCCGTATCCCAAAACGTAACGGGAATTAATGACGAATAGACCTGGGTGTCTTGTGGGTTGGTCCCCTATTCCGTAGCCTGAATAGGCCAGGTTGTGTAGAACGCAATAAGTTTGAATAATTATGAATTCATTATTCATCATCACCTCGCCGTGACACATTCATCTCTTATCACTCTGCACAAAAATCATCCCATCATTCATCTACTAGGCCGAACCGACGGCTACGAATAGGTTGCCCCGCTGGGGCAAGGGTATCAAATGGTCGCGGATTTGGTTGCTCAGGCAATAATCCTGGGCCGTATCGCAAAACGCAACGGGACTTCATGACGAATAGACCTGGGTGTCTTGTGGGTTGGTTCCCTGTTCCGTAGCCTAAATAGGCCAGGTTGTGTAGAACGCATTCCGTTTGAAAAATGGTGAATTCATCATTCAACATCACCTCGCCGTGACACATTCATCTCTCATCACTCAGCACAAAAATCATCCCATCATTCATCTGCTAGGCCGAACCGACGGCTACAAACAGGTTGCCCCGCTGGGGCAAGGGTATCAAATGTTCTCGGATTTGGTTGCTTTGGCAATAATCCTGGGCCGTATCGCAAAACGTAACGGGAATTAATGACGAATAGACCTGATTGTCTTGTGGGTTGGTTCCCTGTTCCGTAGCCGGAAAAGGCCAGGTTGTGTAGAACGCATTCCGTTTGAAAAATAGTAAATTCATTATTTATCATCACCTCGCCGTGTGATGATGCCTAAAAACTACTAACTCTTTGTGATCATTATCTCGGTGGACTTAAGACCAAATTCCATAAGCACGACCCATTGAAATAAGGAAGATTATGTAGCATTACTCTAAATGAGAAAAATCGGATGAATCGAATGATGAAAAGCTGTGTTTGTCGATGACTATTTGGATTACGAAAAGATTAAATCGAATCTTTATTAAAACATAAATTGCACGTTCATGACCACCAAGGTTAAGTTCCTTACATTAAATAGTAAGTTCATGTTACAAAAAGGAACTTTCAAGCAATTAATTTATCGTTACGTACACTTTTAGATTAAATTAATAAACCTCTTTGGTTTACTAAATCAACACTTTATTTAACTAATTCTAAACTTGTCGATAATTTTAGGAAGCAGCGGAATTTCATCTGGCTTGAAATGTTCCAACAAACGTTGGAACAGCGATAGTTCTTTCGGACAAACCTCTTTTGGTTTTTCTTGTACTACTTGAAGGATTTCTTTGGCTATTTTCTCCGTTGGTTTGCTCTTTCCCGACTCCCAGGCATTGATGGTAGGTTGACTGACCTTCAATATTTGGGCGAGTTCAGCCTCGGTAAGACGGTGGTCGGTTCGGTACTTGCGCAGGATGTCACGAAAGGGCTTGTTTTCCATCAGTAGGTATTGTTAGGATTGGAAAAAAGATTCCAAATATTCACGATTTAAGGTATGAGTTGATACTTCGAAAATAAGTCTGATAATATTTAAGAACAAGTTTTTATTCATTTTTTTTATTAGCGGTGGGATGTAATAGTTTAATTATTAGTCAGTTAAACTTACCGAGAATCTAAGACACTTGGGTAGAACTGATCAAATACTGATAATTTATCAGCTGGGCTGATATTTTTTATCAGCGCTATATTTGGTGATCCAAAAGAAAGTTGACAACTTTAAATCGGAAAAAATTAATTAAGCATTAAGAAAAGTACTTTTTAAAATTTTGTATAAATGCTTAAATAAGCTTCTAATTTCAAATTCTTCAATCTATAAAAATAATTTTATTTACTTATGAGGATTATTTATAAATTTATAACATTCTTTACATTTAATTTTATAATCATAACTGAAGCAAAGTGTCAAAATTTAAAGGAGAATTTAAACAATCTAACTTCTTCGTCTCAATTAAACTTTAAAATCGATACAACTGAAATATTATTTATTAAAAACGGTACAATTGTAAACGGAAATATTGGAATAGAATTACTAAAACGCGGAGGTAGATATGAATGTTTAATATTTGAGAAGGTGGATCTACTTTTTTCAAATGAATTAAATAGATCAAGCAACAATAAACTCAAGTATATTTACCTAATAAATGATTTACCAACCAGTAAAAGATAGTTTTTTTATTAATTAATTAAAATTTGTTAAAATGGAAAAGGGTAATGAATCAAAGTTTTTTAATTTCAAAGAGCAGGAATTAACAAGTAATGAACAAAGTAACGTTAAAGGAGGAGGATGGTGGAGTGTTGGTCCTATTTATGCATATTGGGATCAAGTAGTTGAATGTTCGAACGGCGATACATGGTTCAATATAGGCGGAGGCCTAAGCCCTTGTGGAGATGGTGAGTATAGCGTCGCACCAGACCCTAAAGCTGTTTGTTAGAATTTAATCAAAAGTACGAGCAAATGTATTGTTTATATGTATTTACTCGTACTTTTGATTAAAATAAAATTAATATGGTCCTTATACTAAGTGAAAATTTAGATGAATCTGTCAATTATGTGATTGATTATTTAATCGAGTATAAAATTCCTTTTATCCGAGTAAACTCTCAAACCATAATTGATGAAATAATAGTTGATAATCTTAATGATATTTTATTAAAATTTAATGATATTACGCTTAACATAAATCAAATAACAGTAATATGGTATCATAGAGGTAATTTAAATTTTAATTTTGAAAATATTAAAATTTCCAAATATATTGAACATGTAAAAAATGAATGGAATGAATTAAAATCATATGTAATGATTAAATTATTTCAAAAAAATCATTTAGGTTCTTATTTTAATAGACATGTCAACAAACTTTATGTTTTAGATATGGCGAAAAATTCAGGACTTAAAGTCCCTGATTCTCATGTATTTTTAAATTATAGTTCTCTTTCTAATATTTTAATAAGTGAAAAATTAATCACTAAATCAATTGGATCTTTGTATAACGATTCTAATAAAAATAAAACTGAAGTTGGATACACATCGAAAGTATGTATCAAGGACCTAGAAATTAAAAAAAATTATTTTCCAATTCTTATACAAAATGAAATTAAAAAAAAATTTGAAGTAAGAACCTTTTATATAGAAGGAGAATTTTATTCATGTGCTATTTTTTCACAAAGATATGAACATACTTCTATTGATTACAGAAATTTTGGTATTGAGCCCAATTTTAAATGTGTTCCCTACAAATTACCAAATGATGTTGAAGGTAACTTAGATAATCTCATGTGTAAATTGAATATTGACATAGGAAGTATTGATTTAATTGTAGATTTAAGTGGAAACCATGTTTTTTTAGAAATTAACCCATTTGGTCAGTTTGGTATGTTCTTGGAATATGCAAATATTAATTTACCTTACATTATAGCAAATAAGCTTAAAGCTAAATTTGAAAAAGTAAGTAAATATTAAATTTTTACATTAGATATATAATACCTTATGGAAAAGGAGATTAAGCCATCAATTTATTATGAAAATTTACTTGAGCTTTCTAATTTTGATGATAAAGTTGTTTCTAAAATTTTTGTAAAGAAATTTAATGGTTTTAGTCATGTTAGAAATTATCATAGGCCTATATCTAAGGTTTTATCTTTAAAGTTATGGAAAGACCACAAAATTTCTATTTAAAAGTCTATGAATCAATTAAAATTGTAAAAGGTTATAAGCGTAATTTGATATGCTCATTACAGGATAACAAGTATTTATTATTAAATGACACTATATTTAATTTTATAACTAAATATAATCATTGTGAATTATCTGAAATTTATAATAATTGCAATAAAGATATTTTCAATGAGTGTTTAAATTATTTAATTGAAAACGACTTTGCTTTTTTTTGTTTAAAGGAAGAGATAGAGTGTTTTACAGTCTATAATAATGTATTTCAAAATGTTTCTTTAGTTGATCATTTAATTTTAGATATTAATGATCTTGAAGTTTTCTCAATTCAAGAATTAGTTTCTCAAATAAACCTCCTGAAATGTAAATTTGTTCAAATTCGATTTTACTCCAAATTTAGCATTAGTGATTTAATTAGAATTTTAGAATCTTTTAATTTTTCAACTATTGTTTGTATTGAAATTATTATTCAATTTTCTAGTGAATTTGACCTAGATAGTATTAAAGGCTTGTTCGTTAAATTTCTGAATATAACAAGCATTTTAGTTCATTCCTCCCCATTAGATTCTTTTTTTCAAAGTGATTCACCTAAAGCTAGTATAATTTATACCAAAAATATAATTCAAGATGAAACATGTTGTGGTAATATTAGTCCTTATTATTTTTCTATAAATAATAAAACTTTCTTTGAATCCCAAAATTATAACACATGCCTAAATCGAAAAATAAGCATTGATGTGAATGGTAACATTAAAAATTGCCCTTCCATGAAAAATAGTTTTGGAAATATTGCTACGACCTCTCTACTTGAAGCTATAGAAATGGATGGTTTTAAAGATTTATGGTATATTCATAAAGACCAAATTGAGGTGTGTAAAGACTGTGAATTTCGTCATATTTGTACAGATTGTAGGGCTTATATTCAAGATCCCAATAATAAGTATTCCAAACCAGCAAAATGCAGTTATAACCCATATACAGCTACTTGGGGAGATGAAAATCCCACCAATAATCCACTTTACGGTCAGTAAGTATGTTCACTATTTACTCCCAACTCGACGCCATGGACTGTGGTCCCACCTGTCTTCGGATGGTGGCAAAACACTATGGGGTGGGGTTGTCGGCGCAGGGGCTTCGGGAGGCCTCAGAGATCGGGAAAGATGGGGTGAATTTGCTGGGAATCGCACAAGCGGCAGAACATTATGGCTTTCGAACGCTGGGCGTAAAGGTGAGCCTCTCCAAGCTCAGAGAGGATGCTCCCCTCCCCTGTATTGTGCACTGGGGACAAAATCATTTCGTGGTTGTCTACAAAATCTCCAAGTCCAAGGTCTGGGTGGCCGATCCCGCTCGTGGGTTGTGAAGTACTCCCCAAAGTATGGACAGCTTTGGGTAAAAGGTAAATTTATCTACGAGACCTGAGCATCGTTTCCGAAAAACAGATCGTTCGGAATAAATCCGGTTGCGGTATGCTTTCTTTCACCGTTGTAAAACTTCACGTAGGCTTTAATGCCTTTGTAAAGATCTACACCGCCATTCGGTGGGTTGAGATAGATGTATTCATATTTGAGCGATCTCCAAAAACGCTCAATATACACATTGT
>VFQO010000296.1_pt1 | contig 58594 bp, 53 predicted proteins | sample 3512331 | NCBI WGS metagenome assembly VFQO01 (sample SAMN10412371, study PRJNA504923) | tailings metagenome | isolation source: Replicate 3 from Balatoc abandoned mine | place: Philippines: Itogon, Benguet | collected 2017-08-28 | reverse complement strand
CCTGCGTGATCGACTCATCGAAGTAGAAGCCGCCGAGCAGGAAGTTGATCGGGCCATCGAAGTCCGAGGTCAGACGCAGTTCCTGGGTGAAGGTGTTGACCTTCTGGTCGCGGGTTTCGGTCACCACGTCGGCGCTGGTGAAGTCGACGTCCTGATCGAGGAAGTTCTTCAGCTCGCGATAGGCGGTGATCGAGGTGACGGTCAGGTTGCCAACGTTCCAGTCCGCCTGGATCGAGCCGCCGTAGTTGTCGACGGTGTTGCGCGGAACCTGGCTGAGGAAGGTGTTGTAGCTGAAGAAGTTGGTGTCGAGCGCACCGCCCACAGCAAACACCGCAGGCGCGCTGGGGCCGGCCACGAGGGTCGAGACCTGGCAGCACACTTCGTCAATCCGGCCGTAGTCACCGATGATGCGGACCTTGAAATCCGTGCTTGGCTCGATCAGCAGCTGGCCGCGGGCCGACCAGCGGTTGCGATCCGAAAGATCCTCATCGAGGTTGACGATCCGGGCATAGCCGTCACGCTTGTTGTAGCTGCCGTCGAGCGAGAAGGCGATGTTGTCGGTGATCGGGCCGGTCACTTCGCCGCGCACGACAATCGCGTTGTAATTGCCATAGCTGGCTTCGACGACGCCGCCGAATTCGTACTCGGGCTCCTTGGTGACGACCGAGATCACACCGGCCGACGCGTTCTTGCCGAACAGCGTCGATTGCGGCCCGTTCAGCACTTCGATGCGCTGGACCATGTTGAGGTCGGACAGCGCCGCAGCCGAGCGCGAGCGGAACACGCCGTCGATGAACACGCCGACCGAAGGCTCGATGCCGAAGTTGTTGTCGCCGTTGCCGAAGCCGCGGATGATGAAGGTGGTCGCCGAGGCGCTCTGGAGCTGGCTGACGCGCAGCGAGGGCGTGACGGTCTGGAGATCGAGCACGTCGCGGATCTGCGCCTGTTCGAGCACTTCGCCGCTGGTCACCGACACCGAGATCGGGGTTTCCTGCAGGGTCTGTTCGCGCTTGGACGCGGTAACGATGATGACATTGCTGCTCTCGGGCGCCTCGACTTCAGGGTCCTGCTCCTGAGCGAATGCCGTGCCCGGCGTGGCCAAGGCAAATGTGGCAGCGCCTGCAAGCAGGGTGAATCGATATGCGCCGGCAATGCCGGTGATGGTCGAACGCATGGAAGCTCCTCTCCAAAATATCCCGCGACCCCGGCGCCCCTGTGGGCACGCACGTTATTCGTGCGCTCTCTCCCGTGATCGTGTGGCGGCGGTGATAAGCCAGTGTTGCGTCAGCGACAAGCGGCCCACCGGCGCTTTCCTCTGCCAATCCGGGTTATTGTTGCGCGAGAGTCACACTGAAATCGGTAGCAAAGCCACCCCAAATGCGCCCCACGCTTGCCCCGAACGCATCCTTGCGCTAGGCGCCGCGGCGATGTTGCATCGCAGCACTTGGGCGCGTCGGCAACGCATGCCGTAACGTCCGGCGCTGTCGCTAACCCGCCATACAGATTGCCTAACGCAGCGCGCCCAGAGCGCCTTGCCCGTTTACCCTGCCCCGGATGCCTCGCATCCGGCCTTCACCGGAAGTTTTTTGCGCATGTCGTCCGCCCTTAGAAATATCGCGATTATCGCCCACGTTGACCACGGCAAAACCACCCTGGTTGACCAGTTGTTCCGCCAGTCGGGCACCTTCCGCGAGAACCAGCGTGTTGAAGAACGCGCCATGGATTCAGGCGATCTCGAAAAGGAACGCGGGATCACCATTCTCGCCAAGTGCACCAGTGTCGAATGGCACGGCGCCAACGGCGACACCACCCGCATCAATATCGTCGACACCCCTGGCCACGCCGACTTCGGCGCCGAGGTGGAGCGTATCCTCTCGATGGTCGACGGGGTGATCCTGCTGGTCGACAGCGCGGAAGGCGCGATGCCGCAGACCAAGTTCGTGACCGGCAAGGCGCTGGCGCTGGGCCTGCGTCCGATCGTGGTCGTCAACAAGATCGACCGTCCCGATGGCCGCCCGCAGGAAGTGCTCGACGAAGTGTTCGATCTGTTCGTCAGCCTGGATGCCGAAGACGAGCAGCTCGAATTCCCGGTGCTCTACGCCTCGGGCCGCGATGGCTATGCCAGCGAAGATCAGGACCGCCGCGAAGGCAGCCTTGCCCCGCTGTTCGAGAAGATCATTGAGCACGTTCCGTCGCCCGGCCTCGATCCGAATGCCAAGTTCAGCTTCCTTGCGACGCTGCTTGACCGCGACAATTTCATGGGCCGCGTCATCACCGGCCGCGTGCAATCGGGCACGATCCGCGTCAATGATCCGATCCACGCGATCGACATGGACGGCAAGGTCGTCGAAGTCGGCCGCGCCACCAAGCTGATGAGCTTTGACGGTCTGGAGCGCGTCCCGGTGGAATCGGCGCAGGCGGGTGACATCATCGCGCTCGCCGGCCTCGAGAAGGCGACCGTTGCCAACACCATCTGCGATCCTTCGGTTAGCGAGCCGATTGCCGCCCAGCCGATCGATCCGCCGACGCTGGCGATGCGTTTCTCGGTCAATGACAGCCCTCTCGCCGGGCGCGAAGGCAGCAAGGTCACCACCCGCATCATCCGTGACCGCCTGCTGCGCGAGGCCGAAACCAACGTCGCCATCCGCGTCACCGAAAGCGAAGACAAGGACGCCTACGAAGTCGCCGGGCGCGGCGAATTGCAGTTGGGCGTGCTGATCGAAACCATGCGCCGCGAAGGCTTCGAGCTCGGCATCAGCCGCCCGCGCGTGCTCTTCCGCGAGGAAGGCGGCAAGCGCATGGAGCCGTACGAAACCGTGGTGATCGACGTGGACGACGAACACTCGGGCACGGTTGTCGAGAAGATGCAGCGCCGCAAGGCCGACCTTACCGAAATGCGCCCTTCGGGCCTCGGCAAGACCCGCATCACCTTCTCCGCCCCGTCGCGCGGGCTGATCGGCTACCACGGCGAATTCCTGTCCGACACGCGCGGCACCGGGATCATGAACCGCCTGTTCGAGAAGTACGACGTCTACAAGGGCCCGATCGAAGGCCGCATCAACGGCGTGCTAATCTCCAACGGCGATGGCGAGGCGAATGCCTATGCCCTCAATATGCTGGAAGAGCGCGGCGAATTGTTCGTGGCGCCGCAGATGAAGGTCTATCAGGGCATGATCATCGGCGAGAATGCCAAGCCGGATGATCTCGAAGTCAACCCGATGAAGGCCAAGCAGCTGTCGAACGTCCGTTCGAGCGGCAAGGATGACGCGATCCGCCTCACGCCGCCGCGCCGGATGACGCTGGAACAGTCGATTGCCTATATCGACGATGATGAAATGGTCGAAGTGACTCCGCAATCGATCCGCCTGCGCAAGGCCGAGCTTGACCCGAACGAGCGCAAGAAGATGCGCCGCAAGAAGGAAAGCTGAGGCCCGCTGGCCCTAGCCACCGACCACAGACGCAAATGACCCCGCGCAAAGATGGCCTCGCGCGGGGTCATTTTTTTCAGCCGAAGCCAAAGCGGCGGACTAGAACCGCAGGTTCACCGATGCACGCAGCGCGTGGTAATCGAACTTATCGTTCGACAGACGCATATCGGTACCGCCCGATTCCAGCAGGAAGGGGTTGGTCGCTGGCGCGGTGCCCGGGCCCACGGCGACGACATAATCGTCATCGTTGAAGCGCGAGTACAGATACTCGATCCCCAGACCAAGGTTGCGCGTCAGCATCACTTCCGCGCCGCCGCCGGCCTGCCAGCCGAACTGCCAATCACGCTCGTTGTCGGGGGTGAAGGAATTGGCGCCATTGCTGGTGCTGAACGAATGGTCGATGCGCGCATAACCCGCGCCGCCGGTGGCATAGAACAGGCCGCGCCCTTCGCCCGGCGCAATGCCGAGACGTGCACGGGCGGTGACGGCCCAATCCATCTCGCGCCCGAAGGTATAAGAAGCAGGCGTGGTGCTGAAGCCCGTCGTGAATTCCTCCACGCCCGGACGCGCGCCTTCGACCAGAATGCCTGCGACAATAGGACCGTCGCCGAGGTGACGGTCATAGCCGAGGCGAACCGCATAGCCTTCATTCTGGCGATTGCCACGGCAGCCGGCAGCAGCCGCGCTCACCGGCGTACCGGCGCAGAAGCCGGGCGAGAAGGCGTTGGCACCCGCCGCCGTATTGACGTTGTCGTTGAAAGCGCCGTCCTGATCGGTATCGAACACGATCGTATCGCCGCGACCATCTTCAACAGATTCAAGACCAATTGATCCGGAAATGTAAGGGCCGTTAAAGTAGCGTTCATCTTCCTGCGCAAAGGCAGCTGAGGAAAGCATCAGTGCAGTTATACCAACTGCCGGGGTGAAGTAACGTAGCGACATTATTTAAGACTCCGAATTCGGACATGAGCTTTTTGCAATTTCTTTCGATTGCCGATGCTCCCTGTCGTAATCCCGATATTATTTCTAACTCATGAGTTAGTTTTCAGACGATCCAGCTCCCGGCCACCTCATTTCGGCTGAGAGGTGTGCGTGAATTGCGATGGGATGGGCCGTCGCTCCTCAGGCCTTCTCAAGGGCTGCGTCCAAGGGGAAACTTGGCCGGATGGGTGGCCATTGGCGGCGGTGCTTGTTAGGCCTGCGCGCCATGAACGCATTCACTCTCGGCTCGCTTGCTGTCTATTTCGTCCTGATGCTCGGCATCGGGGTTTATGCCTGGCGCAAGACGGCAAAGGACAGTTCGGGCTATCTGCTCGCCGGACGCAGTCTCACGCCCTCGGTCGCCGCCTTGAGCGCGGGTGCCTCCGATATGTCCGGCTGGCTGCTCCTTGGCCTGCCGGGTGCGCTGTTTGCCAGCGGGTTGGTGGAGGCGTGGATCGCGATTGGACTGACAGTCGGCGCGGCGCTCAACTGGATCATTGTCGCCCCCCGCCTGCGCGAACAGACCGAGCGGCTGGGCGACGCGCTCACCATCCCGCAATTCCTCGCCAACCGTTTTCCTGAAAGCGGGACGCTTCTGCGCGTCATCTCGGCGATAATCATCGTCGGCTTCTTCACCGTCTACACGGCGAGCGGGATGGTCGGCGGAGGCAAGCTGTTCGCGACCGCCTTTGCCGGGGTGCTGCCGGATACGGGCCTCAGCGATTACATGCTCGGCATCATTATCACTGCCGGGATCGTGCTGGTCTACACCATGATCGGCGGGTTCCTGGCCGTCAGCCTCACCGATTTCGTGCAAGGCATGATCATGATGGTGGCGCTGGTGGTGATGCCGCTGGTGATCATGTTCGGCCCCGGTGGCAGCGCGGGCGGGAGCATTCTCGCCGTGCCGCAGGAAGGGTTCCTGAGCTTGACCCAAGGCGCGACCGCCATCGGCATCATTAGCGCGGTCACCTGGGGGCTCGGCTATTTCGGCCAGCCGCACATCATCGTGCGCTTCATGGCGATTGACCGGGTGGAGAACGTCGGCCGCGCCGGGGTGATCGGCATGAGCTGGATGGTCATCTCGCTGGTGGGCGCGGTTGCCGTGGGCCTTGCGGGCCGCGCCTATGCCGAGCGCAACGGGCTGGTGGTCGAGGACCCTGAGACGATCTTTATCATCCTTGCCAACCTGCTGTTCCACCCCGCGGTGACCGGCTTCCTCTATGCCGCGCTGCTGGCCGCAATCATGAGCACGATTTCATCGCAGCTGCTGGTGTCCTCCTCCTCACTGACGGAAGATTTCTACCGCCTGTTTCTGCGCCGGAATGCCTCTGAGACCGAGGCGGTCAATATCGGGCGGCTGAGCGTGGCGCTGGTGGCGGCGGCGGGCATAGTGATTGCAGCCGATCCAGAAAGCGAAGTGCTCGGCCTCGTCTCCAACGCATGGGCGGGCTTTGGGGCGGCGTTCGGTCCGCTGATCCTGCTCGCGCTGACTTGGAACCGCATGACAGGCGCAGGGGCGGTGGCCGGGTTGGTGACAGGCGCAGGTGTCGTGGCGGCATGGATCGCGCTCGGCTGGAACAAGGCATTTCTCGGTGGTCCCGGCCTCTATGAAATCGTCCCGGGCTTTGCCGCATCGCTGCTGGCGATCGTGGTGGTGAGCGGGATGACGGGCACCGGGCGCGAGGGAGCGAAGGCATGAGCGAAACTTCTCCCCGTGTCACCGGGCTCGGCGGGGTGTTCTATGTGGTTTGCGATCCGGAAGTCACGCGCACCTGGTACCGCGAGATGCTGGGGATTGACGGCCCCTACGGCCCGCAACTCGCCTGGGCGGGTGAGCCGCGCGCGAACCCCTATTCGCTCATCAGCCACTTCACCGACGACGCCTATATCAAGCCCGGCACTGGCGGTTTCATGATCAACCTGCGGGTCGATGATCTGGACGGGTTTGTCGCGATACTGCGCGCCAAAGGTGCAGACATCCTCGGCGAGGCGGACGAGGGCTATGGCAAGTTTGCCTGGCTGCTCGATCCCGACGGGGTGAAGATCGAATTGTGGGAACAGGTCGAAGACACCTTGCCCTGATGCAGCACAGGCCGCCCCCAATCATCGCTTGTCCGATCCCGTTTCCGGCCTGTTAACCATTTCTGCGAGATAATCCTTAGCTATGAGGGCCAAGGGCGAGATTCGCGAATGGACGCTGGCGGCAGCCGCACTCGCTCTGGCGGGGTGCGGTTCGCTTATCCCCGGCGGTGGCAGCGGTGCTGCGCCGGGGAACGCCAGCCAAAGCGCGCGCGCACCGGCCCGTCCAGCGGTTCCGGTCGCCTCGGCCCCGCAAAGCTTTGTCCCGCGCGCTGAGGACGCGAGCTGCCTCGCCGATCTCGGGGCGAGCGGGGCACGGTTCGATCCGCTCCCTGATACCTACGCCGCACCGGGCTGCAACAAGCTCGGCACCGTGCAGTTGATGGCGCTGGCGGGAGACCGCGCGCCGCTCACTCTCAGCAACATGGGGCCAGTGCGGTGCAGCGTCGCCAAGGCGTTCGGCGATTGGGCTCGCTTTGGCGTGGACCGCGCCGCGCGCCAGTTGCTTGGCAGTCCGGTCGCGAAAATCGAAACGATGGGCAGCTACGCCTGCCGCAATGTCGCGGGAAGCGAGCGCCGCTCGGCCCATGCCCGCGCCGAGGCGATCGACGTCTCAGCCTTCGTGCTAGCGGACGGACGGCGGATCGTGCTGAAGCGCGATTGGGACGGCGGCGATGCGGCCACGCGCGAGTTCCTGCGGATCGTGCACAAGAGCGCATGCAAGCGCTTTGGCACAGTGCTCGGCCCCGAATACAACGCCGCGCACGAAGATCACTTCCACCTCGAAGGCGCCGGCGCGAAGTTCTGCCGCTGATGCACAAAGGTCTGGCGGCCCCGGCCTGCTGAACTAACAGCGCCGAGGCCGGCTGGGGGGCGGCCACCTGCCTTAGCCTTAGGCCCGCAACTTCACTTCCAGCTTCGCCTCCAATTTCAACCGCACCGCTTCAGCCGCATGGCGTGCGCCGAGTTTGGTCATCATGTTCGCCCGATGGATTTCTACCGTGCGCGGGCTGATGTCGAGTTCGCGGGCGATCACTTTGTTGCTGCTCCCTTCTGCCAGCCAATCGAGCACTTCGCGTTCTCTTGCCGAAAGCGTCGAGATCCTGTCACGCGCTTCGATCATCCGGCGGCGGGCGGCGCCAAACTGTTCGGCCTCCTTCTCGATCCGCATCAGACAACGGGTGAAGCGTTCGGGATCGAGCGGCAGGGCGAGGTAATCCAGCGCTCCGGCCTTGATCGCTTCGACAATCCGGCCAGGGCGCGGCTGCGCATCGATCGCGATCAGCGGCAACCAGATGCCGAGCCGGCCTAACCGGTCGAGAATGATGCCCCCTCCGCCTCCTTCAGCCGTATCGCGGGCGATAATGATCCCATCGCGCGGCGGGTGCACAGCGAGTTCGGACAGGTCTCCGTACACCTCGCAATGGTGGCCCAGAGCAAAGCCCACCCGGGCCAGCTCTGCGCGTTGGCGGGTGCAAGAATCGATGAAGTGGAGGGGTGCTTTGCGTGTCATGCGAAGCTGTCTGCGCCAACCCCTTGCAGGATACACGCAGGAGCGCCGCCAATCCGGAGATTTGCTCAAGAAATTAGATTCAATATACTGATTTAATTGATTTATTTACATCCGCATCGGAGGAATATCAGGCAAAAGGCCTAAGCATCATCACTGAAGCGATAGGATGGGAGCGAGTGGAAGGCCGATCGCAGCGCATTTCCCCAGCCCGAGGAAATCGTGTCGAAATATTGATCCTCGGCCGTCACGCGGTGTTCGTGGCTGGCGACAAAGCCGTCCTTCGCAATCACCAGCAGATCAAGCGGCAAGCCCACCGAAAGGTTCGCCTTGAGCGTCGAATCAAAGCTCACCATCAGCAGCTTGACCGCGTCTTCAAAGCTCATGCCCCGGTCATAGCCGCGGATCAGGATCGGGCGGCCATATTTGGTCTCGCCAATCTGGAAGAACGGCGTATCCCAACTGGCTTCGATAAAATTGCCTTCGGGATAGATCATGAACAGGCGCGGCTGCATCCCGGCGATCTGCCCGGCGACGATCATGGTGGCGGTAAAGCGCCCCTTGCCGCTCTCACCGTTGACGGCCTGCGCGCTTTCGATGGTGGTGCGCAGCAACCGGCCGATCTCGGTCGCGACCTGGAACATGGTCGGCCCTTTGAGCAGGGCATTGTCGCGCTCGGACGGGGCCTTGGTGCGTTCCTCAAGCTGGCTGATAACCGCCTGCGTGGTCGCAAGATTGCCCGCAGTCATCACCGCAATCATGCGTTCGCCCGGCACATTCCAGTGGAACAGCTTACGGAAGGTCGAGATGTTGTCGACGCCCGAATTGGTGCGGGTGTCGCTCATCAGCACGAGGCCTTTCTCAAGCACCATGCCAACGCAATAGGTCATGCCATCATCCTCCCCTGCCCCGGCCCTTTGGCCTGAGCCTTCTTGCTCCGCGCCCTAGCGCGTGGCTCGCTTATGCGCAAAGCCTGCGCCCCGGCTTTTCGGTTATTGCGTCGACTGGCCTTGGCTTTGGCTTTGGCTTTGGGATTGTCCGGCTGAAGGTTTCGCCTCAACCGCGACGCCCACGGTCAGCACTTCATCGGCCGCCCCGCCGAAACTGATGCCGGTGACTGGCGCGGCATCGCGGTAATCGCTTCCCGTCGCCACGCGGACATAGCGCGGATCGGGGCTGATGCCGTTCGACACATCGAAGCCGACCCAGCCGAGCCCTTCGACATGGGCTTCGGCCCAGGCGTGAGTGGCTTCCTGCTGGATCCGGTCGTCCATCATCAGGTAGCCGCTGACATAGCGTGCCGGGATGCCGTTCGCCCGGGCCGCGCCGATGAAGATGTGGGCGTGGTCCTGACACACGCCAAAGCCATGCATCACCGCTTCCTCGGCAGTGGTGCCGGAATGGGTGCGTCCCGTTTCGTAGGTGATCCGCCCTCGGATCAGATCGGACAGGGAGTGGAGAAATTCGAGCGGTGCCTTGTCCGCAGGTGCCTGCACTTCGCGCAGCAAGCCGCGCAGCTTGGCACCGGGGCGGGTGAGCGGGGTTTGACGCAGAAAGCTCCACAGGGGCAGGTGACCCGAATGGCGGCCGATCACTCCGGCATTGTCCTCGGTCTCGACCACGCCTTCGCAGGTCACAGTCACTTCGCGTGCGCCCGGCTCCAGCCCGATCAGCGTGACGTGATTGAAATGCTGATCGTCATATTGAAGCTCGGCATGGGCGTTGTCGAAGGTCATGCGCCAATCGATGATGCGCTGGCCCTGCGTTTCCTTGGGCGTGAGCCGCAACCGCTGGAGCGCGTGAACCACCGGCTGCGTAAAGGCATAATGGGTGGTGTGCCGGATCGAGAGAGTCAGCTTGCTCATGCGTGGAACCGGTAATCCTCAGCGATGGCCTGGCTGATGCTGGCGTTGCGGGACAGGAAATCGACGAGGAATTCGTGCAGCCCCTGCTCGAAGATCTGATCGACGCACAGGTGGCTGATCCGGGTGTCGGAATCCCGCATCAGGGCGACGGCGCGCCCCTCGACCCCGTGCATCCGCGCCAGCGCGCCCAGACAATCGCGCAAGGCATTGCGGCAGAAGGCGAGGCTGCGCGGGAAGCGATCGTCCAGCACCACGAATTCGACGATCCCGCGCGCTTCGATCTGTCCGGCATTGAGCCAGCTATAGACCCGCGCCCCCGCGACCGATCGCAGCACCTGTTCCCACTGCCCGGTATCCAGGCTCGACCCGACATAGGACAGCGAGGGCAGCAGCAGGAAATACTTCATGTCGAGAATGCGCGCGGTCGAATCCGAGCGTTCGATGAAGGTGCCTGCGCGGCTGAAGTGATAGCCTTCGTCGCGCAGCATCGAACCATCAAACGCGCCGTGAACCTGCGTGCCAGCACGGCGGATCGCGGCCAGCACCTCGCCCACGCCCGCCTGCCCCACCGGGCGAGCAAGCAGCGCGTCAAGCTTCATCCAGTTCTCGTTGACCGCTTCCCACACGTCCGAGGAAATGTTGGTGCGCGCAGTCCGGGCGTTCGACCGCACCCCGCCAAACATCAACCGGACATTGCCGGGGTTGGATGGCCCGCGCAGGACGAAGTTCCAGACCTGCATCCCGTCATAGCTCTCGTGCAACGCCTCATAGGCCTTGCTCAGCCCGAGCGTCGCAATCACCGAGCGCCATTCCGCTTCAGCCGTGGCCAGATCGCGGGTCAGCGCCATGCGCAGCGCGGCCTCGAGCAGGCGTGCAGTGTTTTCGGCCCGCTCAAGATAGCGGAACATCCAGAACAACCCGTTGGCGGTGCGGCCTAGCATGATGCGTCCCCCACCATCAGTCCTTCAGCACCCAGGTGTCCTTGGTGCCCCCACCTTGCGAGGAGTTCACCACCAGCGAACCCTTCTTCAGCGCCACCCGCGTCAGCCCGCCGGGCGTGATGTCGATCCCCTCGGGTGAGACCAGCACGAAGGGCCTGAGATCGAGATGCCGGGGGGCGAGGCCCTTGGCGGTGTAAATCGGACAGGTCGACAGCGCGAGGGTGGGCTGGGCGATGTAATTCTCCGGCCGTGCAACCAGCTTGGCGCGGAAAGCCTCAATCTCGCGCTTTGACGAGGTTGGTCCGATCAGCATCCCGTAACCGCCCGATCCGTGCACTTCCTTGACCACCAGTTCGGCAAGGTTGTCGAGCACATAGCCAAGCGCGTCCTTGTCCGCGCAGCGCCAGGTCTGGACGTTGGGCAGCAAGGGCTTTTCGCCGGTGTAAAACTCCACGATTTCCGGCATGAAGCTGTAGATCGCCTTGTCATCCGCGACCCCAGTGCCGGGCGCGTTGGCGATGGTGATCCCGCCCGCGCGGTAGACATCCATGATCCCCGGCACACCGAGCGCGCTATCGGGGTTGAAGGTCAGCGGATCGAGATATTCGTCATCGACCCGGCGATAGAGCACGTCGACCGGCTGATAGCCGCGCGTCGTGCGCATCTGCACCCGGCCGCCCACCACGCGCAGATCGCTGCCCTCGACAAGTTCGGCGCCCATCTGGTCAGCGAGGAAGGCATGCTCGAAATAAGCCGAGTTGTAGATGCCCGGCGTCAGCACCGCGACCGTCGGCTTCCCGCCCGAAAACGCGGGCGGGACGCAGGCGGCAAGGCTGCGGGCAAGGCGGCGCGGGTAATTTGAGACGCTCTCCACCGCCACCCGGCTGAACAGATCGGGGAACATCCCCATCATCGTCTCGCGGTTTTCAAGCATATAGGACACGCCCGAAGGCGTGCGCGCGTTGTCCTCCAGCACAAAGAACTCGTCCGGTCCGGTACGAACAAGGTCGATCCCGACGATGTGGGTGTAAATCCCGCCCGGCGGAGTGAAGCCGACCATGTTGGCCAACCACGCGTCATTCGATCGCAGCAGACGTTCGGGCAGGCGGCCCGCGCGGACGATTTCCTGCCGGTGATAGAGATCATAGAGGAAGGAATTGAGCGCCCGCACCCGCTGTTCGATGCCGCGCGACAGCTTGCGCCATTCGCTTGCGGTGATGATCCGCGGCACCATGTCGAACGGGATCAGCCGTTCTTCGGCGTCATCCTCGCCATAGACGTTGAAGGTGATGCCGGTGCGGCGAAAGGTATCATCCGCCTCGCGGTTCTTGCGGCGCATGAGTTCGGGCGGCTGCTCGTTGTACCAGCGACAATATTCGGCATAGGCTGGCCGGGTCCGGCCATCGCTATCGAACATCTCGTCGAAATTGCTGCTACTCGCGTCCATTGACCCCCGCACGCTTTTTTCAGAGCTTTTTGCCCTTAGGTGCAGCGCACAATCTAACCGGCCTTTCACAAAAGGAAAGCGGCCATGTCAGTTTGCGCAAGATCGCTGAAAAAGCGTCAGATGCGGGTGGTTTCGAGCTCGCTGAGCAGGGTGGCGATCACTTGGGCATCATAGGTGAAACCCATGTGCGTGCAGCGCAGCGGGATCGCTCGATCACGCTCTCCCGGACGCCCGGCTGCGCAGCGCGGGGCGATCACGCCGTCATTGGCGCTCCATAGCGCCACCGTTTCAACCGGTGGCTTGACCGCCAGCATGGCCTCGACCGGCGGGGCATCGACCGAATGGCCGGTGATGAACTGGTAGGCACGCCACACATTGTTCGCGCGCGGGCTGCCCGAAAAGGGCGAGCCCATGGTGACGACTTTGGCGACCGCCTGTGGCTGGCGCTTCGCGATCTCGCGCGCGTAGAGCCCGCCGAGGCTCCAGCCGATCAGCACGACCGGACGCCCGTGCCGTTCATGAAGTTCGATCAAGCGCGCCTCGATCTGATCGAAGCGGACCGGATCGGGGCCCCAGTTGCGGCCTTGCCCCCAGCGCTTGACCACATGGCCCGCACTTTCGAGCTGCCGCGCGAGATAGCGCATCCGCAGCGGACTCGCGCCAAAACCGGGGATGATCATCGCCACCTGCGGATTGGCAGTGGCTACGGCGGCAGGCTTGCGCTTGGCCCGGCGCAGCGGTTCGAGCAGCACATCAGCCTCGCCCAGCAAGCGCATCAGGCGCGGCTTGCCCGCTTCGAATTCCTCAGGACAGGCTTCCCGCGCGAGCGCGACCCGCCGGGCCATCGCCGACGCGGCATAGGCCTGCTTCGCCTGCGCGCCAGCAGCCGTCGCCGCTGCAACCAGCGGGGACGGAAGGCGGGGAAGCTCAGGGACGAAGCGCTGCGGTGTCATGTGACAGTTTAAAGAGCGAAACCGATTAATGTTCCCTGAAGTGTAACAATGGAAACGGGCATTAAGGCGCTTTACTTCGCGGGGCAGTCACCGACGCGCTCGTGCTTGACCTTGAAGCTCATCGTGCCTTCGCCCATCCCTTCGAAGTTCATCTTTGTGCTGGCGTTGTATTCGGACGATGTCGGCGTGGTGGTGCCGGTCATGGACATGCGCGCTTCGCCCTCGGGGGTCTTGCATACCATGACCGCGTCGAGCTTGCCGCCATTGAGGTTGAAGCTTTCATAGGCGCACTCGCCATTCTGGCCCTTCTTGACCAATTCCTCGAAACCCTTGTCGACATCCTCGGCCGTCAGGCAATCTTCGCTGGTGGTGGTTGCACCGGCACCGTGGCCCTTCATCTCGGCAGGCATTCCCGGAACGTCGATACCGGTCATGGTTATGGTGGCCTTGTAGAGCCCAGGCTGCGGCTTGATTCCTTCAGCTTCGGCCTTGTTGGCGACTTCCTTGGCGCTGATTTCGCCATTGCCGTCAGCATCCGTCTCGCCGGAACAACCGACAAGCAGAGCCGCACCGGCTGCGGCGAGAATGGTGATGCGCTTCATGATGTCGTCTCCTCTGGCGTTTCGTATTCATAACCGATCTAGCAGCAAATCGTGCCACGAAAAGCGCGCACGTACCGGGAAGCCGCCTTGCACGTCCCCGCTTTGTTCCCCATAACTATGAACATGGCCCAACTCGTGATCCGCCGCGGACTGGACGAGCCCGAAACGGGCGCTGACTTCACCCCGCACCGTCCGCAACGTCCCGACAAGTCGATGGGCGGCATCCCGTTCAAGCTGGTGTCAGAGTACGAGCCGGCGGGCGACCAGCCGACGGCAATCGCCGAGCTTACCGAAAGCGCGTTGGCGGGCGAGAAGACGCAGGTGCTGCTAGGCGTAACAGGCTCGGGCAAGACCTTCACGATGGCCAAGGTGATCGAAACCTTACAGCGCCCTGCCCTGATCCTTGCCCCCAACAAGATCCTCGCCGCGCAGTTATACGGGGAGTTCAAGAGCTTCTTCCCCGAAAATGCGGTCGAATATTTCGTCAGCTATTACGACTACTACCAGCCCGAAGCTTACGTCCCGCGCTCCGATACTTACATCGAGAAAGAGTCGAGCGTAAACGAGGCGATTGACCGGATGCGCCATTCGGCCACCCGCGCGCTGCTGGAACGCGATGATGTGATCATCGTCGCCTCAGTCTCGTGCCTCTACGGGATCGGCTCGGTCGAAACCTATTCGGCGATGATCTTCGACATCAAGCTGGGCGAGACGGTCGACCAGCGCGAGCTGATCCGCAAGCTGGTCGCCCTGCAATACAAGCGCAACGATGCAAGCTTTACCCGCGGCAATTTCCGCGTGCGCGGCGATAGTCTCGAAATCTTCCCCTCGCACTACGAGGACATGGCCTGGCGCATCAGCTTCTTCGGTGACGAGATCGAAGAAATCGCCGAATTCGATCCGCTTACCGGCACCAAGGGCGCAAGGCTGGAAAAGGTGCGGGTCTATGCCAATTCGCACTACGTGACGCCCGGCCCGACAATGAAGCAGGCGGCGGCCGCGATCAAATTCGAGCTGGAAGAACGGCTCAAGGAGTTGGAGGCCGAGGGCAAGCTGCTCGAACGCCAGCGGCTGGAACAGCGCACCCATTTCGACCTTGAGATGATCGCCGCCACTGGAAGCTGCGCCGGGATCGAGAACTACTCGCGCTTCCTCACCGGGCGGCTCCCCGGCGAACCGCCGCCGACTTTGTTCGAATACCTGCCCGAAAACGCCCTGCTTTTCGTCGATGAAAGCCACCAGACCGTGCCGCAGATCGGCGCGATGGCCAAGGGGGACCACCGCCGCAAGCTGACGCTGGCCGAATATGGCTTCCGTCTCCCCTCCTGCATCGACAACCGGCCCTTACGCTTCAACGAATGGGACGCGATGCGCCCGCAGACCTTTGCGGTCTCGGCGACGCCCGGCCATTGGGAAATGGATCAGACCGGCGGCGTGTTTGCCGAACAGGTGATCCGCCCGACCGGCTTGATCGACCCGCCGGTCGAAATCCGCCCGGTCGAAGATCAGGTGCAGGACTGCATCGTCGAATGCAAAGCCACCGCCGCCAAGGGCTACCGCACGCTCGTCACCACGCTCACCAAGCGCATGGCCGAAGACCTTACCGAGTTCATGCACGAGGCCGGCGTGCGGGTGCGCTACATGCACTCGGACGTCGAGACATTGGAACGCATCGAGCTGATCCGAGACCTGCGCCTCGGCGTCTATGACGTGCTGATCGGGATCAACCTGCTGCGCGAAGGCCTCGACATTCCGGAGTGCGGACTGGTGGCGATTCTCGATGCGGACAAGGAAGGCTTCCTGCGCAGCGAGACCTCACTGATCCAGACCATCGGCCGCGCGGCGCGCAATGTCGATGGCCGGGTGATCCTCTACGCCGACCGCATCACCGGCAGCATGGAACGCGCGCTGGCAGAGACTGACCGCCGCCGGTCCAAGCAGGAGGCTTACAACGCCGAACACGGCATCACGCCGACCACTATCAAACGCAACATCCACGACATCGTCGCCCATTCCGCCGCGCAGGATAGCGTGTTGGTGGACACCGGCGATCCGGAGCGCAACAATCTCGTCGGCCACAATCTGCGCAGCTACATCGAAGACCTCGAAAAACGGATGCGCAACGCGGCGGCGAACCTGGAGTTCGAAGAAGCGGGCCGCTTGCGCGATGAAATCCGGCGGCTTGAAGCGGACGAGCTCGGGATACCGGACAAAGACAAGCGGGCGCCGATTGTAGGGCGCAGCAACGAGGGCAAGCCGGGGACGCGCAAAACGCGGTATGGCAAGGTGCGGGCGAAGCGGATGGGTGGGAAGCCTTAGGAGTGAACCAACAGATTATTTTCACTTTTTTAAAAAGTCTGCGTTTGTTGGAATCAAAACCATCCGATTAATGGGAGGTTGCATTTAAACGAGGCAGCCCATGATCCGATCTTTCGCCTGCAAGGAAACCGAACGCATCTGGCTGGGTCGCGTCAGTCGCAAGCTCCCCGCTGACATTCAACAGCGGGCGCTTGCAAAATTGGCGCTGCTTAATCGGGTCAAAACCATCGACGATCTGCGCAACCCGCCATCGAACCGGCTCCACCCACTTACAGGTGATCGCTCCGGTCTGCATTCTGTTTCCATAAACATGCAATGGCGTATATGCTTCCTATTCGAAAACGGAGAAGCTCACGGTGTCGAAATCGTCGACTACCATTGATACCTCGGAGTGGCTGCACATTCCGCATGCGGGCGAATTGCTCCTATCGGAATTCATGGAGCCCTACGAAATGGATGTTCCCGCCTTGGCGACGGCCATTGCGGTCGATCCGGCGCGGCTTCAATCCGTTATCGACGGTTCAAAGCGCATCGACGGTGAGCTCGACCTGCGACTCGCTCGTTATTTCCGCATGTCGGAAGGGTTTTTCATGGGCCTACAGACCGATTGTGAACTCCGCACTGCCAAGCGCGCGCTCAATGGAGAGTTGGAGCGTATCCAACCTCGCGCTGCCTGACGCACGGAATTAAGTTTGGTGGCAAGGCTTGAGGGATGCTTGAACCCCGCTCGCAACCCTGCCAACCCACACTCCCATGAACGCCCGATTCCTCGCCGCGCTGGCCGCTGCCAGCACGCTCGCCCTCGCCCTTCCCACCGCTGCGCAGGACGCGCCCAAGCCTGAGGCGGCTGCCAAGCCTTTGCCCGAGCGGCAGGTGCGCACCCGCGATCTTGCCGGCACCTTTGGCGGGCAACGCATCGCCTACCGCGCGACCATCGCCGACACAATTCTGTCGGACGAGGCAGGCAAGGCCGAGGCGGTGATCGTCACAACCTCCTATGTAAAAACCCCGATGGACCCGTCGCGGCCGGTGTTCTTTATTTACAACGGCGGGCCGGGCTCAGGCTCGGTGTGGTTGCAGATGGGTGCCTTCGGGCCGAAGCGCGTTGCGATCCCTTCGGACGCCAAAGACGATGGCGCGCCGCCTTATCCGCTGGTCGACAACCCGGAAAGCCTGCTCGATGTCGCCGATCTCGTCTTCATCGATCCGCCGGGCACGGGCTTCAGCCACCTCACGCAAGGGACCGATCCCAAGAAGTATTACGGCCTGCGTCAGGATGGCCGCGCCGTTGCCACGGTGATCCGGCGCTGGATCAACGACAATGGCCGCTGGAACAGTCCCAAGTTCCTCGGCGGCGAAAGCTACGGCACCACGCGCACCGCAATGGTCGCAGACGAGCTGGAAGGCAGCACCTATAATGACGTCGGCCTCAACGGATTGATTCTGGTCTCGACCATCCTCGATTTTGGTGCGGAAGATACGACCCCCGGCAACGAGATGGCCTATGTCGTGACCCTGCCTAATATGGCGACGACAGCCTTTTACCACGGCAAGGTTCAAGGTTCTTCGGCTGCGGCGGTGGCTGAGGAGGCACGCCGCTTTGCGATCGGGCCCTTTGCCACCGCGCTGCTTAAGGGACAGGACCTGCCTGCCGAAGAACGCGCCAGCGTCCGCAAGGAATTGTCGCGCCTCACCGGCTTGTCTGAGGAGTATCTCGACCAAGCCAACCTGCGCGTCACCGACCAGCGGTTCTACAAGGAGCTGCTGCGCGACCGCGGGCTGACCGTCGGTCGGCTCGATTCGCGTTACACCGGCACCGATTACGACAATGCAGGTGAGACGCCGGACAATGATCCGAGCTTCTACGGCATCGATGCTGGCTACACCGCCGCGATCAACAGTTGGGCGCGCGAGACGCTGGGCTATCAGACTGATCGCGAATATCAGGCGATCGGTCGCGAGCCGGGGCGCAACTGGGACTGGAGCCTCGACGGTTCGGGCCGTGCGGCCTATCTCAACGTCGCGCCGCTGATCGGACAGGCGCTGCGGCAGAATTCGCAGCTGCGCCTGTTCAACGCGCACGGGTATTACGATTTCGCCACGCCCTTCTTCGGGGCGGAATACTCGCTGAAGCGCTACGGGATCCCGCAGGACCGCATCACGTGGAAATATTACGACGCCGGGCACATGATGTATATTCGCGACGAGGATCGCGCGAAACTCTCGGCCGATATTCGCGCCTTTATCCGCGCGCGATGATCCGCAAGCTGGCGTTGTGCGCCGCGCTTTTCGGCGCGAGCGGATTGGCGGCGTGCAAGCCGCCGCCGACTGATGCTGCTGTTGCGCGCGTATCGCTCCTGGCGCCGACCGCCGGGGCGTCCGCTCCGTTGGCCTCGCCCGATACAACCGCTGCGGTCTGGGCGAGCACGGACAAGCCGCTGCGACTGGTTTATGGCGTCCCGGGTCAGCCGGTGCTGCTCGCGCTCGAATGCCTCGACCCCGCCAAGCCCGAAGCGCGCCTCAGGATCACCCGACACGCGCCGGCGGACGAAGGCGCCGCCGCGCTGCTGGCGCTGATTGGCAATGGCTGGATCGGACGCTTCCCGGTCGATGCGACCACGATTGGCGGGCGCGTGTTGTGGCAGGGCGAGGTTCCCGCGCAGCAGCGCGAATGGAATGCGCTCAAGCCGGAACGCGAGGCGACCGTCACGGTGCCGGGCGCGGGTCTGGTGCGGCTCAACCCTAGCCCGCTGCCGATGCAGCTTGTCACCACATGCCGCAACGAAGCGCGCGAAAACGCTCCGACAGCCTTGGAGCTGTTCACACCACCGACGCCAGAGCCTTCACCGATCCCCTGATGCCTGTCGCTCAAGCAATTCCGGTGTAAGCACCTGCGGGAGCTGCTCGGGCATGGCGGTGCCCGACGCATACCACAGGTAAAGCGGCACGCCCGCTGCGCCTTGTTCGGTGAGGAAGGCGGTGATCTCGGGATCGCGCACAGTCCAGTCGCCCACCATCGGCACCACGCCCGCTTTGACGAAAGCGTTGCGTACGCTCTCACGCTCGATCGAGCTGGCTTCGTTGACCTTGCAGGTCACGCACCAGTCGGCGGTGAACCACAGGAACACCGGCTTGCCCGACGCGCGCGCCTTGGCCAGCGCATCCCGGCTGAAAGTCTGCGGGTCATGGATGCTGGCCTTGGGCGCGCCAGCCTTGCTCTCATAGACCGAGGGCAGAGCGATCAGGGCAAAGGCTGCGAACGGCGCGGCGACGAGGCCGAAGGCGGGCCAGGCCAGCTTGCCGCCGCGTTGCAGCTTGCCGGTCACGAACAGCCCGAGGAGCACGCCCACCACCATCACCAGCGCGATGAGGCCAAAGGGCCGCCCGCCCAGCTGCACCGTCAGCCACAGCAGCGCGAGGCCGGTCAGCCCCATCGGGATCGCCATGATCCGCCGGAACCGCTCCATCCACGCGCCGGGCTTGGGCAGCATCCGGCGCAACGGCGGCACGAAGCCGAGCAACAGGAACGGCAGCGCCAGCCCCAGCCCCAGCAGCGCAAACAGCAGCAAGGCTTGCGGCACAGGCAGCAAAAGTGCCGCCCCCAGCGCCGCCGCCATGAAGGGGCCGGTGCAGGGTGTCGCCACGAAAGCGGCAAGCAATCCGGTGGCAAAGGCGCCCGCAGGCTCGCCGCCCAGCCGCATCGACACTGAGGGAAGCTCGAACAATCCGGCGAAATTCGCCGTGATCGCGGCGGCCAGCACCAGCAGTGCGACAACGACGCCAGGCTCCTGCAATTGGAACGCCCATCCCACCTGTTCGCCCGCCGCTCTCAAGGCAAGCAGAAGTCCGCCAAGCGCGACGCAGGCCAGCACCACGCCCGCAGTGTATGCCAGCCCTTCGGCGCGCGCCTTGGCCTCGCTCTCACCGGCCCGGGCGAGTGCGATCGCCTTCAGGCTCAGGATCGGGAAGACGCAGGGCATGATGTTGAGCAGCAAACCACCAACTAACGCGCCGAGAACCAGCGTCCATAGCGGCGGAGCGGGTGCATTCTGCGCGCCGGCGATGACCTCGCCGCCGCTCGGCACGGTGCCGAGGTCGGCTTCGAACCGCACGCCGCTGCCCTCGCCAAAGGCGAGGATGCCACTGACCTTCGCGGCCTTGCCGGTCCCGTATTCGTCGAGCGGGATCTCAGCGACCAGCACATCGCCCAACCGGCGAAAAACTTGGGGCGAGGAATAAGCAACCAGCCGGTCGTTGGCGATGAACAGGTGCGGCTCGGTCAGGCCGACACTGGCGGGCAAGGGGATCGCAACGCGCAGGGTCTTGCCGGTGATCGCGAACTGCGCCTTGGCGTCGATCAGCGGCGCGACGGCAGCCCGCCAGCGCGCAAAATCGCCCCCTGCTTGCACCGTCAACGCAGACACCTGCGGCACGCAGATCTCGTCGGTGCAGGCGAGATATTCGATGTCGCCTTTGACCGCCGTCCCCGTAAAGCTCTTGACGCTCGGCCCCGGCACCACCGGCACCAGCACGGTGTAGGGGCCTTCGTAAATGTGGTTCATCAGCCCGCTGATCAGCAACCGCTTGGGCACCGGATAGCGCGCCTCGCCCACCTCCCAGTCGGGCGGCAAGTTCAGCGACAGGCGCATCCCCTGCCCTGCATCGCCGGGGTTGGACCAATAGCCGTGCCATTCGCTCGCGCTCGGCGTAAAGCGCAGCGCCAGCGTCCATTCCTTGCCCTCGGCCGGAGCGCCATCGGCATAAAGCGCGACTGCGATCTTGTCGGACCCGATAATCGGCCCGCCGCGCGCGGGCTGCGGCGCTGCTCCTTGCGCAACGCCCGGCCCCGCCAGCACCAGACTTGCGGCCAGCGCAAGCACCCATGCAGCGAATTGTCGGATGATGGACGGGAAGAATCTTGCGTGCGGCACGGGCTACCCTCTAGGCTTCGCCACCATACTTCGCAATCGGAGCGCGAGACGTGACAGCAATTACAAACAATACGCGCGATCTGGTGATCCTGGGCGGCGGCCTCGTCGGCATGACGCTGGCACTGGCGGCGGCGAAAAAGGGGATGTCGAGCCATGTGATCGACCGCGCTGATCCCGCCGAACTCACCGCCGAAGGCTTCGATGACCGCGCCACCGCGATCTCGACCGCGAGTTGGCACCTGTTCGAGAATATCGGGATCGCCGAAGGGCTCGACCAATTCGCCTGCGATATCGCCGCGATTGCCGTCACCGATCAGAACAAGCCCGGACGGCTCGACTTCGTCCCCGGTGAAGGCGGCGGCACGCTGGGGCGGATGTTTCCCAACCGCCGCTTGCGGCTCGCCCTGTTCGAAGCAGCAGCCAAGGAACCGCTGATCAATTGGGTCGCCAAGGCCCATGTGACCGAGCGTCAGCGTAGCGAATATGGCGTCGCCGCGGTGCTCGCAGACGGTCAGAAGCTCAAAGGCCGCTTGATGATCGCGGCGGAGGGCCGCCAGTCGCCCACCCGCGATCAGGCAGGCATTTCGATCGCCAAGTGGGATTACAAGCACCGCGCGATCATCGCCGGGCTGACGCACGAAAAGCCGCACGGCAATGTGGCGTGGGAGATCTTCTACCCCGCTGGCCCGTTTGCGCTGCTGCCGCTCAACGACGATGCTGATGGCACGCACCGCTCCTCGCTGGTGTGGACCGTATCCGAGGCGGACGGCGCGGGCGTGATGAAGCTGGGCGACCGTGCGTTCCTCGCCGAGGTCGAAAAGCGGATGGGCGGCGTGCTGGGCACAGTGAAGACCGTCGGCCACCGGTCAAGCTGGCCGCTGGGCTTCCACCACACGGCGAAAATCACTTCCGAGCGCCTCGCGCTGATCGGCGATTCGGCGCACGGCATCCACCCGATTGCCGGTCAGGGGTTGAACCTCGGCCTGCGCGATGTTGGTGCGCTGGTCGAAGTGCTGGCCGACGGCGCGCGGCTAGGTCTTGATCCGGGCGACCCCGAACTGCTCAAGCGGTACGAGACATGGCGCGGGCTCGACAGCTTCATGGTGGCCTTGGCGACCGATGGCCTGACCCGGCTGTTCGGTGTTCCCGGCAAGACCGCCTCTGCCGTGCGGCGGCTCGGCATGGCCGCAGTGCAGCGCACGCCGATGCTCAAGAGCTTCTTCATGGACGAAGCGCGCGGGGTTTCCGGGGATTTGCCGGAGATTTTGCGGGCGTAGGATTTTGCGGACCGAGCTTGACCAGCCAGTCCCTCCCCGTCCTGAAGGGATGAGGAGGTGGCAGCGCGGAACGCGCTGACGGAGGGGTCGAGCGTCAAGAAGGACCCCTCCGTCAGCCGCCCAAGGCGTCTGCCACCTCCCCATTCGCAAGCGAACGGGGAGAGACGGAAGATGCGTTCAAGGCCTGATCAGCGGGCTCAGTTGCCGGACCGGATTGCCTGCCCCATCGCGCAATCCGCGCTGGTCGAGCACGGCGGCGGTTTCGATCACTTCCATTGCTTCCATCGCCTTGCGATAGCGTTCGGCATCCGCGATCCAAGCGTCGGCCTTGCTGGCGCCGGGCATCCCCTTCACTTCGTCAATCGCGGCGCGGTAGCGGCCCTGTTCCAATGCCCAGCGCGCCCGTTCCAAGCGACGCTGCGGCTGCGGCGACGGGGTGCTTTCGCGGCGGAACACGAACAATTGGCCGACCTCACGCTGGAACGCGGCCCATGACGGGCCCTCGCTGCTATCGCGCAGCTGCGGCCCCAGCCCTTCGAGCCGCGCGACCAGACTGTCGAGCCGGATCGGATTGCGCGAAAATTCGATGATGGTGCTGACTGCATTGGGCCACTGGTCGCCGAAGCGCAGGCGCAGCTGGTCTGACAGGTAGCCAAGCTCCGCCCCGCGTTCGACCGCGCGGCGGGTGGCAAAGGCGATCAGCAGGCTTTCGGCGCGGGCGGCATTGCCTGCGGCAGCTTGGGCTTGCAGATCGAGCTGGGTCAGGCGCTGTTCGGCAGCAGCGAGACGCTGATCGAGACCACCCTGCTGTTCGGCCACCCGCTCGACCGCTTTTTCCGTTGCGGCCATCGGGGTCGGCTTGGCGGTAAGCGGCGTCTGGGCCGCAGGGCCGGCTTCTGGCCCTGCTTCGGCCACCACATCAGGACGCGGCGCTCCGGCGCGGCCGGGCTGGAGATTGTACCACATCACCCAGCCCACCAGCGCCCCGCCCGCGATGAAGGCGGCAAAGGCGGCAAGCATCAGCGCCCGGCCCGATGTGGGCTTGGGCGGAATATCTAATGGCGATGATCCGGGCTCAGTTGCCATCGTGATCCGTTCTTTTGCGACCGTCAATTCCCACTCGCCAGCGTCGTTCTTACGACTGTCCGGACGAGGCGGGCGGAATGGAGCGCGACTAGCCGCACAAGTCAAATGCCAATTGCAGCAACGCGCCCTCGTCCGGCTGCGGGGCGATGTGGACGGCGGCCCATCCCGCGCCCGCCGCAGCAGCGATCCGTGGGCCGAGCGCGGCGAGCGTAATGCGCGCACGCAGCACGCCGAGCCGGTCGCATTCCTCAGCAAAATGGCGCGCCGTGGCGGCGGAATGGAGCAGCGCCAACGTCTCACTCTCCGCCAGCAATGGCGTGACGGGGTCGAGCGGCAGGGGGACGCTGCGATAGGCGATGACCTCGGCAAAGGTGACGCCCTCAGGCGGAGTGAGCGGCACGTGCTCCTCGCCCGCGATGCGCAGCAAGCGGCAGGGCGGAGCAATGGCATCAAGCACGCCTTGCAGCCCTCCTCTCCCGGTCATGGCGACCGTGAACCCGGCGGCGCGCGCGGCCGCAGCGGTGGCCTCGCCCACGGCATAGACCGGCTTGGTGGTGAGGTGCGTGAGATTCTCCCCGCCGAGGAGAATGGCATTGGCGCTGCCGATCAGCAGGCCATCGATGCCTGCCGGATCAGGGCAATCCCATGCGACGGCGCGGATTTCGGACAGGGCTAGTCCGGTGATCGCGAGCCCCATCGCGCGGGCCTTGTCGAGCGTCGCGTCAAGCCCTGGCTGCGGGCGCAGCGCGAGCAGGTGGAAGCTCATTTTCCGTTGAAGTGCTGAGTGATCGCAGGCGTCGCGCGGGCGAGCAAGTCGGCAGCGAGCGCCTTGACACGCTCATGGTCACCGGGGACGAAGTTGGTCGTACCCTCGATCCGTTCGGACCCGTCCGGGCTGAACAGCGCCGCGCGCATCATGAGCGCGCCATTATTGACCGGTACGCACAACACCGCGACCGGCGAATGGCAGGTGCCGCCAAGTTCGGCGAGCAAGGCGCGCTCGGCTTCGAGTTCAGCGCGGGTCGCTGCATGGTCGATAGCGGCCAGTAGCGCAGTGGTTGCCGCATCATCGGCACGGCATTCGATCGCAATCACGCCTTGGGCGGCGGCTGGGATCCATTCATCCTGTTCGAGCGGCGCGCCGACCGCGCTCTGGCCCAAACGCTCCAATCCGGCTGCCGCAAGGAAGGTCACATCAGCCTCACCCGCCTGCAATTTCGCCAGCCGGGTTGCGACATTGCCGCGGAAGGTCACGACTTTGCAATCGGGGCGGAGGTTAAGCAATTGCGCCGCGCGCCGGGGCGCGCTGGTCCCGACCACTGCGCCTTCGGGGATCGCGGCAATGCTCGCTGCACCCACCAGACAATCGCGCCGGTCCGCGCGCGGCAGGAAGGCGGGGAAATGGAACGCGTCGGGCCTGATCGTCTCGACATCCTTGGCCGAGTGGACCGACAGGTCGATCAGGCCTTCACCCAGCCACTGGTCCAATTCCTTGGTCCACAGCGCCTTGCCGCCGATTTCGGACAGAGGCCGGTCGAGCACCTTGTCGCCGCTGGCAAGCACAGGGACGAGCTCGACCGCGTCCTCGCTCCAGCCGTGGGCGGCGCACAAGCGCGCCCGGGTCTCAACCGCCTGCGCCATAGCTAAAGGGGAATTGCGCGTTCCAAGTCGCAGGCGGGGAGCGGTTCGTTCAGTTTCAGTCATAGCTATGCTTGCTCTAGCCTTCACACAGTCTAGATGGAAGCGGGATGGGATCGGTCACGCACACCTCTGATGCTTGCATCGTGCCCCCGCTGGTTTTGGGCATCGAATCAAGCTGCGATGAAACCGCCGTTGCGCTGGTGCGCGGCGACGGGACGATTATTGCGCAGGCGATTGCCAGTCAGGAGGCCGAACACGCGCCCTATGGCGGGGTCGTTCCCGAAATCGCCGCCCGCGCCCATGCCGAACGGCTCGCCCCGATGATCGCGCGGGTGATGGGCGAGGCAGGCCTTGGCCTAGAGGATGTTGACGCGATTGCCGCGACTGCCGGGCCGGGGCTGATCGGCGGCGTGATGGTAGGGCTGGTGAGCGCCAAGGCGCTGGCGATGGCTTCGGACAAGCCGCTGCTGGCGGTCAACCACCTCGAAGGCCATGCGCTCTCGCCCCGTTTGGCAGACGTGGGCCTTGCCTTCCCCTACCTGCTGTTGCTGGTGTCGGGCGGGCATTGCCAAATCCTCGCTGTCGAGGGCGTGGGGCAATATCGCCGTCTCGCCACCACCATCGACGATGCGCTGGGGGAAGCGTTTGACAAGACCGCCAAGATCCTCGGTCTGGGCTATCCCGGCGGGCCAGCGGTGGAGCGGCTGGCATTGCAGGGCGATCCCAAAGCGGTGCCCTTGCCGCGCCCGTTGAAGGGCTCGCCCGAACCGCATTTCTCTTTTGCGGGCCTCAAGAGCGCAGTCCTACGCGCCGTCGAAAGCGGCTCGCACGATCCCGCCGATATCGCAGCGAGCTTTCAGCAAGCCGCAGTCGATTGCCTGATCGACCGGCTCGGCCAAGCGTTGGAGCGGGCTGGCCCCTTCCCGGCGCTGGTCGTCGCGGGCGGGGTCGCCGCCAACCAGACCGTCCGCGCAGCATTGGAAGCCTTCGCCGCCAAGCACGCCATGCGCTTCACCGCCCCGCCGCTGGCGCTGTGCACCGATAATGCCGCCATGATTGCTTGGGCCGGGTGCGAGCGGCTGGCGGCGGATGGCTGGACGTCCGGCGTAGCCTTTGTCGGTGACCCCCTCGATTTTCTCGCCCGCCCGCGCTGGCCGCTTGATCCGGCGGCGGAAGCCGTGCGCGGCGCTGGAGTAAAGGCATGAGCAAGCCCGCAACTCTTGGTGTCATTGGCGCAGGCGCGTGGGGTACCGCGCTCGCCCAGATGCTGGCGAGCGACGGGCGCGACGTGCTGCTGTGGGCGTTAGAGCCTGAAGTGGTCGCCGCGATCAACACCGATCACCGCAATCCGCTCTACCTTCCCTCGGCTGCCCTCGCCCCCACCATCCGCGCGACCGGCGATCTGGCGGAGTTTGCCGCGATTGATGCCGTGCTGGTGGTCACACCCGCACAGGTGCTGGGTCGGGTGCTCGCTGGCCTGACGTCAGCGCCACGCGATCTGGTGTTGTGTTCCAAGGGGATCGAGGCTGGCACGGGACGGATGATGTTCGACGTCGCCAGCGAAGCCGCTCCGGGCAGTGCTATCGCTGTCCTGTCCGGCCCAACCTTTGCGTATGAAGTTGCCGCCGGGCTGCCGACCGCAGTGACGCTCGCCTGCCATGACGGCGTGCCGCAGTGGGAACGGCTCGCCCCCGCCCTCGCCCGGCCCACCTTCCGACCCTATTACTCCGACGATGTGGTCGGCGCTGAGATCGGCGGCGCGGTCAAGAATGTGCTCGCGATCGCCTGCGGGGTGGTAGACGGGCTCGGGCTCGGCCAGAACGCGCGCGCCGCCCTGATCACGCGCGGTTTTGCCGAAATGGCCCGGTTCGGTGCAGCCTATGGCGCCACCTTCGACACCATTGCCGGTCTATGCGGCCTCGGCGATCTGGTGCTGACTTGCTCTTCCACCTCCAGTCGCAATTTCTCGCTCGGCAAGGCATTGGGCCAAGGGATGAGCGCCGCCGAAGCGCTGGCGGACAAGCGCACCGTGGCCGAAGGCGCGCACACCGCACCGGTGCTCGCGCAGCTCGCGGCAGAACGCGGCATCGATATGCCGATCACCAAAGCTGTCGCCGATCTGCTCGCCGGAACCCCTGCGCGTGATGTGGTACAGACGCTGCTCGCCCGTCCGTTGAAAGCCGAATGGGAAGCTGGTGCGTGACAACGGCGGCTGACGATCAGGACGACCTCGCCAAGCTGGCAAAGGGTGGGCGCACCAATACGCTGGGCTTCGCCATCCGGCTGATCGCGCGCATCCCCTTTCTCATCATCGCCACACGCCTCTACGGAGCCGAGTCGCTAGGGCGGTTTGCCTCTGCGATGGTGGTGATCGAAATTGTCGCGCTGATCTGCTCGCTGGGCGAAAAGCGCGGGCTGGCGCAGCGGTTGTCAGAAGGCGCGGGCGAGAACCGGGGGGCAGAAAGCAACCTCGTCTATGACGGGATCCTGCTGTCGCTGGCCTTTTCCTGTGTCGCTGCGCTGCTGCTGGTCGCTTTCCCCGAGCCGATGTTTCCCAATGGCACCAACAGTCGATGGGATATCTGGCTGGTCGCGGCGATCCCTGCCTTCGCAGTCACAGAAATCCTGCTCGCCGCTCAGGCCTATCGTTACGACATCGCCACCATGGTGCGCACACGCGCGATTGTCGAACCGTGGACGATATCCATTGGCGCGGGCGTGTTCTTCTTCATTCCGGCCACCCGCGATGGCGGTTTGGCGCTGGCCTATATCACCTCAATCTATTGCGGACTGCTGTCCGCCCTGTGGCCGTTTTTGCGCGGCTATGGCCTGCCCAAAGGCTGGCGACCGGAGGCCCGTGCGTTACTCGCCATGTCGTCCCGCGCCTTCCCGCTGGTGGGGGCCGACGCGATCGAGCGCGGCACACGGCTGCTCGATATCTTCATTCTCGGCTTTTTCGCGCCCCCGCAAGCGGTCGGCATCTATTATGCCGCGCAACAGATCGCATCGCTGCCGCAGAAGCTCAAAACCAGCTTCGAGCCGATCCTCTCACCCGTCATCACCAAGAACCTGCGCATCGGTAACATGGGCGCCATAGCAGCACAGGTGCGGCAGGTGGGGTTCTGGATCATTGCGATTCAGCTTGGCATCGCGCTGGTGCTTGGCATGCCGGGCGAGGCGGTGATGGGCCTGTGGGGGCCGGACTATGTCGCGGGCACGGCCGCGCTGGCGTTCCTGCTGGCGGCCGAGGTCGCTGCGTCAATGGCGGTCGTTTCGGAAAGCGTGCTCGTCTACATTGCGAGAAAGCGTAATCTGGCAATCTCAGTAGGGGTGATCGCGTTGCAGGCCGTGGTCACCATCGCGCTGATCGAGGGGGCGGAGGCCTATGGCCTCGGCAAGGGTTACGAGGCGGCGAGTGCAGCCGGCGCGCTGATGATCGCGCTGGCGGTGTCGAGCCTCATCAAGGCGCTGCTGCTGAAGCACTTGCTCAAAGCGCCCGTCAGCAATTGGCGATGGGCGCTCGTCTATGCTGCCGCGCCTGCGGTGGTTGTGGGCTATGGCTTTACCTGGCTGCCCGAGTGGATGGAGCTAGTGTTCGGCGTGCCCGCGATCCTGGGCACCTATGCGCTGGTGATCTGGCGGCGCGGCTTTGACGACGGGGACAAGGTGCTGTTCCGCAAGCAGGTCGTCCCGGATCCCGAGACCGATTTGGCGTAAGACAAAGCGAGCCTGCCACACGTTCAGTCGCTATTCACGGCTCGGCCACGATTTCTTGAACCGCTGGAATAGCGGGGAGACAAGGTGATGCGAGGGACACGGTTGGTCGCGGCGGTAGCGCTGTGCGCGGTGATGGCGGGCTGCGCGAAGAACGCGCCGGAGCAATTGGCCAAGGCCCCGCCGCCGCCCTCTGTGGTGGCACCTCCCCCGCCACCCCCTCCGCCGCCGCCGCCGCCGCCTGCTCCGGGCATGGTGTCGGATTCACGCGCCGTGGTCGTCTCGGGATCGCGGGTGCGCACCGGCCCTGTCGCGCAAGAATCCGCCTTCTACGCCCCGCCCGTGATGGTTGCGACCGATCCGGGTCGCGAGCAATATGACGGGCAGGAGGTCTCTCCCGTCAAGCTCACCGCCGCCGAGCCGGTCTCCACATTCGCGGTCGATGTCGATACCGGGGCCTATGCCAATGCCCGGCGGTTCCTGACCCAAGGCATGATGCCGCCCAAGGACGCGGTGCGCACCGAGGAGATGATCAACTATTTCCGCTATGACTACGCCCGGCCCAAGGATCGCAGCCAGCCGTTCAGCGTGACCACTGATGTGGCCAAGACTCCGTGGAACCCCGGCACCTATCTGATGCGCATCGGCCTGCGCGGTTACGATATCGACACCGCCGAACGCCCGCCTGCCAATCTGGTGTTCCTGATGGATGTCTCGGGCTCGATGAACTCCCCTGACAAGCTGCCTTTGGTCAAGACCGCGCTGGCGGGCCTTGCGGGAGAGCTCGGGCCGAAGGACACGGTTTCGATCGTCGTCTATGCGGGCGCTGCGGGCATGGTGCTCGAGCCCACCAGCGACACGGCCAAGATCCGCCGCGCGCTCGATAGCCTTGCCGCGGGCGGGTCAACCGCCGGCGGCGCCGGGATCGAACTTGCCTACCGCATCGCCGAGGACAACTTCATCAAAGGCGGCGTCAACCGCGTGATCCTAGCCACGGATGGCGATTTCAACGTCGGCGTTTCGGACACCAAGGCGCTGATCGAACTGATCGAAAAGAAGCGCGAAAGCGGCATCACGCTGACCACGCTGGGCTTTGGCCAGGGCAACTACAACGAAGCGATGATGGAGCAGATCGCCAACAAGGGGAACGGCAACTACGCCTATATCGACACCGCGCTGGAAGCGAAGAAGGTGTTGGGCGATGAAATGCAATCGACCCTGTTCACCATCGCCAAGGACGTGAAGATCCAGGTCGAATTCAACCCCGCCGTGATCGCGCAATACCGCCTTGTCGGCTACGAGAACCGGGCGCTGCGTGAGGAAGACTTCGACAATGATCTGGTCGACGCAGGCGAGATTGGCGCTGGTCATCAGGTGACTGCGATCTACGAAGTCGTCCCCGTCGGCGGCAAGGGCTGGATCGCTCCGCGCCGCTATGAGGACAAGCCTGACGCGGCGGCCACCGCCAAGCTGGCAGAGGCCGCCACCGTCAAGCTGCGCTACAAGCTGCCCGATGGCGATACCTCGAAGCTGATCGAACGGGTCGTGTCGGCCAACACGCTTATTTCAGCCACCGCGCCCAAGGGCGACTTTGCCTTTGCCGCAGCAGTTGCGGCTTACGGTCAGGTCTTGCGCGGGGACGAGATGATGCTCGGCTTCGGCTTTGACGACATCGGCAGACTTGCAGGCAGTCAGGACAATTTCTGGCGGCAGGAGTTCCTGCAATTGAACCAGCTGGCAGCCAGCATGAAGGGCGGCTGATCGCAGGGGCTTGGGCGAAGCGGGACGAGGCTGCTAGAGCGCATCGCCGCAACGCCATGATTCGCTTGGGAGCAAAAGCGCCATGTCCCCTGACCTGATGAATTATCTGCCGCTAATCCTGCTCGGTCTGGTTGTCCTGGTGGTGGCCGTCTGGCTGCTTGCGCGCCTCAGCCGCAAGGCCCGCGTGATCGAGGACGAAAGTGGCGCCCCGCTCGCCCGCGATGTGTTGGAGGAAGGCGCAGCCCCTGCGGCGCGCAATCAAGCGCTGATCGATGCGCCGCGCGCGGTCGAAATCAATCAGGGCGCCATGTCGGCCGCTGCCAACAGTCAGGCGGTGGCAGCCGCACCGATGGACACCGACGCCGAGGCTGGCCCCGCCATCACCCCGACCGTCAGCCCGCCTTCCGCCGGCGCGTCTGACGATCTGACCCGCATCAAGGGCCTCGGCCCCAAACTGGCCGCGCTGCTGGGCGAACTCGGGGTCCGCAGCTACGCTCAGATCGCTGCGTGGCAGCCTGCCGATATCGAGCGGATTGATGCCCAGCTTGGCCGCTTCTCCGGGCGCATCACGCGCGATCAATGGGTTGAACAGGCGCAATTGCTGGCCGCCGGCGACGAAAACGCATTTACGGCACAATTCGGCCGCAATGGGTAATATTGCGCAAGATTGACGTCCAATCCGTGATACACTTCGATTTGTGGGAGTCGGAGTAGCGGGAGAGGGTCAATGGTTTTGCGGATCTTAGTTGCCGAAGACGAGTTCATTACTGGATTTGATCTGTGCGACACTTTCGAGGAAGCCGGATACGAAGTCGAAGGACCGCATGCCGGAATTTCTTCGGCGATGTTGGCCTGCCAGAAGGAAAAGCCTGATCTGGCGATCCTCGATATCGAGCTGACCGATGGGCTGACCTACGAGCTGGCGCAGAGGCTGCTCGACGACAATGTGCCCGTGATCCTGCATTCCGAACGGCATTCGGCCATAGAAGTCGCTGCCTGCTTTCCGGGCGCGACCACGCTGGCCAAGCCCTGCCCGCCAGCGATGCTGCTCGAAACCGTCAGCCGGGTCCTTGCCCCCGCCTGACCGAGTGGCCGCTCACTGCTGGCCCCGCCCCCCTTGCCCCGGCCTGCCAAGCCTGCAAAGGCTGGGAGAAACAAGATAAGCAGGAGCATGCCCGTGCACGGCACCACCAACGCGCCCTCGCGGGCGGAATCGCGAATGGCCCCATTTAAATGGGAAGATCCGTTCGACCTTGAAAGCCAGCTGACCGAAGAAGAGCGGATGATCCGCGATGCGGCGCATGGCTTTGCGCAGAGCGAGCTTCAGCCGCGCGTGATTGAGGCCTTCCGCGAGGAAGCCGACGCGCCTGAACTCTTCCCGCTGATGGGCGCAGCGGGCCTGTTGGGCGCGACCATCCCGGAAGAATTCGGCGGCGCGGGCGCAGGCTATGTCGCCTATGGCGTCATCGCGCGCGAGATCGAGCGCGTGGACTCTGGCTACCGTTCCATGGCGAGCGTGCAGTCCAGCCTCGTGATGCATCCGATCTACGCCTATGGTTCGGACGAACAGCGCCGCAAATACCTGCCCGGCCTTGCCGCCGGCACGCTGATCGGCTGCTTCGGTTTGACCGAGCCAGACGCGGGCAGCGATCCGGCTGGGATGAAAACCTGGGCCAAGCGCGACGGGGACGATTACATCATCTCCGGCTCGAAAACGTGGATCAGCAACGCGCCCTTCGCTGATGTCTTCGTGATTTGGGCCAAGTCCGAGGAGCACGGCGGCGCGATCCGCGGGTTCGTGCTCGAAAAGGGCATGGCCGGGCTCACCGCGCCCAAGATCAAGGGCAAGATCAGCCTTCGTGCCTCGACCACCGGCATGATCATGATGGACGAGGTGCGCGTGCCCGCGTCGGCCTTGCTGCCCAATGTCGAAGGCCTGAAAGGCCCGTTCGGCTGCCTCAACCGCGCGCGGTACGGCATCAGCTGGGGTGCGATGGGCGCGGCCGAGTTCTGCCTTCACGCCGCGCGCCAATACGGCCTCGATCGCCACCAGTTCGGTCGCCCGCTTGCCGCGACGCAGCTGTTCCAGAAAAAGCTCGCCGAAATGATGACCGACATTGCGCTGGGCCTTCAAGCATCTTTGCGCGTCGGCCGGTTGATCGACGAGGGCCGATTCGCGCCCGACATGATCTCGATCGTGAAGCGCAACAATGTCGGCAAAGCGCTCGATATCGCCCGCCAGGCCCGCGACATGCATGGCGGCAACGGGATTTCCGAGGAATATCAGGTTATCCGCCACATGGTGAACCTCGAAACGGTCAACACCTATGAAGGCACGCATGATGTCCACGCGCTGATCCTGGGCCGCGCGATCACGGGGATTGCGGCGTTCTGATGCGTCTGTTCGGCTACTTCCGCTCGTCAACCTCCTACCGCCTGCGCATTGCGCTGAACCTCAAGGGCCTCGCCTTCGAGAATGTGCCGGTCAATCTGGTGACAGCGGAAAACAAGGACGACGCCTTTACCAGCCGCAACCCGTTCGGCTCACTGCCGATGCTGGAGGCGGACGGGCGTGACCGCGCGCAGTCGATGGCGCTGCTCGAATGGCTGGATGAAGCCTATCCCGAGCCGCGGTTTTTGCCGGCCGATATCGAGGCGCGTTACACAGTGCGCGAGCTCGCCTACGGGATCGCGACCGAGATTCACGCGGTTAACAATCTGCCGGTGCTGAAATATCTCAAAGATCCGCTCGGCCACACGCAGGACGAGATCGACGTGTGGTATCGCCACTGGCTGGCGCGCACGCTGAACCCGGTCGAGGCGCGGTTAGCGCAGCTTGGGCGCCAAGGGTTTGGGGGCGATTTCCTCCACGGTGACGCGCCCGGCCTGTTCGAGATCGTGCTGATCCCCCAGCTCGCGAATGCACGGCGGTTCAACTACGACCTGACGAATAGCCCCCACATGACTCGCATCGAAACTGCCTGCCTTGCCCTGCCCGCCTTTGCGGCAGCGCATCCCGACAGGCAGATCGACGCACCCTAGATTTTCCCGGACGGAGAGGAACGCCCAAATGAAACTCGCAACCCTCGATAATGGCACGCGTGATGGCAAGCTGGTGGTGGTCTCGAAAGACCTGACCCGCTGCTCGGCAGCAGGCTATATCGCGCCGACCCTGCAAGCCGCACTTGATGATTGGGAGCGGATCGCGCCCGAGCTTGAACTGCTCGCCCGCGATGTCGAGCATGAGACCGTTCCATGCGAACGCTTTCACGAACGGCAGGCGCACTCCCCGCTGCCACGCGCCTACCAGTGGGCCGATGGCAGCGCCTACATCAACCATGTCGAGCTGGTGCGTCAGGCGCGGGGCGCAACCGTCCCCGAGAGCTTCTACTCCGATCCGTTGATGTATCAGGGTGGCTCGGACGGCTTCCTGCGCCCGCGTCAGGATATCCCGCTGGGCGATCCGGCATGGGGCTGCGACATGGAGGGTGAGATCGCTTGCATCACCGATGATGTACCAATGGGGGTGTCGGTCGAAGACGCCGCCAGCCACATCAAGCTGCTGATGCTGGTGAACGACGTTTCGCTGCGGGGCCTGATCCCGGCGGAACTTGAGAAAGGCTTCGGCTTCTTCCAGTCCAAGCCGGCGAGCGCTTTCTCGCCTGTCGCTGTGACCCCGGATGAGCTCGGCGAGGCCTGGACCGATGCGCTGATCCACCTCCCGCTGATGGTCGATCTGAACGGCGCGCCGTTCGGGCGGGCGAATGCGGGCAAGGATGCGACCTTCAATCTTGCACAACTCGTCGCCCATGCCGCCAAGACCCGTAACCTCAGCGCGGGCACGGTGATCGGCACTGGCACGATCTCGAACAAGGGCGCTGATGGCGGCCCCGGCCTGCCGGTGGCGGAGGGCGGCGCAGGCTATTCCTGCATCGCGGAAATCCGCATGATCGAAACCATTCGCGACGGTGCCGCCAAAACGCCGTTCATGCAGGTTGGTGACACAGTGCGGATCGAGATGCGCGATGCCCACAACCATTCAGTCTTCGGGGCGATCGAGCAGCACGTCGTGGCGGTCTAGCCCCCGCCGGACCCTTGCCAGACCCCGGCTAGACCCCATCTAGGCCGCCTCCAGTGCGCCGTCGCGGCGATGCTTCGCGTGGAACATTTGTGCGCGCCCACACCATCAGGAACTGACCGATGACCGAATACCCCACCCTCAAGATGTTCATCAACGGCGACTGGATCGAAGCCGGAGAGGCAGGCACGATGGACGTGGTCAACCCCGCTACCGGCGCGGTGATCGGCCAATGCCCAAAGGCCTCACCCGCCCAGCTTGATGCCGCGCTGAAGGCGGCGGATGATGCCTTTGCGAGTTGGAGCCGCACTTCGGGGGCGGAGCGTTACGCGATCCTGCGCCGCGCCGCTGACCTGCTGCGTGAACGCGCGCCTGCCATCGCCCGCGTGGTGACCGCCGAAATGGGCAAGCCCCGCGCGCAGGCCATCGGCGAGATAACCTCGTCCTGTGATGTGGTCGACTTTCTCGGCGAAGAGGCCAAGCGGCGCGGCGGACGGCTGATCCCAACGCGCGGCGCGGCGCTGATCGCACAGATGGTGACGCACGAACCGATCGGTCCGGCCGTACTGCTGACGCCGTGGAATTTCCCGATCAATCTGCCGGTGAAGAAGATCGCCGGTGCGCTCGCGGCGGGCTGCACTGCGATCCTCAAGCCGGCGGAAAACACCCCGGGCTCGGCGCAATTGCTGGTCGAATGCTTTGTCGATGCGGGCGTGCCCAAGGGCGTGCTGAACCTCGTCCATGGCGATCCCGGTCCGGTGTCGGAACACCTCATCGCCTCGCCCGTCACCCGCAAAGTGAGCTTCACCGGCTCGACCGCAGTCGGCAAGCAGTTGGGTGCGCTCGCGGCCAGCCACATGAAGCGCTTCACCCCGGAATTGGGCGGCCATGCCCCGGTGATCGTCAGCAAGCACGCCGATCTCGACCGTGCGGTGGCGATGTGCGCCAGCACCAAGTTCCGCAACGCCGGACAGGTCTGTGTCTCGCCCACCAGGTTCCTGGTTGCGCGCGAGATTTACGACCGCTTCGTCGCCGAATTCGCTGCCGTCGCAAGCAAGTTGAAGGTCGGCGATCCGGGCGCGGATGAAAGCGTCGACATGGGCCCGCTCGCCCACGGGCGCCGGATCGCGGCGATGGAGCAGGTCGTGGCCGACGCTGGCGGCAATCGCGGCGAAGTTGTTACTGGCGGGTCGATTATTGCTGGGAGCGGGTTCTTCTTCCAGCCGACCGTGATCGCCAATCCGTCGCCCGACAGCCGCTTCATGACCGAAGAACCTTTCGGCCCGATCGCAGGGATTGTGCCGTTTGATGCGATCGAGGACGCGGTCGGAATCGCCAATTCACTCCGCTACGGCCTTGCCGCCTATGCCTTCTCGGGCAATCTGGACGAAGCGCATTACCTCGGACGGGCGCTGCGCGCAGGGATGGTGGGGATCAACCAGCTAATCGTGTCCTCGCCCGAAACCCCGTTCGGCGGGATCGGCGACAGCGGCTTTGGATCGGAAGGCGGCGAGGAAGGCTACCTCGCCTTCACCGATACCAAGCTGGTCATGCTGGCAAAGTCAGGCGGTTAGCCGAGCGGGTTCTTCCACGCGATCCGCGAAAGCAACGACTTGTTCGCTTCCATCGGCTGGATCCGGCCATAGCGCGCACGGCGCGAGTGCTCGTCCTGCATGCAAACCGTGCGTCGCATCGGATCTGGCCTGCTCGACCAAAAAGTCGGTTTTTCCATGTCTCGCGTCCCCGAATCGCACTTTTTCTATCCCGACAGCTAGTATAAAATCTGTGGATAAAGCGAGTCTTAACGCTGCACTACGTAGAAAACGCTCTCACAGCGCCAACATCGGAAGCGTAAATCACGGGATTTGCTTCCCGGGTGTGCCACACTGGTTCGCGCGCATGGCCTAGGCCGTTATGCGGCGGACCCCGGCAGCGCGAACATCGGCGAGTGTCGGATAACCGTTGACCGCCATCAGCAGGTCCGCCTCAGCCAGGATTGAGCGCAGCACCCAAGCGGCACCCTCAGCCCCGCCCAGTGCCAGCCCGTAAGTGTAGGGTCGCCCCACGCCAACTGCCCGCGCGCCCATCGCCAAAGCCTTGACGGCATCGGAGCCGGAACGGATTCCGCTGTCAAACAGCACCGGAGTGTCGCCCGATGCTTTAACCACATCCTCCAGCAGATCGATGGTGGCGATCCCACCGTTGGCCTGCCGGCCGCCGTGGTTCGAACAATAGACCGCGTCCGCCCCGCAATCGACCGCGCGCCGCGCGTCATCCGGGTGGCAGATGCCTTTGAGCACGATCGGCAGCTTGGTCACTGATTTGAACCACGCCATGTCGTCCCACGTCAGCACTTGACCGAACGTCGCCGCCCAAGTGAAGATCGCTGCGGATGGGTCTTCCTCAGGAGCCTTGGCCAGCAGTGACCGGAAGACGGGATCGGTGAAGTAGTTCTGCAAGACCTTGCCGCGCAATTGCGGGAAGTTCGACGCGTTGAGATCGCGCGGCCGCCAGCCGGTCACCCAGGTGTCCAGCGTCACCACCAATGCCTTGTAGCCCGCATCCTCGGCGCGGCGGATCAGGCTGGTCGCCAGCTCCTTGTTCTTAGGCGTGTAGAGCTGGAACCACGCTGGCGTCTCGCCGCAGGCTGCCTTCACATCCTCCAGCGGATCATTGGCCAGTGTCGAAGCGCAAAACGGCACCCCCGTCAGCGCCGAGGCGCGTGCGGCGGCCATGTCCCCATGGCGATCCTGCGTCGCCTCTCCATTCAGACCGATGGGGGCCATGAACAGCGGCGTGGGATAGGTGTGGCCGAACAGTTCGATGCTGAGATCGCGCACCGTGCAATCGACCATCATGCGCGGCACCATGCCCCAGTGGTGGAAGGCAGAGGCATTGCTGTTCTGCGTATGCTCATCGCCGCAACCGCCTGCGACGTAGTTGGTAAGACCTGGCCCCAACGCCTCATGCGCCCGCTTTTCGAGGGTCGCGAAATCGACCGGCCAAGTCGGCAGGATGCCGCGTAAGCCGGCGTTGTAGATTTCGTTCTGCATCGCGCCGAAATTGCTCATGGCGGCTGGTCTCTCCCGTTTCTTATGGGAACAGATCAGACGATCCGCGGGTGCAGGGCAAGCGGTTTTCTAGGCGAAGAAGCGTTGCAGACGCGGTCGCACCTTGAGGAAGCGCACGTAAGCGGCCTCCAGCACCCGCAGCACAGTGGGGTTCCGCGCCGCCAGCCCCAGCGGACGCAGCAACGGGATCGCGCGCCACATCGCCGCAAAGGCTGCCGCGCCGCTGTGCACCACGCCGTCCTCCTCTGCGTGGAAACGGGCGAGCAGTTGCGCGCGGTCTATAGGGCAGGACGGATCGGCGCCGCTCGCAACGTCGACGAAGGTGATCGCCCCGCGCCGGTCGAGCCGCCGCATCAGCGCAATTTCACGCAGGCACAGCGGACAGGCACCGTCGAACCAAACTTTGACTGTGCCGCTCAAGGCGCGATCCACAGCCGGATCACGTAAGCGACCGCTCCTAGCACGGCGACGCTCGCGGCCCAGATGCCCGCCATCCACAGCAAGCGCTGCCACAGAGGCTTCTCAGGTTCCAGTTCCGGCGGGGCGAGCATCAGTGATACCCCTCAGCACCAACCTTGCCGCGGAACACCCAATAGGCCCACACGGTATAGGCGATGATCAGCGGCAAAGTCAGCGCGACGCCGACCAGCATGAATTCCTGGCTCCGCTCAGGCGCGGCGGCGTCCCAGATCGTGATCGAGGGCGGCACAACATTGGGCCAGATGGTGACACCCAGCCCGCTCATGCCCAGGAAGAACAGCGCAATCGCCAGCCAGAACGGCGCCGAATTGCCAGTCCCCCGGATCGTCCGGATCAGTGCGACTGCCACCAGCGCGGTCACAATCGGCACGGGCGCGACCCAGTACACCTCGGGCGCGGACAGCCAATGTGCGGCATATTCGGGGTTTAGCGTGATGTTGTAGAGGCTCACCGCGCCCATCAGAACGATGGTCGCAATCGCAGCCCGGAAAGCGACATACCGCGCATGGGCCTGCACCCCGCCATCCAGCTTCCAGATCAGCCAGGTACTGCCGAGCAGCGCATAGCCCGCCACTGTGCCGAGCCCGGTGAGGAAGGTGTAAGGCGTGAGCCAATCCCACCAGCTGCCTGCATAGGCGCGGCCGTCAACCTCGATCCCTTGCAGCAGCGCGCCAAGGATCATCCCCTGCGACATCGCCGCGACCAGCGAGCCGCCGAAAAACGCCAAGTCCCAGAACTTCTCATGGGCAGGATCGCGCCAGCGATATTCGAACGCCACACCCCGGAACACGAGGCCGAGCAGCATCGCGATGATCAGCGGATAGGTCGCCGGAAGGATCACCGCATAGGCGAGCGGAAAGGCGGCAAACAGCCCGCCGCCGCCCAGTACCAGCCAGGTCTCGTTCCCGTCCCACACCGGCGCAATCGAGTTCATCGCCCGGTTGCGGCCATGCCCGACCCGGAAGGTGGGGAACAGGATACCGATGCCGAGATCGAAGCCGTCCATCACCACATAGGCGAAAACCGCAAAGGCGATGATGAAAGCCCAGATGACGGTGAGATCCATCACACCGGCTCCTTTTCGGAAGGCGCTTCGGTCGGAAGCGGCTCTTCGCCGCCGGGGTTCTGCGTCGGACCGGGGGTAATCCCGGCGGTGCGGATGGGGCCGTCAATCTCGCCCTTGATGCCGCTCTCGCCCGCGTGCGGCGCCTTGCCCATCAGCTTGAGGATATACCACACACCGATGCCAAAGACGGTGAAATAGACCAGCACAAACGCCAGCAGTGACGCCGCGACCGCGGGCGCATCAAGCGGGCTGGCCGCATCGGCTGTCCTTAGCACGCCATAGATCACATAGGGCTGGCGGCCGACTTCGGTGGTGATCCATCCGGCCAGCACGGCGGCAAAGCCAGAGGGGCCCATCAACACGGCGGCGCGGTGCAGCCACGGCATGTCATAGAGCCGCCTGCGCGCCCGGCCCCACAGGCTCCAAAGCCCAATCCCGAGCATCGCGAAGCCGATGCCGACCATCACCCGGAAGCTCCAGAACACGGTGCCGACCGGCGGCTCCTGATCGTCGGGAATAGTGTCGAGGCCTGCCATCGGCGCGTTCAGGTCATGCTTGAGGATCAGCGAGGACGCCTTGGGAATTTCGATCGCGTAGCGCACCGTCTTGGCTTCGCTGTCCGGAATGCCGAACAGGATCAGCGGCGCGCCTTCGGGGTGGCTTTGGTAATGCCCCTCCATCGCCATCACTTTGGCGGGCTGATGTTCGAGCGTGTTCAGCCCGTGCATGTCGCCTGCGAAAATCTGCAAGGGCGTGACAATTGCGGCCATCCACATCGCCATCGAGAACATTTTGCGCGCATGCGGATTGGCGCGGTCCTTCAGCAGGTGCCAGGCACCGACAGCGCCGACCACAAAAGCGGTCGTCAGATAGGCAGCCATTACGGTGTGGACGAGGCGGTAGGGGAAGCTGGGGTTAAAGACGATGTCCCACCAGCTGGGGCCCGGCAGGAACTGACCATTCGCGCCAATCTCGTACCCCGTCGGGGTCTGCATCCAGCTGTTGACGCTGAGAATCCAGAACGCCGAAACAAACGTGCCGAGCGCCACCATCAGCGTCGCAGCAAAGTGCAGCTTTTTGCCGACCTTCTCCATCCCGAAGAGCATGACGCCGAGGAAGCCTGCCTCAAGGAAGAATGCGGTTAGCACCTCATAGGCCATCAGCGGGCCGATCACCGGGCCAGCCTTGTCCGAGAACACCGCCCAGTTGGTGCCGAACTGGTAGGACATGACAATGCCGGAGACGACGCCCATCGCGAAAGCAATCGCGAAGATCTTCAGCCAATACTTGAACAGATCATGATAGACCGGTTTGCCGGTCTTGAGCCACAGCCCCTCGAGCACCGCGAGGTAGCTCGCCAGCCCGATCGAGAAGGCCGGGAAAAAGAAGTGGAAGCTGACGGTAAACGCGAACTGGATCCGCGCAAGCAGCAGGGCATCGAGGTTCTCAAGCATGATCAGCAGCTAATCCCTTGGCGGCGCCGATCAATTGCTTTTGGCGCAACGAAGATACGGTTTGAGGGCAAAAGGGTTGCACCGCCGGACGAATTGGGGGGAGCCCGGCGGTGCATAGGGGGACGCGGCGCCAGGGCTCAGATGAGCCCCCGCGCTTCGTCCGGGATCGGCGATGGGGAAGCCTCTCCGGTATCGAGTGCAAGATCAGCAAAGGCGGCATCCTGTGACAGGAACACTTGGCCCGACAACTCATCCAGAAAATGCGTGCGCTTGAGGCGGTCCATCACTGGGCCTTTCACTTCCGAAAGGTGCAAGCGGACGCCCCCATCGGCAAGGCGGTGGTTGATCGCTTCAAGGCTTTCTAGGCCCGAAGCGTCGATCGCATTGACCGCGCTCGCCATGAGCACCACGTGGCGCAGGGCAGGACGGTCAGCGACCTGTTCGAGCACATATTCCTCCAGCCAGCGGGCGTTGAGATAGGTCAGGCTCTCGTCAACGCGGATGGTCAGCAGATGCGGCAGGGTAAGCACCTTGTGGCGTTCCACGTTGCGGAAATGCTCGGTCCCCGGCACGCGCCCGACGGTGGCAGCATGGGGACGGCTTGCGCGCCAGAGATACAGCAGCAGGCCCACCGCCACACCCGCGATCACCCCCAGTTCGACCCCGGCGACCAGAGTCACGGCGATGGTCGCGGCATGAGCAGCGAAGTCCGCCTTCGAATAGGCCCACAGCTGGCGCGGCGTCTTGAAATCGACGAGGCTCAAGACCGCAACGATGATGGTTGCCGCTAGCGTCGCATTTGGCAGGTGGAACAAGAGCGGGGTGAGGAACAGGCTGGCAAGCGCGATCCCCACCGCAGTGAAGGCGCCCGCCGCCGGGGTCTGCGCGCCCGCATCGAAATTGACCACCGAGCGCGCAAAGCCGCCCGTCACCGGATAGCCGCCCGATAGCGCGCTGGCGATGTTGCTGGCCCCCAGCCCGATCAGCTCCTGATCCGGCACGATCCGCTGGCGGCGCTTCGCCGCAAGGGTCTGCGCAACCGAGACACTCTCGACAAAGCCGATCACCGAAATCAGCAGCGCTGGCACCCACAAGGCTTGCAGCAATGCAAGGTCAGTCGAAGGCAGTGCGAAGGGCGGCAGGCCTTGCGGGATGGCGCCGACGACCGAGACACCCTGCGCCTCCAGCCCGAAGCCGATCACCGCGAGGATCGACAGCGCTACCGCCACCACCGGCCCGGCCTTGGCGGTCATGTCGGCAGCGCGCGGAGATAGGCCGAGGCGCTGGAGCGCAGGCTTCAGCCCCTTGCGCACCCAGAACAGGAACAGCGTCGCAGGGATGCCGATCGCAAGGGTTGCAAAGTTGCTGTCACCCAGCGCGCTTGCCAGACCCGCCAGCATCTCCGGCCAAGTCTCCCCGCCCACTTTCACGCCGAGGATATGCTTCAGCTGGCTGGTCGCGATCAGCACGCCGCTGGCCGAGATGAACCCGCTGATCACCGGATGCGAGAGCAGGTTCGCAAGGAACCCCAGCCGCAGCAGCCCCAGCACCACCAGCATCACGCCCGACAGCGCGGCAAGTGTCACCGCCGCTTCCCAATACTCTGCCGTCCCCGGCGCGGCGACTGCGCCGACCGCACTCGCCGTCATCAGCGAGACCACTGCCACCGGCCCCACGGCCAGCGTCCGGCTCGTGCCGAACAGGGCATAGGCAAACAGCGGCAGGATCGAGGCATACAGCCCCACCACCGGCGGCAACCCCGCCAGCATCGCATAGGCAAGGCTCTGCGGGATCAGCATGATGGTGACGATCACCGCCGCCATCAGGTCGCTGGTCAGCGCAGGGCGATCATAGCTGCGCCCCCATTCGAGGATCGGGAAATAGCGTTGGAGCATGGCGTTACTGCGCGATCAGCCCGCCGGGCCCGGCCAGCCATTCGCGGCCCTTGAGCATCCCGTTCCAATACAGCCAAGGCAGGAAATCGGCCTTGAGCATCCAAGACAGGCGATTGGCCTTGGTCCCGTCGATCAGCCATGTTGGGAAACTCGGCGCGAGCTTGCCGCCATAGGCGAATTCGGCGAGCACAATTTTCCCGCGTTCCACCGTCAGCGGGCAAGAGCCATAGCCGTCGTAGCCTGCGGTCGGCCCTTTGCCGTCAAGCTGACGCAGCGCGTTGACCGCGACCACCGGCGCCTGCTTGCGCGCGGCCGCCGCAGTCTTGGCGTTGGGCATCGAGCCCGCATCGCCGAGGCCGAAGACATTGGGATAGCGCACATGCTGGAGCGTGTGCTGATCGACATCGGTGAAGCCGCTCGGCGCGGCCAGCGGACTATCGGCGAGGAATTGCGGGGCGACTTGCGGCGGGACGACATGCATCATGTCGAACGGCGCTGTGACTTCGCCCCCAGCCGTGGCGAACGTTGCCTGCTGGCCGGGGCCATCGACCGCGATCAGATTGCTCCCGAGCTCCAGCCCGATCCCGTATTTCCCGACATATTCCATCAGCGCCGGGACATAGTCCGCCACGCCGAACAGAACTGCGCCTGCCGTACGAAAATCAACGTCGATATCCCCCAATACCCCGGCCCGCCGCCAGTGATCGCAGGCGAGGTACATCACCTTTTGCGGTGCGCCTGCGCATTTGATCGGCATCGGCGGCTGGGTGAAGATCGCCCGCCCGCCCTGCATCTGCTGCACCAGCCGCCACGTATAAGGGGCCAGATCGCCGCGGTAATTGGAGGTGACGCCGTTCTGGCCGAGGGTCTTGGTCAGCCCCGCGATTTTCTCCCATGCCAGCCGGATGCCGGGTGCAACGATCAACACCTCGTAAGTCACGGTGCTGCCATCACCCAGCGTGACCTGATCGTTGTCGGGCTGGAAACTCGCCGCCGCTTCCCGGATCCAGGTTACGCCCTTGGGCATGACGCTGTGCATCGGGCGGGTAGTGGTTGCCACGTCGAACACGCCGCCGCCCACCATCGTCCAGCCGGGCTGATAGGCGTGGGTTTCCGCCGGTTCGACAATTGCGATGTCGAGGCCGGGGCGGCGTTTGAGGATCGAGGCGGCGGTGGCAATCCCCGCCGCGCCGCCACCGATGACGACGACTTTGTGTGATGTAGCGCTCATGTCCGATCCCTCCCTCGCGCGCGGTGTTACCCGCCCGCCTCCATCCGCCCAGCGATCGCCGAGAGGTCGTATCCGGCCGCTTGCGCCCGCACGATCCGCTCCGCAGCGGTGAGGCCGTGGATATTGGCGAGCGCGTCGAGCGTCGCGGCGCGGGTGCCGGTGCGGCAATAGGCCAGCACCTTGCCCGGCGTACCGCGCCGGATCGCAGCAAAGGCGGCGACCGCAGCGGGCGGAAACAGCCCGCCAGCAACCGGAATGTGATGAAAGGCGAGGCCCGCATCCTGCGCGGCGCGGCGCATCTCATCGAGCGCAGGCTGGCCCGGCTCCTCGCCATCGGGACGGTTGCAGACCAAGGCGGTGAAGCCTTGCGCCGCCAGCGCCGCAACATCGTCAGGCAGCATCTGCGGCGCGACGGCCAGAGTGTCGTCGATTGTGCGAATGTCCATTATCCCTGTCCTTCCACAAGCCGCACCAGCATCATTCCGCCCAGCATCGCGATCACGAATATAGCGGCCGAGGCAGGCGCGATGGCCAGCGCGGCAAAGCCGGGTCCGGGGCAAAGCCCGGCAATGGCCCAGCCGATCCCGAACAGCGCCGATCCGCCGATCAGGCGCGGTGTGATGTCGCTCCGATCAGGCAAGGCAAAGCCATCGCCGAAAAAGGGGCGCAGCATCTTGCGTTGCATCGCCCACGCGAGCGCCATGACCAGCACAGCTCCGCCCATCACGAAGGCGAGTGTGGGATCCCAGTCTCCGAACAGATCGAGGAACCCGCGCACTCGTGCCGGATCGGTCATTCCGCCGATGGTAAGGCCTGCGCCAAAAATCGTGCCCGATGCGAGCGGGACCAGCGTCTCGCGGATCATGGCAACACCGCGATGCCGAGCGCGTTCATCGCGGCTACCGTGCCAAAGCCGGTCGCCATGAAGGTCGCGGTGGCGACCAGCGAGCGCTGTGACAGGCGGCTCATGCCGCACACCCCGTGGCCACTAGTGCAGCCGCTCCCAATGCGGGTACCGACGCCGACAATCACGCCCGCAATGGCAAGCGTCACCGGATTGGCGAAGGCAGGCGCTGAAGCCGCAGTCAGGCTGGTCACGATCAGCGCCCCCAACGGCAGGCCGATGATAAATGCCCAAGCGCTGATGCGCGGCTGCGATCCGCTGGCCAAGCCGAAGGCGCGCGCAGCGATCCCGGAGACGCCAGCGATCCGCCCCGCTCCCAGCAGCATCAGCGCCGCCGCCAAGCCGATCAGCACGCCGCCCGCCAACCCGGCAAGTGGCGCGGCGTCAGGAAATCCGGGAAGGCTAGAATCGAGCAAGGTCATACCGCGTTGACCGGGATCTTGAGGTAGATGACGCCGTTATCATCCGGCGGTGGCATATGACCGGCGCGCATGTTTACCTGCACCGAAGGCAGGATCAGACGCGGCATATCAAGCGTCGCATCACGCGCCTCGCGCATCAGGACAAATTGGTCCTCAGTGATGCCGTCATGCGCGTGGACATTGCCCTCTCGCTCAGCCGCGACGGTGGTCTCCCAAACATAGGTCGAGCGGCCCTTGGGCAAGTAATCGTGACACATGAACAGCCGCGTCTCGGGCGGCAGCGACAGGATCCGACGCAGCGAGCGGAAAAGCGTGCGCGCATCCCCGCCGGGGAAGTCAGCGCGAGCCGTGCCGTAGTCAGGCATGAACATCGTATCGCCCACGAACACCGCCTCTCCCACGACATAGGCGATGCAGGCGGGCGTGTGGCCGGGCACATGCATCACCGTCACCGGCAGATTGCCGATGGTGAAGGTGTCCCCGTCCTTGAACAGCATGTCGAACTGCGACCCGTCCCGCTCGAACTCGGTGCCAGCGTTGAACAGCTTGCCGAACACGGTTTGAACGGTGGTGATGTCCGCGCCGATCGCGATTTTGCCGCCGACTTTTTCCTGAAGATAGGGCGCGGCGGAGAAGTGGTCGGCATGGGCGTGGGTCTCCAGCAGCCACTTCACTTTCAGATTATACGAAGTGACATGGTCGATCACCCGATCGGCCGAAGCCGTCGCGGTGCGACCAGAGTTGGGATCGAAGTCGAGCACCGAGTCGATTACCGCCGCCTCAAGCGTCGCAGGATCGTGAACCACGTAGGTCACGGTGAAGGTCGCCGGGTCGAAAAAGCTCGCAATTTCGGGACGCAGTGCTGGGTCGCCAGCGGCGCCCAGCACCTGCGCGGTCGCGCTTTGCAGCACCTGATCAATCGCACTCATACCCAACCTCCATTCATTTTCATAAATCGTGTATATGTATTGCAATCGAAGAGTCAAGTGCTATGACCCAGTCCATGGACCAGACCACTTCCCCCCTTTCCCCCTGCGCGGGCCTGCGGATCGGCGATTTCGCCCCCGATTTCGAAGCGCGCAGCACCATCGGCCCGGTGCGGCTCTCCGCCCATCGCGGGCGTTGGCTGGTGTTGTTTTCGCACCCGGCGGACTTCACTCCCGTGTGCACCACCGAATTCGTCGCCCTCGCCCGCGAGGCGGCGGCGTTCGAGACGCGAGACTGCGCGCTGATGGCGCTCTCGGTCGACAGCCTGTTTTCACACTTCGCGTGGCTCAGGATGATCCGCGACCGCTTCGGGGTCGAGGTGCGTTTTCCCATCCTTGAAGACCCGACGCTGGTGATCGCCCGCGCTTTCGGGATGGTCGCGGCGCAGGACAGCGACAGCGCGGCGGTGCGCACGACCTTCTTCATCGACCCCAAGGGCGTGATCCGCGCGATGACCTGCTACCCCGCGAACCTTGGCCGCTCGATCCCGGAGATGCTGCGCATCCTCGACGGACTTCAGGCAATTGACGCCAAGGGCGCCCTCGCCCCTGCCAATTGGCAGCCGGGCGAGCCGATGCTCACACCGCCGAGCCAGACCCTTGACGAAGTGTTCGATGCCGAGGACGCCACCAGCTGGTTCCTGCGCGATGAGCGGGGACGCGGCTGATGGCTGAGGATGATCTGATCGAGGCGCTCAAAGCCCTCGCTCATCCGCTGCGTTGGCGAATTCTGACGACTCTGGCAGGCGGCGAGCGCAATGTTGGTGAGCTGGAACTGGCGACTGGGATTGTCCAGCCGGGACTGTCGCAGCAACTTGGCGTGCTGCGCAAGGCGGGGCTCGTCGCAACGCGGAAGGATGCCAAGATGGTGTTTTATTCGCTCGCGCCGGATGAACTCGGTGCGGTGACCACGGCCATGGCGAGCGTCGCGCCTCTCAGCACAGTCCCGATCAGCGAGCCTCTCGCACAGCGCACACCGGCACCCGGCGTCGCCAATTTCGCCCGAATGTCCTAAACCGCAGCGGGCGGGTTGGCGAGCGCGGCGCGGAAGCGTCGCCGCACCAGCCACGGCTCCAGCCAGCGACCCACGAGATAGATCAGCGCAAAGACACCCGCCATGAAGTAGCCCTCATCAGGCGAATGGCGGCCTTCGTCCTTCTTCTCGTCTTTCTTCTTGTTCGGATCTTCAGGCGCGGGCGCGCCGAGGAATTGATCGACCGGATTGAGCACCTTCACCGGCTTGGGCTTCTCATCCTTTTTCTCGGCCTTTTCGGACGCGTCAGCTCCGGCGCCCTCCCAGGCATTGATCGCCACCGCCATCTGGGCAAAGCCGAGGAACAGCAGCGGCGCGAGGAAGCACAGCAGCAGCGCGTGGCTGAACAGGTCAAACCGTAGCACCGCGCCAGCGCCGACCCGCTCGATCCGCAGGCGTCCGCGGGTAAAAGTCGCCAGCTTATCTTGCGCGGCAGGATTGTCCTTCGAATAGGTCAGCGTGTCGCCTGCAGCGCTCACGGTCGTCCCCGGTGAGCGCAGCAGCGGATCAAGCCGAGCAAACGCCTCTTCGGGCGAAAGCGCAGGATCGATCGGCACATCGCCGCGCACCCGCCAAATGTGGTCGATCAGCGGGAGCCTCATCATCGGAAGGGCCGCCGGGCGTTCCGGTAAAGGCGCCGCGCCCCACGGCCCCGCTGTCTCACCGGCAATACCCCCAGACGTTTCGCTCACTCGGCAGGTTCCAGCTGAGCTGTTTGAAGCTGCGGAGTGGCCCCGCGTCCGAAGCGCTTGTCCAGTGCAGCCTTGGTGCTGCGCCAGCCTTCGCGGAACGGGAAGATCATCGTCTCGCCAATATGCATCCGGCGTCCGCCTTCCATGCCGAGCACCTCAGCCTCGCCATCGACGCAGGTGCCAAAGATGCGGTCCCAGATGATCCAGGTCCCCGAGTAATTGCTACGGGTTGCCTCGTAATCCTGCGAGTGGTGGACGGAGTGATGCTCAACGGTGTTGAAAATGAACCGCCACCAGCGCGGCGTGTTGAAGCGCACGTTGATGTGCTGATAGACGCTCACAGTCATCCCGATTGCCCCAGCCAGCAGGAAAGCGCGCGGCAGGAAGTCGAACAAGCCGCCGATGCCGAGGCCGATCAGGAACAGCTCGATCGGGTTACCGACCGCGCCTTTGTTGATGTTGAGCTGGGTGATGTAGTGGTGCGGCGCATGGGTGAGCCACAGCGGGTGCCAATTGTGCATCGCGCGGTGCATCCAATACTGGCCGAAGTCGAAGATCATCGAGATCAGCAGCGCTTGCAGCAACAGCGGCAGGCCCGTGAACCAGCTGAACTTCTCCCAATCGAACGCACCCTGCACCGCTTTGATCATCACCCCATCGCCAATATAGGCGTCAACCATACCGAGGAAGGTCATGCCGAGCCCGACATAGAAGGCGTCCGTGGCGAATTCCTTCCACGTCAGTTGCCAGCTTTCATAGCGGGGATTGACCCATTCGAGCACCAGCAGCAGGATCATCCAGCCCAGCCGGATGGCAATCGCAGTCGAGGCGACGGCGAGCCAGTTGGGCGCATAGTACCAGAACAGGATCGCGGCAAAGAGCATCGCGGGCTGGAAATACGTGAACACGAATTGCTTGACCGGACCGCCCTGCACCCGGCCGATATTCTCCCAGCCGACAATCACCGGAGCGTCTGCCCCGATGATGCGCTTGCCCACCTGCACTCCGGCCATGACGAACTCCCCTTAAGCTGTCCGTTTCGTTCCAAATACCCATGGCGACCTCCCCCATTCGAGGAAGTGGCCAAATGACGTAGGTTTGCGCGGACCCGAGGAACGTGAAGCAATTTCAGTGAGAAAGCGATCAATCGGCAAGATATCGCACTGCAATGGCAGTGGCGGCGGCTCGGGTTTCGACCCCGAGTTTACGAAACACCTGTTCCAAGTGCTTGTTCACCGTGCGCGGGCTTATACCAAGAATTTCGCTGATCGTCTTGTTGGTTTTGCCGTAGCTCACCCACAACAGCACTTCCGCCTCGCGCCGGGTCAGGCTGTTATGCTTTTGCAGGTCGGCGATCTTGCCATCTTCACGCACTTCGGTGACGCGGATCAGGGTTTCACTCGGCCGGCTAGCTTCGACCAGCGCCAGATCGATCTCCAGCCCGCGCACATCGACGCGGACGCTTGCAGGCGGCTGGACGGGGTCTGCGGCGATCAAGCCGATGGCTGCGCCCATCAAAGCTTCGGGCAGCACGCCGCGATCAGGGGTCCAGTCGGGATCGACCGCGATGAACAGCGCCTCGGCCTGGGGTGTACACCAGATCAGCCCCGCATCATCGCCCAGCGCCGCCAGACTGCGCCCCGCCAGACCGAGTGCCAGCCGGGAGCGATGGGTCGTGCGGGCATTGGCGAGGTGCACCTTCATCCGCGCCAGCAGTTCCTCGATCACCACGGGCTTGCGCACATAATCGACCCCGCCGGTGCCGAGCGCGGCGACGACATGTTCGGGATCGTTAAGGCCGGTCATGAAGATCACCGGGATATGCGCGGTCGCCGGATTGCGCTTGATCGCCTGAGTGGTCTCGATCCCGCTGATGCCAGGCATGATCGCGTCCATCAGAATGAGGTCGGGCTGCACCTCGGCCAGCAATTCGAGCGTGGCCTCGCCGCTGCGGGCGATCAGCACGGTCATGTCCTCGGCTTCGAGCGTATCGACCAGGAACCGGAGCGATTCCGGGCTATCGTCGACAACAAGGATGCAGTCTTTAGCGCGCATCGGTAGCCACCGCTTTGGCAAGGTCGGCCAGCGCCTTCAAGTCGAAGCTGTCGAGCACTCGCCGCATCCGTTCGGCCAGCGGCGCCGCTTCGGGAGCGAGTGCGGCGATGGCGTCGATCTCCGCCTCAATGGCGCGGACATGGCCGATCCGCACCATCCGCTCGATCTCGGCGCAATGGGCAGCGGCACGAGAAGCAATTGCTGGCGGTAAGTGCGTCACGCCGGCTTCGGGCGCGTCACGGGCGGGGCCTCCGGCCCGCAGCCATTCGAGCCCCAGCTGAGCGGCAATCACATCGAGAAGCACGGTAAATTCGAACGGCTTCATCAAAAACGTATCATTGGCTGGGCCGTCCGCTGGCGACGTGGCGGAATGGGGCCCCTCACCCGACAGCATCACGATCCGCAGGGCAGCACCGTGGCGGCGGCGCAGTTTCGCCGCGATGTCCCACCCGGACTCGCGTCCCAGCATCACGTCGCACAGGACCAGATCGGGCTGCACCTGCGCGGCGAGCGCAAGGCCGGTCTCGCCGTCGCTGGCGGTGTGCACTCGAAAGCCCAGCGGTTCGAGCAGGCCGCGCACCATCGCCAGATGCGCCGTATCGTCATCGATCAGCACGACCCAGCGCTCACGCCCGAGGTAGCCGGTAACTACGCCCGGTTCCGGCGCCGGATCGGTCGGCGGGCTGAGCGGTTGCGACAGCATCAGCCGCACGATGAAGCGCGCTCCTTCCCCCGGAGCGCTCTCGACCCGGATTTCGCCGCCCATGATATGCACCAGCGCCTGCGTGATCGCGAGGCCGAGCCCGACGCCGGGCCGCTCACCCGCTGGCCCCGCGACGCGCTCGAACGGCGCGAAAATCCGCTCCGCATCCTCGGGCGCAATGCCGATGCCGGTGTCGATCACCGTGAAGGTCGCCAGCTGGTTGCGGTATTCAACCTTGAGCGTGACCGACCCGTGATCGGTGAACTTGATCGCGTTGGTCAGCAGATTGATCAGCACCTGCCGCAAGCGCTTGGGATCGGCATGGACGAATTCGGGCAAACCCGGCGGAAGGTCGAGCGCCAGCGCAATCCCCTTCGCCTGCGCTTGCAGATCGAGCATCGCGATCAATTGGGCGAGGAACTCGGGGAAGCGGATCGCTTCCCGGCTCAGCTTCAGCGCGCCGCCTTCGACCTGCGCGATGTCGAGCAGGCCTTCGACCAGATGCGACAGATGTTCGGCGCTGCGGCGGATCACCCGCGCGGCATTAAGCGCGTCCTTGCCGTCATTGCGCTCCAGCAGCTGGGCATAGCCATAGATCGCATTGAGCGGTGAGCGGATCTCGTGGCTGACGCTGGCGAGGAAGCGGGTCTTGGCCTCGTTGGCGGCCTCGGCGGCCTCCTTGGCGGCGCGCAGCTGCGCAAACGCGTCGTCGGTCGCCCCTGCTGCGCCGTCGCCTCTAAGCCAAGTGGTGAGCCGCCCCGCCATCATATCATCGCGAGGCGATATAGGCGCGCCAGCCGCCCAGATGGGTGATGTCTTCGGCACCGGTCAGGGCGCGCGGTTCGGCAACGAAACCTTTGACGCTGCTCCCGTCCGCCAACGTCACCGTACCGATCGCAAGCGGCGGCGGCACTTCGGCAACGAAGCTGCCGAAGCTGGCAAAGTCGAGCTCGTAGACCTCCAGCGCGATTTCCGCCCCTTCCTCGCTGTGCACCAGCGCAGGCTTGGGCGGGACGCTATCTGCCATGGCATACAGCCGGTAATTGGGCGCGGTGCTGAAGGCACCCACGAAAGTCGCCCCGCGCGATGTGAGCTGCCAATGCAGCGGCATCCCTTCAAGATGTGCACCAACGACGGCGAGTTTGACGGTGTCCATACGGTCTCCAAGATCGAGCGGTGGCGGAAGCGGAAGGTCGGCCGAAGCCAGATACGAACGCGCGAGGTCAATGAGCGCACAATCGCTGTGCGCAGGCCCGATCAACGTGATCCCGAAGCCCGTGCCATTATCGCGCGCACCGGCGGGCACCGCCAGCGCGGCCATGTCGAGCAGGTTCACGAAATTCGTGTAGAGTCCGAGATTGCTGTTCAATGCCACCGGCGCTTCGAGCAGTTCGGCCACGCGGTAGGTCGTGCCGGTGGTTGGGAAGGCGAGCACATCGACCTCGCTCCACATGCTCTCGGCATGGCGCTGCAATTCGGCGAGGCGGTAGATGCCGTTCCACAACTCGGTCGCGAGCATGGCACTGCCGGGCGCGATGACCTCGCGCACCACCGGGTCGATAGCGAGCGGATTGCTATCGAGCAGCGGAGCGATGGCGGCGGTACGTTCGGCCACCCACGGCCCGCCGTAGAGCAGGCGCGCAGCTTCGAGCAGCGGGGCGATGTCGATCTCGACGATCTCGCCCTGCGCCGCCAGCACGCTGAGTGCGCGGTCGTAGAGATATTCGGCCGCGACATCGCCGAAGAACACCCGCTGATCGCGGCGCGGCACACCGATCCGGCGACCGCTGATCGCGACGTCAGAGGGGGGGCGCGAGAAGGCGTCCTCGGCATCGAACCCGGCGATCACCGCGTCGACGGCCTGCGCGTCGTGCAGGGCATCGGTGAACACCGTGATGCAATCGAGCGTCCGGCAGGCCGGCACCAACCCGCGCGTGCTCCACCGGCCCTTGGTGGGCTTCAGCCCGATCAGGTGATTGAAGGCGGCAGGTACCCGCCCGGATCCCGCCGTGTCTGTGCCAAGCGCGAAGGCCACCAACCCTGCCGCCACGGCAACCGCCGAACCTGAGCTAGATCCGCCGCTGACATAGTCACGGTTATAGGCGTTGCGCGGGATGCCATAGGGGCTGCGCGTGCCCACGAGGCCGGTGGCGAACTGGTCAAGATTGGTCTTACCGACGCAGATCGCGCCCGCTGCCTCCAGTCGGTCGATCACGGTGGCGGAACGCTCGGGCCGGTAGGCGAAGGCCGGGCAGGCGGCAGTTGTCTCCAGCCCCGCAACGTCGATATTGTCCTTGGCAGCGAATGGCACCCCGGCCAGCGGCAGGTGCTCGCCAGCGGCGATCCGCGCGTCAATGGCGCGGGCGGCGGCGCGCAAGGCATCGGGGTCAGCGCGGCTGATCCAGACCTGCGGCTGGTGCGCGTCATAAGCGGCGAGGCGGGCGAGCGTATCCTCGATCACGGCCAGCGCCGTGGCTTCGCCGCAGGTGACGCTTGCCGCGATGGCGGTGGCGCTGAGGCGGGCAAAACCGTTCATGATGCTTTCCTCAATGCCAACATCGGCGCGCCGGGTTGCAAGGCCTGATGCTCGGTGATGTAGAGCGCGGCGACAGTGCCGCTGGCGGGGCTTTCAAACGGGCATTCCATCTTCATCGCCTCAATCACCGCAATCACGTCGCCCTCGGCCACCACATCGCCGGGGCTGACAAGCAGTTTCCACACCGACCCGCCAAACGGCGCTTCGATCAGATCTGCGCCCTCGGGCACTTCGACGGCCGCCCCATCGCCCGCGCCTGCATCTTCGGACAGCAGATCGCTGACGCGGTCGAACTCGCCGGAGGCTTGCCATGCCGCGCGCTCGGCATCGAAGGCGGCGGTGCGGGTCGCTTCAAAGGCGGCAATGCTATCGGCATTATCGCTCAAGAACGCGCGGTAATCGGCGAGGCGGAAAGTGGTCTCCTCGACTTCGATCGACCGCCGCCCATGCGGGAAATCGCGGCGCCAATCGGTGAGTTCGTCGGCCGAGACGGGGAAGAACCGGATCTGGTCGAAGAACCGCAGCAGCCACGGCTTGCCATCGACGAAGGCATCAGTCTGGCGGTGCGTGTTCCACACCTGAATGGTGCGTCCGAACAGCTGATAGCCGCCCGGCCCCTCCATGCCGTAGATGCACATGTAAGCCCCGCCGATCCCGACCACATTGGGCGGCGTCCAGGTGCGCGCGGGGTTGTATTTGGTGGTCACCAGCCGGTGGCGCGGATCGACCGGGGTGGCGACCGGCGCGCCGAGGTAGACATCGCCAAGGCCCAGCACGAGATAGCTCGCATCGAAGATCAGGTCTTCGACCGCCTGGGCATCGGGCAGGCCGTTGATGCGGCGGATGAACTCGATATTGTCCGGGCACCACGGCGCGTCATCGCGCACCGTGCCGATGTATTTGGCGATGGTCTCCTCGATCGCGGGATCGCGCCAGCTCAGCGGCAGATGGACGATGCGCGAGGGCGCTTCGAAATCATTAAGATCCCCCATCGCCTCCTCAGCCGCCATCAGGGCGGCGAGCGCGCGGGGCTGGTCCAGCGTGGTGCCGTCGAAGTGCAATTGCAGCGAGCGGATGCCTGGGGTGATGTCGATCACGCCGGGCAGGTTCATCGCCTCCAGCGCCTGCATCAACGCATGGATGCGGATGCGAAGCTCGATATCGAGGACGATGTCGCCATATTCGACCAAGATGTTGCGGTCGCCCTGCTGGCGATAGGTCGTCTTTGGGCGCGCGCCCTGCCCTGCGATGGCGGCGAGGATCGGCGAAAGGTCGGCCATCGCGCGGGCGGGCGTCGGCGCGGTCGGCTGATCCAGCGGCGCGGCATTGGACGCCATGGCGTCGGCAATCGTAACCGGCACGAAGCGCAGCCGGTCGTCTGGGCTGAGCTGACCAATCTTCCATCGGTCCCCCGCAATGACGGTGAAGGGGCACACAAACCCACCGAGCGAAGGCCCGTCCAGCCCGAGGATGATCGGCATGTCCCCGGTAAAGTCCACTGCCCCGATGGCATAGGGATTGTCGTGGATGTTCGACGGGTGCAGCCCCGCCTCGCCCCCATCCCGCCGTGCCCATTCGGGCTTGGGGCCGACCAGTCGCACGCCGGTGCGGTTGGAGTTGTAATGCACTTGCCACTCGGCTTCGAGGAAGCGGGCGATGTCATCCGGCGTGAAGAAATCGGGCGCGCCGTGGGGGCCGTAGAGAACACGCAGCTCCCATGTCCGGGAGAGCGCAGGAAGCGGCGCGGCGACACCCTCGCCGGTCACAGCATTGCCCAGATGCAGCACATCGCCCGCCACCAGCCCCCGCGCGGCGTGGCCGCCGAACTGGCCGAGTGTGAAAGTCGCCGCGCTGCCGAGATAGGGCACAACATCCAGCCCGCCTGCAAACAGGATATAGCCGCGCATCCCCCCGCCGCTCGCCCGGCCGAGCGTCAGCGTTTGTCCGGCAGCGATAGCGATCGGCACCCCGCGCAGGGCTGGCGCGCCGTCGAGCCTCGCCCCGAAATCCGCGCCGGTCAGGCAGATAGTCGCAGGCGCCTCGAACAGCAGGGTCGGGCCGCTGGCGGTGACCTCCAGCCCCGCTGTGCCTTCGGGGTTGCCGAGAATCAGATTGCCGAGCCGGAAACTGCGGTCGTCCATCGGCCCGGATGGCGGGACGCCCACATCCCACAGCCCGAGGCGGCCGGGGAAATCCTGCACCGAAGTTGCCGTGCCGCCGCCGATCACCCGCACCGCGCGTCGAGCATGGGTGACGGTGTCGAGCATCCGCGTCGAGACTTCACCACTGGTGAAGCCATCGTGCCGCACGACATCGCGCAGCCAGCGCAAATTGGTCTCGATCCCGTCCACGCGGCTCGCATCAAGCGCCGCCTGCATCGCGCCGATCGCGCCATCGCGGGTTGCGGCGAAGGTGATCAGCTTGGCGAGCATCGGATCGTAGAACGCGCTGACCTCACTCCCCGCCATGACCCAGGTCTCAGCGCGGATGTTGTCCGGGAAGGCGACGTTGACGAGCGTGCCGGTCGTGGGACGGTAATCCATCGCCGGGTCTTCGGCATAGAGCCGCACCTGCACCGCATGGCCTTGCGCGATGGGCGCGGGGGCATCGAGAAAGGCGAAATCGCCCGCTGCGCCCCGGATCATCCATCCGACCAGATCGATTCCCATCACCTCCTCGGTGACGCCGTGTTCGACCTGAAGCCGGGTGTTCATTTCGAGGAAAAAGAAATCGTCGCGCTGCGCATCGTACAGGAACTCGACCGTGCCAGCCGACAGATACCCCGCCGCTTCGCCCAACCGCACCGCTGCCGCAATCAGTTCGGCGCGCTTGGCGTCCGTCAGGCACGGCGCCGGGGCTTCTTCTACGACCTTTTGATTGCGCCGTTGCAGCGAGCAGTCGCGCTCGCCCAAGGCCATCACCCGGCCCTGCCCGTCGCCGAAGATTTGCACCTCGATATGCCGCGCGCGGGCGATGTAGCGTTCGAGGAACACGCCCGCATCGCCGAAGCTGGCTTCGCCCTGCCGGACAACAGCGGCGAAGCCTTCGCGCAATGCGGCCTCGGTCTCGCAGATACGCATACCGATGCCGCCGCCACCCGCTGTGGCCTTGAGGATCACTGGATAGCCGATCCGCGCCGCAGCCTCTGCGGCTTCGTCCTCGCCGGTCAGCAAACCAGTGCCGGGGGCGAGCGGCAGGCCGCGCGCAGTCGCCAGGGCGCGAGCGGAGTGCTTCAATCCGAACGTGCGGATATTCTCCGGCGTCGGCCCGATAAAGGCGATCCCCGCCGCCGCGCAGGCCTCGGCAAACTCGGCATTCTCGGCGAGGAAGCCATAGCCCGGATGGATCGCGCCTGCGCCGGTTGCTTTCGCCGCTGCAAGGATCGCCTCGACATTGAGGTAGCTCTGCGCCGCTGGGCCCGGCCCGATGCACACCGCCTCATCCGCCGCGCTGACATGGAGCGAGCCTGCGTCCGCCTCGGAATAGACCGCCACGCTGCGCAGCCCCATCGCCTTGCAGGTGCGGATGATCCGCGTCGCAATCGCGCCCCGGTTGGCAATGAGGACGGTATCGAAACTCATGAGTTGGCGTTCTGGGCCACGATCATGCGCACCGGCGTCGGGTTGAAACCGTTGCAGGGATTGTTGATCTGCGGGCAGTTGGAGACGACCACGATCACGTCCATCTCGGCGCGCAGGTCGACAGTGAGGCCCGGCGCGGAAATGCCGTCGACGATGCCAAGCGTGCCGTCTTCCTCGACCGGAACGTTCATGAAGAAGTTGATGTTGGAAACGATATCGCGCTTGCTGCGACCTTGGGTCAGGTTCGCTTCAAGGAAGTTTTCGACGCAGGCGTGCTGCGACTTGGTATGATGACCATAGCGCAAGGTATTGGATTCGCACGAACACGCTCCGCCGATGGTGTCGTGATATTCCACGGCGCTGTCCACGATGGTCATCAGCGCGCGGCCTTCGTTCGAGAGGAGCACAGTTCCGGTGCGCAGGAACAGGTTGCCCTGCGCTGTAACAGTGTCCTGCGCGGAGTATCGCTCGGCATCATCGGCGGCGGCATATATCAGGAAATCGACCGCCTGATTGCCCTCGAGATCGACAATCCGCAGCACTTCGCCCGCCGCGATATGGTGCAACCACGGCGCGCGGGCGGGCACGATCTCGTCGTGAATGATGGTGCCGGAAAGGCCGGAGAGGGCCGGATCGCTCGTCATGGTTTGCCTCGCTTTTTGCGCGGGTTATCGGCGGTAGTAGTCCTCGGTATTGAGGAAGGCGCGCTGCCCTTCTGGCGTGGCATTGCGCACGGGTTCTTGTTCAGGCGTGATGGCGCCGCGCCATGCGGTGACGCGCAGGGGGGCGGAATTCCACGCCTCGCGCGGATCGAGCACATGGGGGCAGTTGGCGATGACGACGATAACATCCATCTCAGCGCGCAGCAGCACCTCGCGGGCTGGCGCGAAGGGCCCGACGACCGGCGTGATCGTGCCGTCAGTCTCGATCCGGGTGCCCTTGAACAGGTTCACGCTAGGGTGGACATCGCGGCGGGTGAGCCCGTGCTTAGCCGCGCCGAGGATCAGCCGGTCGCGCCCATTGGGGTAGGCACCGGAATTGCGGCCCTCACCATATTTCCGAAGGTTGCTGGCGGCATTTGAGACGCCGCAGAAAGTGTCATGCGTGCCAGCGTCGTCTTCCAGGATGCTCATCAGCACCCGCCCCATGTCGCTGAGCAGCAGCTTGCCCGCGCCGAGATAGGCGTTCCATTGCACCTTGACGGTATCAGCGACGTTCAGCCGCTCAGTCGGCATTTCGGCGTTGAAGATATTGAGGCTCGCGCAGGCATCGCCCGCCTTGTCGATCAGCCGCAACCGGGTGCCGCGCGCGATCCGGCGGGAGGCATAGCCGCCCGGCGCGAGGGTTTCTTCCCACAGCAGATCGTCGGCGGCCACGCCTTCAGGCAGGTCGCCCGCGACGGGCGGCAAGGTCGGCATCGCTTCGACCCGCGTACCGCCTTGCGCGCGGGCGTGGTCGCGCGCCGCCTTGGGATCGGCAGTTCCGCTCATTCCGCCGCCTCCTGCCGCGCGGGCAGGAAGTCCTGTTCATGCAGCGGCGGCAGCAGCGCGGTGGTGGTGACGAGCTGCAATTGCTGCACGCCCCGGATCGCGCGCAAGGCATCGCACATCTGCTTCAGCCGCACCGCCGGGCCCTGCACCAGCAGCACTTCCAGCGACTGGTCCTCTTCAAGGAACACGTGCTGCGAGGAAATCACCTCCTTGAGGTAATCCACCTGCGTTTCAGCGAGTTGCTGGCGCACCCTGCCACCGCCTCCAGCATAGACGATGGTCACGGTACCCGCGAGCGTCTCGTCCGGCCGGGTCAGCGCCTCATGCTCGGCCAGCGCGTGGCGGATCAGCTCGGCGATCAGCTGCGAGCGCGACGGCA
>VFQO010004523.1_pt1 | contig 58612 bp, 49 predicted proteins | sample 3512331 | NCBI WGS metagenome assembly VFQO01 (sample SAMN10412371, study PRJNA504923) | tailings metagenome | isolation source: Replicate 3 from Balatoc abandoned mine | place: Philippines: Itogon, Benguet | collected 2017-08-28 | reverse complement strand
CGGCAAAACTACACAGCGAGTTTCGAGCAGGTGGCGCACCGGCTGGTGACGCTCAGGAAGCCGGGGCAGGAGGGGGTGCCGTTCGGCTTTCTGCGTTCCGACCCGGCAGGGCGGCTGACCAAGCATTTTCCGCTGCCGGGGCTGCTGCTGCCCAATAGCGGGCATGCCTGTCCGCTGTGGGCGATCTACAATGCGTTCCGCACGCCCGAGCAGCTGGTGCGGCAGGTGGTGCAGTTTTCCGACGGGTCGCGCTACCTGTTCGTGGCCAAGACCGCTGGCCGGCGGGCGGCGAGTTTTGCGGACCGGGCGATCCATACGTCGGTGATGCTGGCCTGCGACGTGCTGCATGCGGACCAGACCGTCTATGGCGCCGGCCTCGACCTTTCCGATGTGTCCGCCGATGTGCCGGTGGGGCCGGCTTGCCGGCTCTGCACCCGCCGCGACTGCCCGGAACGGCAGGAGGAGGCGCTGGCGCCGGGTGGCGGGCAGGAGGCGGTGCGCGCCCCACTGGTGCCGCGCGGATTTGACCAATCGATGTGATTAGGCTTTGCTGTCGGGGTTCCTGATTGGGAGGTCAGGGGCGATTGGGGGGAAATTTGGCGCTCGATATTCTCATTGCGGAGGATGAGCCGAGCATTCTGGAGTCGCTCGACTTCATCCTGAAACGGGCCGGCTGGTCGATCGAAAGCGTCACCGACGGGGACGCTGCGCTGACGGCTTTGCGCCGCAGCCGGCCGCGCATGGTGGTGCTCGACGTGATGCTGCCCAAGCGCTCGGGGTTCGAGGTGCTCAAGCAGATCCGCGCCGACGCGACGACGCGCGACCTGCCGGTGCTGATCCTCACGGCCAAGGGCCAGGCGCAGGACAAGCGGACGGCCGAGGAGCTCGGGGCGGACGGGTTCGTGACCAAGCCCTATGCGAATGCCGAGGTGGTCGGCGCGGTGCGGCGGCTGCTGGGGGAGGCGGTGGGGTGAGGTTCTCTCGCCGGGCTGCTTCCACACACTCGGTGTCATCCCTGCGAAAGCAGGGACCCATTTTTCAGGCCCCGCCTGGCGGTGAGATGGGTCCTCGGGTCAAGCCCGAGGACTACGGTGGTTGGGTTGCTTTTGTGCAAGCATTCAAACGCCAGGCGCTGTCGGCGCGATGGGTCCCTGCTTTCGCAGGGATGACAGCCGGTGGGATCGCATGACCCGGTCGAAGCTCACCAGCGCGGCGCTGTTCTTCTGCATCGTGGGGACGATGCTGTTCCTGCCGCCGCTGGTGCTGGTGTTCAATGTGCGGGCGCGGTTTCTCGGCATACCGGCCGAGGTGATCTACCTCTTTGTCGTGTGGCTGGCGCTGGTGGCGGGGACCGCGTGGTTCGCCAACCGGATGCCGCATGAGGGCGACGAGAAGGCCGAGGACAACGGATGACGCTGTCGGCCGATTTCGTCATCGCCACGGCCATGGCCTATGTGGGGCTGCTGTTCTTCATCGCCTATCTGGGCGACCGGCGGGCCAGGAAACATCCGGGATCGTTCCTGCGCTCGCCCTTCGTCTACACGCTCGCCATCTCGGTCTATTGCACCAGCTGGACCTTCTATGGCGCTGTCGGTTCGGCGGCGCGCAACGGGCTCGAATATCTCGCCATCTATATCGGGCCGACGCTGGTGTTCGTCGGCTGGTGGTTCGTGCTGCGCAAGCTGGTGCGCATCAGCCACATGCAGCGGCTGACCTCGGTGGCGGATCTGCTGAGCTCGCGCTTCGGCAAATCGAGCCGGCTGGCGGTGCTGGTGACGGTGATCGCGGTGATCGGCATCGCGCCCTATATCGCGCTGCAATTGAAGGCCGTGACCTCATCGATCCAGGCGATTGCCGGTGCGTCGGAGTTCGGCGTCGGCAGCCTCAAGGGTGTCGACGATGTCGGGCTGGCGCTGGGCATCGCGGCGGCCATGGCGCTGTTCACGATCCTGTTCGGTACGCGCAATGTCGACGCCAAGGAGCAGCACCATGGCGTGGTCGCCGCCATCGCCTTCGAGGCGGTGGTCAAGCTCGCGGCGCTGCTGGCGGTGGGCGTGTTCGTGATCTGGGTGGGCGGCGGGTTCGAGACGATCTTCGCCAATGCCGAAGCCAAGGGCATCAACATTTATTCCGAGGAGACGTTCGGGGCGCGCTGGGTGGCGATGAACGTGCTCTCGATCGCCGCGATCCTCTGCCTGCCGCGGCAGTTCCAGATCACGGTGGTGGAGAATTCGGACGAGAACCACCTGCGGGCGGCGAGCTGGGCGTTTCCGGCCTATCTGCTGCTGATGAGCCTCTTCACGCTGCCGATCGCGCTGTTCGGGCTCACCTCGATGCCGGCGGGATCGAACCCGGACATGTTCGTGCTGACGCTGCCGCTTGCGGCCGGGCAGCAGGGGCTGGCGCTGTTCGCGTTCATCGGCGGGTTCTCGTCGGCGACCTCGATGATCATCGTCGAGGCGATTGCGCTCTCGATCATGGTTTCCAACCACATCGTGATGCCGATCGCGCTGCGGACCGCAGGCGGCCTCGGCGAGGGCGACGACAAGGGTGTCAGCCGGCTGCTGCTCAATTCGCGGCGACTGTCGATCGGCATCATCCTGTCGCTGGGGTTCTTCTACTTCTACTTCACCCGCGACAGCGACGCGCTGGCGCCGATCGGGCTGATCTCGTTCGCGGGCGTGGCGCAGTTCCTGCCGGCGATCATCGCGGCCCTGTTCTGGAAGGATGCCTCGGTCAAGGGCGCGACCGCGGCGGTGGCGGTGGGGTTCGTCATCTGGGCGTGGTCGATGTTCCTGCCCTCGTTCGAGACCAGCTCGCCGGCGGTGGCGGCGATCATGGCGCAGGGACCGTGGGGCATCGGCTGGCTGCGGCCTGAGGCGTTGTTCGGGCTGGAGCAACTCGACCCGCTGGTGCATTCGGTGTTCTGGAGCCTGTTCCTCAATTCGGCGGTGCTGATCGTGGTGTCGCTCTGCACCAACCAGTCGGCGCTGGAGCGGCTGCAGGCCTTCGCCTATGTCGATGCGTTCAAGCGGACGGGGCGCGAGACGGCATCGGTGCGGGGCTCGGCGACGGCGAACGACTTGTTCTTCGTGGCGCAGCGCGTGCTGGGCGTGGAGCGGGCGACCGCCCTGTTCGAGGGTGTGCCGCAGCCCGGCGCGGTGCCGAGCCCGGAATTCATCGGCAGGCTGGAACGTGAGCTCGCCGGGTCCATCGGCGCGGCCTCGGCGCATGTGATGCTGAGCAAGGTGGTGTCGGGCGAGGCAGTGTCGCTCGAAGAGGTCATGCAGATGGCCGACGAGACGCAGCAGGCGATCGAATATTCGCAGGAGCTGGAGCAGACCTCGGCGGAGCTGCGCTCTACGGCCAAGAAGCTGGAAGAGGCCAACGACCAGCTGCGCGAACTCGACCTGCAGAAGGACGAGTTCCTCAGCCAGGTGAGCCACGAAGTGCGCACGCCGATGACCTCGATCCGCAGCTTCTCGGAAATCCTGCTGGAAGAAGAGACGCTGAAGCCGGACGAGCGGAAGCGGTTTGTCACCACCATCCATGACGAGAGCCTGCGGCTCACCAAACTGCTCGACCAGATTCTCGACCTGTCGGCGATGGAGCGGGGCGAGCGCGGCTGGGAGAACCGCCCGGTGGATGCCGAGGCGGCGCTGGACCGGGCCATCGAGGTCTGTCGCGGACTGGCGCGGCAACGGCACATGCGGATCGAACTGGGGGCGCGCAGCAAGGGCGCGACCGTGAGCGGCGAGAGCGACCGGCTCTGCCAGGTGCTGATCAACCTCATCTCCAACGCCATCAAATACAACGACGCGGAAATGCCGATGGTGGAGATCCGCTCGGCGGTGCGCGGCAAGTTCTACACGGTGGAAGTGGAGGACAATGGCCGGGGTATTTCGCGCGAGGACCGCAACGTGATCTTCGAGAAGTTCGCCCGCGGCCAGCATGCGGGAGCGGAACCCGGGGCGGGGCTGGGCCTCGCCATTTCGCGGCAGATCATCAAGCGCATGGACGGCACGCTGGAGCTGGTGCCGGGCACGGGGCGCGGCGCGTGTTTCCGGGTGCGGTTGCCGGTGGTGAAGGTGGGGGCACGGGGCCGCGTGGAGACTGCGAAGTAGGATTTCTCAGTCGTCTCCCTCCCCTTGTGGGGAGGGATCAAGGGTGGGGGTGGTCCCAGCCGCCGGAGCGTGGACTTACCCCCACCCAGCTTCGCCAGGCGCCAACGCGCCAAGCTGCGCTGCCCTCCCCACAAGGGGGAGGGAGATGCGAGGTGGGTGACTCCTCGTCCCCCCTCCGAGTTTCGCTACGGCCTTCGGCCTAGCTGCACTTGCCTCCCCCGCAAGGGGGGGAGGTGAGGCCGGTGGCTGGGGCTCGATCTTCGCCCAACTCACCGGCGGACACCCTCCCCCTTGCGGGGAGGGTTGGGGAGGGGGTGGACGCTGGTGCGGTGACTGGGCTAGGTCACGAGCAGTGACAATTCCAACCCGAAAAGTGACTTCACGTGGCTGCTGATTATTCCGCTCGCATGGCGGCGCTGCGCGCCAGGATGACGAGACCGGTACGGACCTCGTAGCCGTCGGACCGTCCAGCCACATGCTCTACATGGCGGGGCTCGAGCCGCATGGCGACGAGCGGCCGGTGATGCTGCTGGTGACGCAGAGCTACGCGGGTTTCCTGATGCCGGCGCTCAATGTCGACAGCGTGCGGGCGCATACCGAGCTGCCGTTCTTCGCCTGGGCGGATGCCGACGGTCCGGGGGCGGCGCTCGATGGGCTTCTGACGGCGGCGGGGGTAAAGCGCAGCGGCGTGGCTGTGGCGCTCGACGAGACGATGCGCGCCGACTTCGCGCTGCTGCTGCTCGATGCGCTGCCGGGGGCCAAGCGCAGCTTCCTGCATGACACCGTGGGTTACCTGCGGGCGCGGAAGGGCGACGACGAGTTCGAACTGCTCAAGGCGAGCGCGCTGCTGAACGACCGAGCGGCGCAGTCGGGGTTTGCCGCGCCCAGGGAAGGCATGACGGAGCGCGAGGTGGCCGATGTCATCCGCAAGCACTACAAGGATCACGGCGCGCAGCCGGAGTTGACCATCGTGTGCTTCGGGCCGAACGGGGCGTTCCCGCATCACCATACGGGCGAGACGAAACTCAAGGCCGGCGATGCGGTGCTGATCGATACCGGCTGCCGGCTCAATGGCTATCCGAGCGACATGACGCGGGTCGGCTATTTCGGCGGCAAGCCCGAGGGCTATGACGACGTGCATGCGACGCTGGAACGCGCCGTGCAGGCGGCGATCGCGGCGGCCAAGCCGGGCGCGCTGGCACGGGATGTCGACAAGGCGGCGCGCGACGTGATCACGGCCGCCGGCTATGGCGAGTTCTTCCTGCACCGCACCGGCCACGGGCTGGGCATCGACGTGCATGAGGGGCCGTACATCACGGCAGCGTCCGAGACGGTGCTGGAACCAGGCATGGTGTTTTCGATCGAGCCGGGGATCTATCTCGCCGGCAAGTTCGGGCTGCGGCTCGAGGAGATCGTCATCGTGCGCGGCAACCGTGCCGAGGTGCTGTCGGAGCTTTCCAGAGAGGCAGTAGGCAGTAGCCAGTAGCCAATAGGCCGACTGAGAGTTCTATTCCTCGCGCAGGAATTTGGCCGGCTTGATCGACAGTGCCGACCAGGTCGCGGCGGTGCCGATGGTGATGGTGAGGAGAATCGCGCCGAGGACGACGGCCGCAATCGTCACCGGATCGGCGAAGAAGTCGATTTCCATGATCTGGGTGACGAAGGCCCAGGCGCCGGCGGTGCCGAGGACGGCGGCGAGCAAAGCGGCGAGGGCGCCGAGCAGGCCGTATTCGACCACATAGGCGCGGACGACGTCGCCGCGGCTGGCGCCCAGCACTTTCATCACCACCGCGTCGGCTTCGCGCTGCTTGCGGCCGGCCGCCATGGCGCCGGCGAGGACGAAGAGGCCGGAGACGACGGCGAGGCCGCCGATGACCGCGACGGCATTGGTGACGGCGCCGAGGATGCCCGAGAGCGCGTCGATGGCTTCGGCGACCGGGATGAAGATCAGGTCCGGGAACTCGGCGACCAGCGCCTGCTGCACGGGGCGCTCGTCGCCGGGTCTGGCCTTGAGGAGGCCGAGATAGCTGACCGGCGAGTTGACCGAGCCGGGCGAGAGCACGAAGCCGAAATTGACGTTGCCGGAGCGCCAGACATAGTCGCGGAAATTGCTGATCGTGGCGGTCACCGGCTCGCCGAAAATGGTGATGGTGAGCTGGTCGCCGAGCTTCAAACCGAGCGCGTCACGGAGGCGGTCGAAGACGGAGAGCTGCGGGGCGCCGGAATAGTCGGACGGCCACCATTGGCCCTGGGTTATGGTGGATTGCGGCGGCAGGTCGGCGGCGATCGAGAGCGGGATTTCGCCTTCGAGCAGGAACGAGAATTCGGGGTCCGGGCGCTGGAATTCGGCGACGGGCTTGCCGTTGATGGCGGTGATGGCGCCGCGCACCAGCGGCACCGACTGGAAGGACTCGATCTGCGGGTTGGTTTTGCTGAAGTCGGCGAGCGAGGCGGCCTCGTCGTCGAAGAGGTCCATGAAGACGAAGCTCGGGGCGTCCGGGATCGACTCGCGATCGAGCTGGTGGCGCAGGCTGCCATCGACGAGCGAAATGATCAGCAGCAGCGCGAGGCCGAGGCCCAGCGACATGATGACCACCGGGGCAGGGGCGCCGGGACGGTGAATGGCTTTGAGCGCATTGCGCAGGTTGGCGTTGGGCAGCGGCGGCACGAGGCGGAGGAGGCGCTGCAACAGCCAGCCGGCGGCACGCAGGATCAGGAAGGCGAAGGCCACGCCCAGCGCATAGTAGAACACCAGCAGCGGGCGGCCGGTGGTGACGGCGGCCAGTGCGTAGATGGCGCCGAGCGCGAGAGCCAGCGGCACCCACAGCGCGGGATGCAGGAGGTCGCGCCAGGTGGTGCGCCCCTCGATGGCGGAACCGGCGGAGCGGAACAGCAAAGCCGGCTTCAGCGCCTGCGCACGATGCAGCGGCAGGTAGCCGAAGGCGAAGCCGATGAGGAGGCCGAAGGTGCCGGCGGTGAGCAGCGCCGGGGCATCGATGACGATGGGCAGGCTGATATGCAGCAGGCCGCCGATGATGGGCAGCGCGATGATGGTGAGGACCACGCCGAGCATCAGCCCGAGCGCGATGCCGACCAGCGTCAGCAGCAGAACCTGCACGAGGAAGTGGAAGAGGATGCGGCCAGAGGTGGCGCCGAGGCTGCGCATGGTGGCGACGGAGCGCTGGCGCTCGGTGACATAGGCGCTGACGGCGTTGGAGACACCGACGCCGCCGACCAGCAGCGACGAGAGGCCGACAATGACGAGGAAGCGCGAGAAGATGTCGAAGAAGCGCGCCAGATCGGCCGTGGCGTCCTGTGGCGAGAGGACGGCCCAGCCGGCATCGGGGAAGGCAGTCCTGATGGTCGTCGCGCTAGCGGTGAAGCCGGGCGGATCGAGCAGCATCTTGTAGCGGTACTTCGCCAGCACGCCGGGCTTCAGGATACCGGTGGTGCCGAGGCCATCGACCGAGATCAGCGCCGGGATGCCGAGCATGACGCCCTGGCTGACCTGATCGGGCAGCGACTTCAGGATGCCGCGCAGCTGGAAGGTGCCGTCGCCGATGGTGACGGTGTCGCCGAGCTTCACCCCCATGCGGTCGATGAGCAGGCTGTCGACGACCGCGCCATAGTGGCCGTCGCGCAGGGCGAGGAGATCGGGCAGGGGGCCGTCGCCTTCATAGTCGACGGTGCCGAGCAGCGGATAGTTGGCGTCGACGGCGCGGAGGGCCACGAAGGCGGACTGGCCGGGGACACGGGCGCGGCCCATGACCTCGATGACTTCGCTGACGGTGCCCAGACGATTGAGCAGCGCGCGTTCCTGTTGGTTGGCGGCGCGGTAGGAGAGGCTGGCTTCGAGATCGCCGCCTAGAATGGTGCGGGCATCGCGGGCGAGGGCGGCCTGCATCGAGGCGCCGACGCCGCCGACAATGGCAATGGTGCCAACGCCGAGCGCGAGGCAGGCCAGCAGCACGCCGAAGCGCCGCAGGTCGCCGCGCAGGTCGCGCAGCGCCACGCGCAGCCATGCCAGCAGGATGGTCATCAGGTGAGCCGCCCGGCGTTCATGTGCAGCTGGCGGTCGGCCTTGGCGGCGAGCGCCGGGTCGTGGGTGATGAGCAGGATCGCAGTGCCCCTGGTGCGGGCGAGGCCGAACATCAGTTCGATGATGCGCTGGCCGGTGGCCTGGTCGAGATTGCCGGTGGGCTCGTCGGCGAGCAGGAGTTTCGGCTCGGTGACCATGGCGCGGGCGAGGCCGACACGCTGCTGCTCGCCGCCGGAAAGAGCGCTGGGCAGATGGGTCAGCCGCTCGCCGAGGCCGACTTCGGTCAGGGCGGCGGCGGCGCGGTCGCGCACCTGCCGCCACGGCATGGCGGCGTCGGCGATTTCGAGCGACAGGGCGACGTTTTCGAGCGCCGTCATCGACGGCACGAGGTGGAAATTCTGGAACAGGATGCCGAGGGTTTTTCGCCGCGCGATGGCGAGCTGGTCCTCGTTCATGGCGCTGATCGGGGTGCCGTCGAGCGCGATGGTGCCGCCGGTGGCGCGTTCTAGGCCACCCAGCACCATCAGCAGCGAGGTCTTGCCGCTGCCCGAGGGGCCGACCACGGCGGCGACTTCGCCGCCGGTCAGGGTCAGGTCGACATCCTTGAGGATGTGGAGAGGCGTGCCGCCGCTCTCGAGGTGGAGGTTGACGCCGGTGGCCTGGACGATGGGCGGAGGGCTGGACACAGACATTACGGAAACTCTTGTGACGGCTAGAGAAATAAGCCGTTGCGCGGAAGGTTCAATGCCGCGCGGGAGTTTTCAGGGGGATGTGATGGGGAGTGAAGTCTTCAGTCGGGTTTCCCTCCCCCCTGGCGGGGAGGGGACCGTCAGGCCGGGGCTCCGGGCCTGAGACGACGATGGGGAGAGTGGCGCAAGGTGCTCCCCCTCCACCACGCCATGCGTGGCCCCCTCCCCCGCAAGCGGGAGAGGTTCGCCGACTGAGAGATCAGAAGCCGTACTTGCTCAGGTCCGGGCGGGTGGCCAGGCCTTCGGCGACCACGGCTTCCACGGCGGCCTTCTCGGCGCCGACCAGCGGCAGGCGCGGGGCACGGGTGACCGACGAGACGCCGCGGACCAGTTCTTCGACCAGCTTGATGTTCTGGACGAATTTCGGGCCGATGTCCTGGTGCAGCAGCGGCAGGAACCAGCGGTAGATTTCCAGCGCTTCGTTGATGCGGCCGGCCTGGACCAGCTTGTAGATGGCCACGGTTTCGTGCGGGAAGGCGACGACGAGGCCGGCGATCCAGCCGGTGCAGCCCAGGATCAGGCTTTCGAGCGCGAGGTCGTCGACGCCGGTCATCAGCTCGTAGCGGTCGCCGAGAGCGCGGATGGTTTCGTTGATGCGACGGGTGTCGCCGGTCGATTCCTTGACGGCGACGAATTTCGGCTCGTCGGCCAGTTCGCCCAGCATTTCCGGGCTGATGTTGATGCCGTAGGCGAGCGGGTTGTTGTAGATGATGATCGGCAGGCTGGAGGCGGCGGCGATGGCGCGGTAGTGCGCCATGACTTCGCGGTCGTCGGCGAGATAGCGCATGGCGGGCAGCACCATCAGGCCCTTGATGCCGATTTTTTCGGCCGCGGCGGCCAGGGCGGCGCCAGAGGCGGTCGAGTCTTCGGCGATGGTCAGCAGTACCGGCACACGGCCCTTGGCGGCGTCGATGGCGGTCTGGGCGATCTGCAGCTTTTCGGCGACCACCAGGCTCGAGGCCTCGCCGAGCGATCCGCACATGATGAGCGCGTCGACGCCGGCAGAGATCTGGAACTCGACGTCGGCGGCGACGGCGGTGAGATCGACCTGCTGGTCAGGGGTCATGCGGGTGGTCAATGCGGGGAAAATGCCGCGGAAATCGGTCTTCTGCATCGGTCTGCCTCTTGTCTCTGCTGGCGCCGTTCTAGTCCGTTGTGCGATTGTCGGCAAGATGTCGACAATGTTGATCGGCTCAATCTTTATGCTAGGAACAGGGGTGGGCGGTCGGCGCTGAAGTGGTGCTGACCCGCCGCAAACGGAGTGACGGGCATGCGCTGGCAGAAGACGGTGACGATGGTCGAGGCGCATGCCGAGGGCGAAGTCGGGCGCGTGGTGACCGGTGGCGTGATCCAGGTGCCGGGCGCCACGATGGAGGACAAGCTCCGCTGGGTGAACGAAACCGAGGAAGGCGACAGATTGCGGCGCTTCCTGGTGTTCGAGCCGCGCGGCCATGCGGCGATGAGCACGCTGCTGATCTGTCCGCCGACGCGACCGGACGCCGATGTGGGCTTCATCATTCTCCAGGGCGACAAGGCGCATGGCATGTCGGGCAGCAATTCGATCTGCCTGACCACGGTGCTGCTCGAGACCGGCATGCTGCCGATGGTCGAAGGCGAGACGGTGGTCCGGATCGACACGGCTTCGGGCATCGTTACGGCGCGGGCGCAGTGCCGCAACGGCAAGTGCGAGCGGGTGACGCTGGAGATGAACCCCAGCTATGCCGACCAGCTCGATGTGAGCGTGGATGTGCCGGGGCTCGGCAAGGTGGCGGTGGATATCGCCTATGGCGGGATCTTCTATGCGCTGATCGATCCGCGGCAGCTGGGGCTCGAAATCCGGCCGGACATGGCCAAGCGGCTGGTGGAAGCGGGGACCGCGATCCACCGGGCGGTGAATGCGCAACTCACTATCCAGCACCCGGAGATCGCCTCGAACCGGGGGATTTCCTACACGATGTTCGTCGACACCAAGCCCAATGGCGAGCTGGTGGGGGCGACAGTCCTCGCGCCGGGCCGGATCGATCGATCACCCTGCGGCACCGGCAATTCGGCGCGGCTGGCGGTGGCGGCGGCACGGGGCGAGCGGCGGCTGGGGCAGACGGTGACGGCCCGCTCGATCATCGATTCCACTTTCGAGGTCACCTATGACCGCGACACGACGGTGGCCGGCCGGCCGGCGGTGGTGCCGAAGATTTCGGGCCGCGGCTGGATCCATGGCATCCACCAGATCGGGCACGATCCGAGCGATCCGTATCCGGCGGGCTATTCCGTCGCCGATACCTGGGGCGATGCGTTCGATCTGCTGAACTAGCGCAGGGCTTTCCGCGCCGCTTCGGCCATGAAGCGCGGCATCACGTCATGGGTGCCGCGCCAGCCGGTGACGCGATCGCGGCCGGCGGCCTTGGCGTCGTAAAGCGCCTGGTCGGCGCGCCGGAGCAGTTCGGTATCGCGACGATCGATGACGTTGGCGCCGTAGCTGGCAATGCCGACCGAGACCGTCACCACGCCCTTTTCGCTGCCCTCATGCGGCAGAGCGAGTTCGCGCAGGCTGCGGCGCAGGCGCTCGGCGATGACATAGGCGCCGTCTTCGTCGGTATTGGGCAGGATGGCGACGAATTCCTCGCCACCATAGCGCGCTAGGCTGTCGCCGGGGCGAAGGGCCGCTTCGCGCAGGCAGTTGGCGACCAGCTTCAGGCACTTGTCGCCGGCCGGGTGGCCGTAGCGGTCGTTATAGGCCTTGAAGCGGTCGACATCGATCATGAGCAGGCTCAGCGCCTGGCGTTCGCGGCCGGTGCGCGACAGTTCACCGTCGAGCACGGCGTCGAAGGTGCGGCGGTTGAGCAGGCCGGTCAGGCCGTCGGTGGTGGCCAGTTCCTTGAGCTGATCGGTCATGCCCAGCAGCGCCAGTTCGGCGTGCTTGATGGTGGTCACGTCGGTGACCACGACCAGCGACGAGCCTTCGGCCGTGGGCTTGGTGTGGATCTGCAGCCAGCGGCCATCGGCGAAGCTGACTTCCTCGGCGCCGCCCCGTTTAAGCGAGCCGACGACTTCGTCGATCCAGACCTCGGGATGCTCGCGCGGCACGCCCAGCTGTTCGCCGGTTTCGACGACGGCTTCGAGGATGGTGCGCAGGTGGACGCCGGGCTGGCGGACATGGCCGGTGAGCGGGAAGGCCTCGGAATAGCGGCGGTTGCAGAGGACGAGGTAGCCGTCCTTGTCGAACATGGCGAGGCCGTCCGACATTTCGGTCAGCGCGAACGAGATCAGGCTGTGGTTCTGGGCGGCGACGCGCTCGAGCCGGCGGCGCTCGGTGATGTCGCGGGTGACGCCGGTAATGCCGATGATATTGCCATCGGCGTCGCGCAGCGGCGATTTCGAGGTGGAGAACCAGCGCAGCTGACCGGTGGCGTCGGGCAACTGTTCTTCGATTTCGGCGACCGGCATGCCGGTGCGCATGATCTCCTGCTCGGCGTCGTAGAGTTTTTGCGCGTGGTCGTTGGTGGCGATGGAGAAATCGCTGCGGCCGACCAGTTCGGCCGGACGGGTGAAGCCGTTGATCTCGGCTACGCCCTGGTTGACGGCGACGAAGCGGCTCTGGCGATCCTTGACGTAGAGGTAGTCCGGCGCCTGGGTGACGGCGGCGCGCAGCAGGCGGCGCTCGACCGACAGGTGGCGGCCGCGGAGCAGCGCGAGGCCGGAGAGGAAAGTGGCCGCGCAGGTCAGCCCGCCCAGGATCGGGGCGAAGTTGGTGAAGATGTGCGAGAGGATCGGCGCGGGCAGCAGAGCGAAGCTGCCGGCGGTGGAAACGCCGACGCAGAGCGACAGGGCAACCAGATGCAGCAGCGCCTTGTCGCGCCGCTTGATGCCGTACCAGTGGAAGAAGACGCCGCTGGCGGCAGCCAGCAAAATGGCGACGAGGCCGGGCATGGCGCCGGCGCCGCCCAGCGTCAGCCGATAGGCACCGGCCATGATGAAGGCGATGAGGCCGCCGAGCGGACCGGAAAAGAAGCCCGCCATGGCGACGAGGGAGCCGCGGAGATCGAAGAGGACGCCGGGTGCGACTTCGACCGGCAGCGACATGGTCGCAACCGCGCCAGCGCCCATGAAGAGCGCGAACAGTACCTGCCGGTAATTGCGCGACCGCATCTCGAGGAAATGCTGGGCATGGGCCCAGACCGAGATGAAGAGCGATACTACCGCCAGATTGGCAATGAGCACCTGCCACACGACGCGACTACTCCGAACAAACACGCGCCTCTAGAACGTGCAGTATGAATGGCAAGGCCTTCCAGTGCGTTAACTGGTGGCAACCATTTTCAGAATCGGCACGGGTGGCTCAGGTCTTGAGCTCGATCCAGACCGGAGCGTGGTCGCTGGCGCCCTCCTCGCCGCGGACGTGGCGGTCGATGCCGGCGGCGGTGAGCTTGCGGCCCAGCTTCTTGCTCAACAGCAGGTGATCGAGGCGGAGGCCGGCATTGCGGGGCCAGCGGTTCCGCATGTAGTCCCAGAAGGTGTAGACGGTTTCGTCCGGGAACGCCTTGCGGATGGCGTCGGTCCAGCCCTGGGCGAGCAGTTCGGCGAACAGCGCCCGGCTTTCGGGCTGGACGAGCGCATTGTCCTTATAGGACGTGGTCTCGTAGATGTCGCGCGGCTCGGGGACGATGTTGTAGTCGCCGGCGACGACCACCGGCAAGCCGGTGTCCCAGAGCTCCTGGGCATGGGCGAGGAGGCGACGGGTCCAGTCGAGCTTGTAGGTGAATTTCGGCCCGGGGCGCGGGTTGCCATTGGGGGCATAGAGGCAGGCGATGACGACGCCGTCGACGGCGGCCTCGACATAGCGCGCCTGCTTGTCGTCCTCGTCGCCGGGTAGGCTGTCCTGGGTCAGCACCGGGTCCGCGCCCTTGGCGAGGATGGCGACGCCGTTCCAGCTGGATTCGCCTTTGAACACAGAGCCATAACCGGCATCCGCAAGCGCCGTGGCGGGAAATTGGCGATCGGTGGCCTTCAGTTCCTGCAGGCAGACGACGTCGGGCGCGGCCTCTTCCAGCCAATCCATCAGGTTGGGCAGGCGGCGGTTGATGCCGTTGATGTTGAAGGTCGCGATCTTCATCGCGATCAGAGCTTTGCGGCCCAGTCCTTCACGGTGGCGGCGACCTGGCGCAGCGCTTCGGCCTGGCCGAAGCCGGTGATGGATTTGCGCGGCTTGAGGTCGTGGTCGCCGTCCTCGACCCAGTGCACCCGGATGGTGTCCGAGAGTTCGTAGCCGTTGACCTCGTCGGGCACGCCGAATTCGTCGCGAGTGCCCTGCACGATCAAAGCCGGGGTCTTGAGGCCGACGAGATGCTTGGTGCGGAGCTGGTCGGGCTTGGCGGGCGGGTGGAACGGATAGCCGAGGCAGACGAGGCCGGCGATGCGGCCGGCGTCGAACAGCTTGTCGGCCACCATGCTGGCGACGCGGCCGCCCATGGACTTGCCGCCGATCAGCAGCGGGCCGTTGGTCGGGCCGAGATCGTCGATGGCGGCGATGTATTCGGGCATCACGCTTTCGGCGCGCGGTGGCGGCTTGCGGCCGTCTTCGGTGCGGCGGGCGGCCATGTAGCCGAATTCGAAGCGGGCGACGCGGAAACCGGCCTCGGCGAAGGCCTTGGCGGTGGCGTTCATGGAGGCGGAATCCATCGGCGCGCCGGCGCCATGGGCGAGAAGAATGGTGACCCGGGCATCCTCGGGGCCATCGAACAGGAACGAAACAGGCATCAGCCGACGAACTTTCTCATCTGGCGGTCGATCACGGCGACGCCGGCCCGGGCCCGCTTGGCCCACTCGGTTTCGGCGTCGAGTTCAAGATAGAGCTTCCACCACTCGCGCGCCGTGCCGAGTTCGCCGGCGTCGTATTCGAGGGCACCGAGATTATACATGGCATCGGCATAAGTGTGGTCGAGTTCGAGGGCGCGCTGCAGATGTTTCCGTGCCGCGCCGATCTTGCCGAGGTCGCGCAGCAGGCCGCCAAGATTGAACCAGGCCTCGACGAATTCGGGGTCGCGCTTGATGGCGGTGGAATAGGCGAGCAAAGCCGCGTCGGTGTCGCCGGTGGCTTTCTCGCAATTGCCCAGGTTGAAGGCGGCGGTGGCGTCGCCGGGATCGAGCGCGAGGCACTGGCGGTAGAGCGTGGCGCCCTCGGCGAAGAGGCCGGCGGCTTCGGCGGTTTCGGCGAGGCCGAAATAGTCCTCGCCGTCCTCGCTGGTATCATCGAGCGGCAGCAGGCGCTGGCCGTCGAGTTCGGCGAGGGAATGGGCGTCGCGCGAGACGATGCGGCCACGGCGGCCGCCGGCCTGCAGGGTCAGTGCGGTCAGCGAGGCGACGGGGCCGATCTCGTGCACGGACTTGGCGATATCGGTCCAGCCGGCGCCGGTCTGGACGAGGCCGGCATATTTGCGGGCGAGGATCAGGTCGCGGAAGGAGAACGGTTCGCGGTGGTTCTCGAAGGCGTCGAATAGCACGAGGTGATCGAAGACGCGCGCGTCGAGGCGCGACTGTTCGATCAGTGAGGCGCGGCTGATGTCCGCCGGACCTGAGCTGGTGCCTTCGAGGAGGCGGAGGAAGCCCTGTTCACTGAGGATCGGCAGTTCGGCTTCGCGCGCCGCGGCGATGCGGCGCTCGATGGCGGGCTGGTCGGATTTTTCGAGCAGCGAGCGACCGACCACGACCTGCGTGGTTTTGCGGGTGATGGTGCGGTGGAGCCGCCCGCCCAGTTCGGCGACCCGTCGCGCGGCCAGCCGGAGCGGGAAGGCGCCGAGAGCGCCGATCACTCCGAAGCTTTGGCCACGAACGGGCATCGATCAGGTCAGGCTTTCTTTTTGGCGCTCGGTTTGGTCGCGGCGGCTTTCGAAGCAGCAACGGCTGCCTTCAAGGATACCTTGGCGGCGGATTCTTTGACAGGGGCCGGTGCAGGGGCCTTGGCCTTGCTCTTGGCGGCCGGCTTGGCCTCGCCGAGGGAGGCCTTGAGCGCATCCATGAGGTTGATGACATTGCCGCGCTCCGGCGCCGAGGCGATAATCGGCTTGTGGCCCTTGAGCTTCTCGCGGATCATCTGCATCAGGGCCGTTTCGTCGCGGTCCTCGTAGTCCTTGGGGTCGAAGTGCTTGACCTTCTGCTCGATCAGCTTCTGGGCGAGATCGAGCATTTCCTTGTCGGGCTTGCCGACCGGAATGTTGCCGAAATATTCTGTGGTGGCGCGCACTTCGCTGGGATTGCGCAGGGTGGTGACGAACATGCCGGTTTCGCGCGCGCCGATGGTGATGACGCGTTCGCGGCTCGACATCACGAGGCGGGCGAGGGCGAGCTTGCCGCTGGCGGCCATGGCGTCGCGCAGCACGGCGAAGGTTTCCTCGGCCATGGCGCCGTCTGGGGCGAGGTAGTACGGCGCGTCCTGATAGATGACGTCGACCTCGTCCTTCTCGACGAAGGCCTCGATGTTCATGGTGTGGCTGGACTCGATGCGCACCGCCTCGAGGTCTGAATCCTCGATGATGATGTACTGCTTGTCCTCGTATTCGTAACCGCGCACCAGGTCGGACCGCTCGACGAGGCCGAGCTCGGGATCGACCGGCTTCATGTTGATGCGGTTATGGGTGTCCTTGTGCAGCTGGTTGAAGCTGATGCGCTCGGACGCGCTGGTCGCAGGGAACAGCTTGACCGGACAGCTCACCAGGCTCAGCCGCAGATGACCCTTCCAACTTGCCCTCGGTGCCATTCCCGCCTCCTACGCGCGAAACTACTGACAGACTTGCAGAAATCATGCCGGAAGGTCTCTGGCTGCCGCGTTAATATCGGCCCAGGGATCGCCGGTCGTGGTTAATAAAGCCGGAAGAGAAGAGTAGTTGAGATCCTCGGGTGAGTCGATGGATTCAAGGTCCTGCCAGCCGATCGGGGTCGAGGCCGGCAGATGCGGGCGGGCGCGCAGCGAGTAGGCGGCTACCGCGGTGGCGCTGCGGGCGTTGCGGTGGAAGTCGATGAAGATGCGGCGCTTGCGGTTGCGCTCGCCCATCACGGTGACGAAGGTGTCGCGGCCGGTGTTCGCGAGGATAGTGGCGATCTTCGACGTCGCGGCGTGCACCTGCTTCCAGCCGAGTTTGGGCTTGATCGGCACCACGATGTGAAGGCCCTTGCCGCCGGACGTCTTGACGAAGGGAACGAGGCCGAGCGCCTCGATATGGCCCTTCAGATGCACTGCGGCGGAGACGACCTCGCGCCAGCCCATGCCCTCGCCAGGGTCGAGGTCGAAGATCACCCGGTCGGGCTTTTCTAGATGCTTTTCGTGGGTGCCCCAGGCGTGGAACTCGATGACGCCGAACTGCGCGAGGGCGAGATAGCCCTTGGCGTCCTCGACGCTGATATAGGTCTTGTTCTCGTCGTCCGAGTTGGTGATTTCGAAGGTCTTGATGGTCGGCGGCATGCCGTTGAAGGCGTGGCGCTGGAAGAAGCAGTCGGCCATCGACTTGGTCGGGCAGCGATAGAGCGACACCGGCCGGTTGAAGAGATGGGGCAGCATGAAGTCGCCCACCGCCGCATAGTAGACGGCGATGTCGAGCTTGGTCGGGCCGGCGGTGCCGAACAGCTTCCGCGTCGGGTTGGTGACCCAGATGCCGGCGAGGTCGGCGTCGGAGATCAGCCGCTTGCGCTTCTTGGCCACCGGCGTCGACAGCTCGGCTTCGCGCAGGCCCTTGAAGACGGCGTGGCGCAGCGAATTGTCATTGGTGCGGTTGGCGTACTGGATGCGGGCGGTGAGCGTGGGGCGTACCGGCAGCATCTCCTTGGGCATGCCGTCGAGGCGGTCGGTGATGCGCAGCGGTTCGAGCCGGGCGAGCAGGTTGGCCATGGTGGCCGCGTCGAAGCCGGTGCCGGTCTTGCCGCGATAGAACAGTTCGCCGTCGACCCATTCGGCCATGCCGAGCGCGCCGATGCCACCGGCGGCCGCTGAGGCGGTGTAGCCGGCAATGACGAAGTTCTCGATCTTGGGCGCCTTGACCTTCATCCAGCTCGACGAGCGGCCGCCCGCATAGGTGGCGTCGGCGCGTTTCGAGATGATGCCTTCGAGGCCGAGTTCGGCGGCGCGCTCGAAGAGCGGCATGCCGTCGCCGGGAACGTGGTCGGAATACTGGATGGCGGAGCGGCCGCTGAGATGCCCGGCGAGCAATCGGGCCAGCAGGTCCTTGCGCTTGTCGAGCGCGACGCCGCGCAGGTCCCAGCCGTCGAGATGGAGCAGGTCGAAGGCGTAAAAGACCAGCTTGTTGCCGGCGCCTTCGGAGAGTGCGTCCTGCAGCAGGGAGAAGTGGCTGATGCCCTTGTCGTCGAGGACGACGACTTCGCCGTCGATCACCGCCTGCTTGACGCCGAGCTTGGCGAAAGCCTGGGGCAGGTCGCCATAGCGACGGGTCCAGTCGAGGCCGCCGCGAGTGATGAGGCGGGTCTCAGCGCCTTCGACGAAGGCGAGGGTGCGGTAGCCGTCGAACTTGATCTCGTGCAGCCAGCCTGCCGTCTTCGGTGGCTCGGTGGCGGTGCCGGCGAGCTGCAGGTCGATGGTGGCGGGGAGGTCGGCTTTCCTGGCGCCGGCCAGCTTGCCGGGCAGAAGCTTGCCGGGTTTGACCGGCGGCGGAGGCGGCGGCGCGACCAGTTCCTCGATGCGGCGGCCGGTCTTCACGCTTTCCGGTCGCGCTTCGAGGATGTCCACGGACTTGTCCATGGCGGTGTCGTGTTCCTTGAAGAACAGCCAGCCTTCCTTGTCGCCATCGCCGGGCCGGCCCTTGAGCTTGGCCAGCATCCAGCCGCCTTTGAGCTTCTCGCCGGCGAGGCGGAACTTGAAGGCGCCTTTCTTCAGGTCGGCGGCGGGGTCGCCCATCGGGGCCCAGGTGCCGGTGTCCCAGACGATCATCGGGCCACCGCCATATTCGCCTTCGGGGATCACGCCCTCGAAGTCGATATATTCGATCGGGTGGTCTTCGGTGCGGGCCGCAAAGCGCTTGTCGTCGGGGTTGAGCGAGGGGCCCTTGGGGACAGCCCAGCTCTTCAGTACGCCGTCGAGTTCGAGGCGGAGATCGTAGTGATCGGCGGTGGCGTGGTGCTTGTGGATGACGAAACGGAAGCCATCGGCATCGTCCTCTTCCACTTCCCCCGCTGGTTCCGACGTCTTCGAGAAGTTCCGCTTGCCGCGGTATGTGTTGAGCGAAGCCTTGGCCATGCCACAACCTTAGCAGGCCGGGATAAACGGAAGGTAGTGGGTGGGGATGCCCTTCGGCATGCCGCACGCGCAAAGTTCACGTGAGGTCCGTACCTCAGAAATCACGATTTTAAACGTTTGCAATCGGACTGAAAACGTTTAAAACTTTCGTCCAAGCTCAGGGAGGAGCGCAAGTGGCAGGTCTGACACTCCGCGAATTGGCGGCCAGACTCGACATATCGGTCGGTACGGTTTCCCGTGCCCTTTCGGGTGACACAGCGATTGCGCTGAAGACGCGCGAGCGCGTCACCGAAGCCGCGCGCCAGTATGGCTATGTGCCCAACCTCGCCGCCCGCCAGCTCGTTTCGGGCCGCTCGGGCTTTGTCGGCTTCGTCATGCCGGTCCGTGGTCCCAACTTCGTCGACGCCTATCTGGGGGAATTCCTCACCGGCCTCGGCGAGGGGTTGGTCGAGCACAGCATGGATCTCTTCATCGCCACGGTGCCCGCAGGTCGATCCGAACTCTCGGTGCTCAAGCACGTGGTCGAGTCCGGCCGCGCCGATGGCGTGGTGGTGCCGCGTATCGGGGAAGCCGATGAGCGGCTCGCCTATCTGATGGACCGGCAGTTCCCCTTCGTGGCACATGGCCGGCTGCTCGATTCATCGGCCAGCTTCAACTGGCTCGATGCCGACAGCAACGCGGCCTTCAGCGAAGCCTTCGACCTGCTCTACGATCTGGGGCACCGCCATTTCGGCCTCGTCTCGATCTCCGATCCCATGACCTTCCGGCACTTGCGCGAGCGGGGCCTGCGCGACGCCATCTCGCGCCGCGGCGATCCGAACGTGACGCTGGATATTGCCAGCGCGCGGCGCTTCGATCGCGGCGCCACCGTCGCGGCCGTCAATTCGCTGATCTATGCCGAGCGCCGGCCGACCGCGATCATCGGCCTTTTCGACGAACTCGCGCTGACCATCATGGAAGAGGCTGCGCGGGCAGGGCTTTCCATCCCGCGCGATCTGTCGGTGGTCGGCTTCGACAATGTCACTGCCGCCGCCTATGTGCCGCCGGGCCTCACCACTTTCGAGGCCAGCCCGCGGGAATCGGCGCGCGAAGTCGCCGGCATGCTGGTCAGCGTCATCGAGAAGAAGCCGGCAACGCCACTCACCAGGCTCATCACGCCCAAGCTCGTGGCGCGTGCCAGTCACGGACCGGTCCCCGAAACGGTCCGCAAAATCTAGTTCAACAAGGGAGGAGACAAGACGTGAAACGTACACTCAAGACTCTCGCCATCGCCACGCTGGCGATCGGCCTCGCGGCCAGCACGGCCAACGCCCAGGTCCTGTTCTGGTCGAACCAGGCCGTTCCGGTCGAAGAAACCCAGAAGATGCGCGAGCAGGTGCTCAAGGCGTTCCCGGGCGGCGTGGATTTCCAGCCGCAGGAGCCGGGTCCGTTCATCACCCGTATCCAGGCCGAGACCGAAGCCGGCTCGGGCGCCATCGGCGTCGTCGGCGGCCTCTATGGCGATCTCGCCAACTTCGCCGATAGCTGGGTCGACCTGTCCGACGTCGATCTCGGCGGCGTTGCCGTCAGCCCGGCCTTCATGGAACTGGGTAAGTTCGGCACCACCGAGCAGAAGTTCCTGCCCTGGATGCAGGCCAACTACGTGATGGCCGCCAACAAGCAGGCACTGCCGTATCTGCCGGAAGGCGCCGACATCAACAACCTGACCTATGACCAGGTGATCGCCTGGGCCAAGAACCTCGCCGAGCAGACCGGCTCGCCGAAGTTCGGCTTCCCGGCCGGCCCGAAGGGTCTCAAGCACCGCTTCTTCCAGGGCTTCCTGCTGCCGGCCTATACCGGTTCGGAAGTGACCAAGTTCCGTTCGGCGGAAGCCGAGACGGCCTGGAACACCTTCAAGCAGCTCTGGCAGTATACCAACCCGGCTTCGACCAACTACGACTTCATGCAGGAGCCGCTGCTGACCGGTGACGTGTGGCTCGCATTCGACCACATTGCCCGCCTGTCGGAAGCCTTCAACCAGAAGCCGGACGACTTCGTCGCCTTCCCGGCGCCGTCGGGTCCGAAGGGCCGCGCCTTCATGCCGGTGCTCGCCGGCATCGCGGTGCCCAAGAGCGCGCCGGACGTGGCCAAGTCCAAGGAACTCATCAAGTACATGATGCAGCCCGAGGCCCAGGTCGCGACACTGCTCGCCACCAACTTCTTCCCGACCACCGACGCCGCGCTGCCGGCTGACCTGCCGAACTCGGCCCGTGCCCTCGGGCCGGCCGTGCAGGCCATGACCAGCTCGCCCGACGCCCTGCCGGCGCTGCTGCCGGTCGGCCTGGGCGACAAGGCCGGCCAGTTCAACCAGGTCTATATCGACGCTTTCGAACGCATCGTGCTCGCCAACCAGGACGTGCGCCAGGTGCTCGACCAGCAGGCCGATACGCTGCGCCAGCTGATGATCACCACCGGCGCGCCGTGCTGGCTGCCGGACGCTCCGTCCGAAGGCCCGTGCCCGGTCGAATAAGGTCCTCCCGACCTTCACTGCCCGGGGCTTTTGCTCCGGGCAGTCCCAGTTTTCTGGCGAGGCGGAACGATGAACAGCAAGACATTGCCCTATCTGCTGCTGGCCCCGGCGACGATCTTCCTGATCGTCTTCTTCCTGTGGCCGTTCCTGCAGATCGCCTGGCTGGCCTTCAGCACCGATGGCGGCTTCACGCTGCAGCATTTCCAGACCATGGCGAGCAACTGGAAGTTCTGGCCGACCTTCTGGAACACCGTGATCCTCGCGGCCGTCGTCGTGCCGCTGCAGCTGGTGATGGCGCTGGCCATGGCGCAGGTCGTCGCCAAGCTCAAAGGCGCGCGCAACACCATCCTCTACATCTTCACCATCCCGCTCGGTCTTTCCGACCTCGCAGCGGGCATCATCTGGCTCGCGATCTTCGAGCAGTCGGGTTTCCTCAATTCCATGCTGGTCGGGCTGGGCGTCGTCGAAAAGCCGATCCTCTTTCTCGGCTACCAGAACCTCTGGGTCATCTTCGTTGCGGTGATCCTCGCCGAACTCTGGCGCGCCACCGCCATCGTGATGGTGATCCTCGTTTCCGGCATGGGGCTGATCCCCAAGGAATATTATGAAGCCGCCGAAGTGTTCGGGGCAGGACCGTGGAAGCGCTTCGTCAAGGTGACGCTCCCGATGCTCAAGCCCTCGATCCAGACGGCGCTGATCCTCCGCACCATCGCGGCCTTCGAAGTCTTCGCCGTGGTGGTCGCGCTCGGTGGCACGACGCTGCCGGTGCTGGTGGGCGAAACCTTCAACTGGCAGTTCGCGCTCAACGACCGCAATGTCGCCGCGGCCTTCGCGCTCGTCATCCTCGCCATCTCGATCGCCGCCACGCTGGTGTTCCTGCGTGTGCTGCGCACCCCGAAGGGAGCCACGGTATGAGCGCCACGGTCGCAACTGCCGACAAGCCGCGCGCCGTCTCCGATATCGGCAAGGCGGGCAAGTTCCTGTTCTGGACCAGCGTGGTGCTGCTCTGCGCCTGGGTGCTGGTGCCGATCTACCTCCTGGCGGTCAACACGCTCTCCTCGCCGCAGGAAGTCACTGCCTTCCCCAAGACCGGCGTGCCCAGCTTCGACCTCGGCTCGATCCAGTTCTTCCTCTCGTTCGAGGGTGTGCTGAAGGCGCTGTGGAACTCGGTGCTGGTCGCCGTGCTGACGATGATCCTCTCGATCGCCATCGGCGCCCCGGCCGGCTATGCGCTGAGCCGCTTCGAGTTCCCCGGCAAGGCGACGTTCCGCATGCTGGTGCTGATGACCCGCGCCTTCCCGCTGCCGCTCCTGGCGCTGCCGATCGCGGTCATGTTCATCCGCATCGGCCTCGACGACACGCCGATCGGGCTGGCGCTGGTGCACACCACGCTCGCCATTCCGTTCGCGGTGCTGATCACCTTCTCGATCTTTTCGGGCATTCCGCTCGAACTCGAGGAGGCCGCGTGGACGCTCGGCTGCAACCGGCTGCAGGCGTTCCAGAAGGTGGTGCTGCCGCTGGTTCTGCCCGGCATCACGGCCTCGGCCATCTTCGCCTTCACCATCTCCTGGAACGAGGTGTTCGCTGCTTCGGTGCTGACGGTGCAGAACCGCACGCTGACGGCGTTCCTCCTCCAGTCCCTCTCCGTGTCGCCGCTGCATCTCCGGTTCGCCGGCGGCGCGGCACTCGTCATCCCGGCGCTGATCTTCATCTTCGCCGTCCGCAAATACATGTTCGCGATGTGGGGCATCGCCAACCGCTAGGAGCCCGTCATGGCTGAGATTCTCATCAAGGGTGTCGCCAAGAGTTTTGGGTCCTTCACGGCCCTCCACTCGATCGACCTGACCATCGCCGACCAGGAGTTCATGGTGCTGCTCGGCGCCTCGGGCTGCGGCAAGACCACGCTGTTGCGCATCATCGCCGGGCTCGAAAGCCCGACGCAGGGCGAAGTCTGGATCGGCGGCAAGCGCGTCGACCAGTTGCCGCCGCGCGAGCGCGGCATCGCCATGGTGTTCCAGAACTACGCCGTGTTCCCGCACCTGACGGTCTACGAGAACATCGCCTTCGGGTTGCGGATGAAAAAGCTGCCGCAGGCCGAGGTCGACACGCGGGTCAAGCGCACCGCCGAGCTCATGCATATCGAGCAGCTGCTGAAGCGTTACTCCGGCCAGCTCTCGGGCGGCCAGCGCCAGCGCGTCGCCGTGGCCCGCGCGCTCGCCATGGAGCCCGATGTGATCCTGATGGACGAGCCGCTGTCGAACCTCGACGCGCTGCTGCGTCTCGAAATGCGCGCCGAACTCAAGGGCGTGCTGGCCAACTCCAAGACCACCACCATCTACGTCACCCACGACCAGGTGGAGGCCATGTCGCTGGCCGACCGCATCTCGGTGATGAATGGCGGCCACATCGTGCAGGCGGCCTCGCCGGTGGAAGTCTACCGCAATCCCGCCGCGCGCTTCGTGGGCAGTTTCATCGGCAACCCGCCGATGAACTTCCTGCCGGCGACCAAGGCCGATGGCGGGCGCTACAGCGTCGCCGGCATCGCCCTCGATGGTCCGAGCAATGGCGGCGCCAAGCTCGAATTCGCCATCCGCCCGGAAGACCTCACCATCGCTGCGGGCGGCCTCAAGGCCACCGCCCGCGTCATCGAGCCGCTCGGCGCGCATACGCTGGTGACGTCGGAAGTCGACGGCAAGCTGTTCCGCGCCGTGCTCGACAGCGACATCAAGGTAGCGCCGGGCGACGAGCTCAGCCTCGCGCCCAAGCCCGACCGCGTGCGCTGGTTCGACCCCGAGACCACCAAGGCCGTCAACTGATGTCCAGTCGTACTGCCCTCGCCGACAAGGCCATCGAGGTGCTGCGCGAGAACGATCGCGGCAGCTACACGGTGCCGACCAAGGGCCTCTACCCGTTCCAGTGGAACTGGGATTCCTGCTTCACCGCGCTCGGCCAGTCGCATTACGACACGGACCGCGCCTGGACCGAAGTGGAGACGCTGTTCGCGCATCAGTGGCCCGACGGCATGGTGCCGCACATGGTGTTCCACGAGCCGGCGCCGGCCTATTTTCCGGGTCCCGATGTCTGGGGCACGGGCCGTACGCCGCCGACCTCCGGCATCACGCAGCTGCCCATCGCGGGCTTTGCCGTGCATCAGCTCTACCGCCGGACGCCGGACGCCGCGCGCGCCGGAAAACTGCTGGAAAAGCTCGACCGCTGGCACGACTGGTTCTACCGCACGCGCGATCCGCTTCAGACCGGCCTCGTCGCCGTGATCCATCCGTGGGAATCGCGCGACAACACCATCGACTGGGACGAGGGTTTCGAGCGCGTGCCCACCGAGGGCGTCATGCCCTATGAGCGCAACGACCTCAAGCATGCCGACCCAGCGACGCGCCCCACCAAGGCGCAGTACGACCGCTATCTCTGGCTGGTGCAGCATTTCCGCTCGCTCGGCTGGGACTCGACCAGGACCCACGACGCGTCGCCGTTCCAGGTCGTCGATCCCGGCTTCAACGCCATCCTGATCCGCTCCTGCCTTGAAACCGCCGACCTCGCCGATGCACTCGGTGTGCCCGAGATCGCGGCGCGCAATCGCGCCTGGGCCAAGCGTGCTCTCCTCGCGCTCGATGGGCTCTGGAGCGACAGGCACGGCCAGTATCTGCCGCTCGACCGCGTCGGCGGCAAGCTCAGCGAAAGCCCGTCCATAGGCGGGCTGATCCCGGTCTTCGCGCCGATCCCGACGCATCGCGCCGCGGCGCTCGCCACCACCATCGGCCGCATGGGCGCGGAGGTGCGCTATCTCGTGCCGAGCCACGCCCCGTCCGACCCGCGCTTCGATCTCAAGCGCTATTGGCGCGGCCCGGTCTGGCTGGTCTGCAACTACATGATCGCCGACGGTCTGCGCCGCGCCGGCGAAGTGGTGATGGCCGAGCGCATCGCCACCGACAGCCTGCAGCTCATCGAGCAGTCCGGCTTCGCCGAGTACTACGATCCGCGCGACGGCACGCCGCTCGGTGGTGGCCGCTTCTCGTGGACGGCCGCGATGGTGCTCGAATTCCTGGAGCCCAGCCCGTGACCACCTTCCTCGAGCGCTGGGCCGGCAAGGCGACCTCGCTCGCCACCTTCGGGGACTCGATCACCGAAGGGCTGACCATTCCAGAAATGCCGGCGCGCTGGGCAAACCGGCTCGCGTCGCGGATCGGCGCCAGGCTCTACAATCGCGGCATCAGCGGCACGGTGATGCAGTCCTCGCCCGCTGCCGGTGGAAGCCCACGCGACAACAACGGCCATGGCCGCTTCTATCGCGACCTGCTCGGCACCGAGCGTGGTGACGTGGTCGCCATCCTCTATGGCACCAATGACGCCCGCTATATCGGCGCGCCACAGACATTCGGCGCCGATGGCTTCGTGCGCGATTATCGCGCCGTGCTGACCGGTCTCATCGAGGCGGGCTACCTGCCCGAGGCCATCGTCATCGGCAGCCCCAGCCATCTGCCCGATACCGGCTTTGCGGTCGGCTCGGAGGGCTTTGCCGGCCAGAGCCGCGCCATCTACCAGTCCTTCGTGCCGCTGGTGCAGGCGCTCGCCATCGAATTCGGCTGCTTCTATGCGCCGGTCAACGAACGCATGGCCGCGGAGGGCGGTGATGCTCTCATCCTCCCCGACAACGTGCATCCCAATGCGGCCGGCCACGGCAAGATCGCCGAGATCTTCGCCGAGGCAACGCGGCTCTAGACCCCGAAGAGGTAACCTCATGACCCAGCAAACCGAGAAGATCTACGACCACGCGCTCGAGGTGCTGAAGGAGAACGACCAGGGCAGTTACACGGTCCCCACCAAGGGTCTCTATCCCTTCCAGTGGAACTGGGACTCGTGCCTCACCGCGCTCGGGCAGTTCCATTATGACGAGGCGCGCGCCTGGACCGAAATCGAGACGCTGATGGCCAATCAGTGGCCCGACGGCATGGTGCCGCACATCGTCTTCCATGTGTATTCGGATGGCTATTTCCCCGGCCCCAATGTCTGGGACACCAAGCGCCCGACGCCGACCTCCGGCATCACCCAGCCGCCGGTCGCGGGCTTTGCGGTGAAGCGGCTTTACGATCGCGCCACCGACAAGGCCGAGGCCGCCAGACGCGCCAAGGCGCTGCTGCCCAAGATCGATGCCTGGCACCGCTGGTTCTACGAGATGCGGGATCCGCAGAACGAGGGTCTCGCCGCCGTCCTGCACCCCTGGGAGTCCGGCCGCGACAATTCCATCGACTGGGACGAGGCTTTCGAGCGCGTCCCCACCGATGGCATCGAGCCCTATGTGCGCCGCGACACGCAGCACGCCGATCCGGCGCATCGCCCGACCAAGGAGCAGTACGACCGTTACCTCTATCTCGTGCAGCTCTTCCGTTCGCTCGGCTGGGACAACAGCAAGTTGCACGACGCGTCGCCGTTCAAGGTGGTCGACCCCGGCTTCAACGCCATCCTGATCCGCTCGGCCACCGATCTCGCCACCCTCGCCGAGGAACTGGGCGAGCCGGAAATCGCCAGGGCCAACCGTGCCCGCGCCGAAAAGGGCCTCGCGGCTCTCGAAACGCTGTGGAGCGAGGAGCACGGCCAGTATCTCTGCCGCGACCGTGCGGTCGGTAGACTGGTCGATTCAGCCTCGATCGGCGGCATCCTGCCGGTTTTCGCCGCCGTGCCGAAGGCCCGGGCCGAGGCCATCGCCCGCACCATCGAAAGCTGGGCCAAGCAGGTGAAATACATCGTGCCGTCGCACAATCCGGCCGACCCGCGCTTCGAGCCCAAGCGCTACTGGCGCGCGCCGGCCTGGCTGGTGATGAACTACATGATCCAGGACGGCCTCCGCGCCGTGGGCGAAACCGCCGTCGCAGATCACATCGTCAAATCCAGCCTCGAACTGATTACCCAATCGGGCTTTGCCGAGTACTATGACCCGACCACGGGCGAGCCTTGTGGCGGCGGCCGCTTCACCTGGACGGCCGCCATGGTGATCGAGTTCCTGGAGGCGGCGTAGTTCCGATCCCCGGACCTCGTGGTTCGACAAGCTCACCATGAGGTCCTCATGGTACTCCCAGTAGCCCTCATGGTGAGCTTGTCGAACCACGAGGGCGTGGCAGAATCCAGGAGATGCGCACTATGAAACTTCTCGCCATCGGCGCCCATCCTGATGACATCGAGATCTACATGTTCGGAACGCTCGCCGCGGCAAAGGCTCGCGGCGACGAGGTGATGCTCGCCATCGCCACCGACGGGGCCGCCGGTGGCAAGCTGGACCCGGCGGAACTCCGCCGGTTGCGCAAGGAAGAGGCGACGGCCGCGGCCGGCGGTCTCGGGGCTGTTCCCACCTTCATGGGCTTTCCGGATGGTGCGCTGGTGGCCGATGCTGCACTGATCGCCGCCCTCAAGGCGTTGATCGGTGACAGCGACGCTGATCTCGTCATCACCCACGCGCCCAATGACTATCATTGCGATCATCGCGGATTGAGCGACGCGGTGCGCATCGCCGCCAACTTCGCCGCTCCGGTTGCCTGGGTCGACACGATGATGGGGACGGGCTTCATGCCGACGCATCTCGTCGATACCACCGCGCATGTCGCCGCCAAGGCTGCTGCCATCCGCGCCCACACCTCGCAGGATCCAGAGCGCTTCGTCGCCATGGCCGAAAAGCTCGCCGGCTTCCGCGCCGCGCAGGCCAACCACCCGACCGGCTATGCCGAAGCCTTCCGCTTCGAGCCCAGCTATCCCTTCATGGACATCCGCGACCTGCTGCCACCGGCCCCGGCCGTGCGGCCAGTCGGGGACAGGCGTCGGAAGTAAGGCCTGACCTACAAGTAGCCTCATGGTGAGCTTGTCGAACCACGAGGCGTGCCTACGTGGTGCCACGACCTCGTCCTTCGACAAGCTCAGGATGAGGTCTACTTCGAGATCACGAACAATCGTGACTGGTGCGGCCGCAGCCGCACGAGAATGCCGGCATCGTCAATGACGACTGCAACGCCGTCCTCGGTGACGTCGCCGCGTTTGCCGGCCAGGCCCCAGCCGATCAACCGATCGGTCGATTCATCGCCAGTGTTGAAGATATTCACCAGCACGCTGCCATCGGCGCGTCGCACGCGCTGCACCAGCAGCGGGTCGCCTTCGCTCACAGCCATCGGCACGCCGGTCGGCGCGGTGCCGAGGCGGTAGCGCAATGCGGTCCTGCCGAGCAGTGGGAACTCGCAGGAATAGGGCACGCCGTCGCCGGCCAGTTCCGCCAGCAGCTGGCGCCGCGGCTCGGGCACCTCGTCGAGCTGGTCCGAGGTCATCAGCACGCCGCCGGCGAGACCGGCGAACAGCGCCAGCGACTGGACCTGATCGTCCGTGAGGTCATGGAAGCGGTCGCGCAGCAGGATGCAGTCGGGATCGGCCTGCCACAGGATGCCGCTGGCATAGTTGCGTGCGGTCTGGTCGCGCAGCAGCGACTCTGCGGAGTAGTGGCCTTTCCAGGTCACGCCGATGTCGCGGCCGATGCGCATGGCGTCGACGAGGCCGACCGGGGCCCAGAGCGGCGAGCCGCAGAGCAGCCATTGCGCGTCGCCGATTTCCTCGCGGATCAGCCGCGCCATCTTCATCCAGATGGCGATGCGGCTCATCCCGTCCTGATGCCATACGGCTTCGTCCGGCCCATAGGTCGAGCCGATATGCATGAAGTCGGTCTTGAAGTAGCCGCAGCCCCAGTCCTTGGCCCAGGTGCGGAACACCTTGCGGATGTATGCCTCGGCCTCGGGGTGGGTGAGGTCGAGCACGTAGTATTCTTCGCTGCGCTTGTGCCAGCGAAACTCGCCGTAAAACGTCATCGGCGCCAGCGGCTTGCCGGTCGTACGGCTCTTCACCACCCAATCGGGATGCGCCTTGTAGAGGTTGGAGCGATTGCCCACCATGAACGGCGCGATCCAGAGACCGGGAGTGAACCCCTTGTCGCGCGCCGCATCGAGCATCGGCCTGATGCCCTCGGGGAACTGCGGCTTGGTTTCCAGCCAGTCGCCCATTTCGGGCGTAAACCCGTCATCGACGAGGAAGATATCGAACGGCGCCTGTTTCTCGTCACGGAAGCGTGCGGCGGCACCGAGATGCTCGCGCAAAGCCGGCTCGCCGATCGAGGCGTAAAGGTTGTACCACGAGCACCAGCCGCTGAGCCGCCGCTGCGGCAGGCGCGGGGGCAGCGGCGAGGCGTCGGCCACCATGGTTGCCCAGCGGCGCAGCGCGGCTTCGACATCGTCATCGGCGAACACCACCAGCTCTTCGCTGGCGATCTCGCCGCTATGCGGTACGCGGTCGATCAGCGTTTCGATGTCGATGCGCAGCGGCCCGGTAATGTCGAAGCGAAAGCGCGACTGATAGCGATCGTGGCGCAGGAAGCCGACCACGGTAGCGCCGTCGCCGCCATGCGGCAGCAGTGCCGTCATCGCATAGCCATTGGTGAGCTTCGGGTCGGACTTCGCTACCTCGCGCGCCGCGCCGGGCTCGACGAAAAAGCTGCCGTCCCAGCTCATGTAGCCGTTGCGGAGGTATTGCCGCACATTGCCGGCGGTCAGCCGTAGACCGATCGATTCAATCTGCCGCTCGCCGGCAAAGTCATCGAGCACGACGCGCAGCTTCTCGCCATTCTGCTCGAGCCGCATGCGGCTGCCATCGGCCAGGCGCCACGTGCCATCGGCTTCGATCGTATGAGCCGGCACTGCGCCGTCGAGCAGGGGTTCGAATTCGTGCAGCACGATCACAGCGCCACCTCGCGCTTCTCGTCGGCGGACCTGCGTGCCGCCAGCACCATCTGCAGCGTCGCCAGCCCATCGCTCAGCGGCACGCGCGGCGATCGCCGGTTGGCGATGGCGTCGCGCAGGTCGGCGATCTGCGCCGCAAACGGGTTCGTCGTCGCCGCCACCTTCTCGCTCGAGATGTCGCCTTCGGTGCGAACGATCTCAGCGCTGTTCCAGTCGGCGAAGATGCCGGTCGCGTTCTCGGCGACGAGCTGCCAGCCCTTCATCCAGCGACCCGGCACGGCGACGTTGGAAGCATGCAAAACCGCGATGCGACCGTCGTCATAACCGAAGATCATCGCGCTCATGTCCTCGCCGCTGTACCCGGGCGTGTCCACGTGATGAAAGTTCGCAGCCCGTGCGACGACCGAGGTGGGCATCCCCATTGAACTTCTTTGGATGTCGACGATGTGGATGAGTTGCTCAACCATCTGTCCGCCAGACATGTCGCGATCGCGCCACCACGGCGCATGCAGCGCGTTGCAGTGGAAACTGCCGGAAAAATGCCCGGTCCGCCCGGTCTTTCCGGCCGCCGCCAGCGCATCCCACCGCTCCACCGCACCGCCGAAGCGGTACATGAAACCACAGGCCGCCACGACCTTCTGCGACGCGTCCACCATCGCCCGCGCCCTGCCGATGTCGAGGGAAATCGGCTTTTCTACCAGCAGGTTAACTCCGGCCGCTGCGATCTTCTCGACCTCGCCGTCATGGGCTCCCGGCGGCAGCGCAACGATCACCAGATCGAGGTCGGCCTCGCCCAGCATCCAGTCGAGCTGCTCATAGGCAGTGCCGCCGTGGCGAGCGCTGAAGGCCTGCGCGGTCTCGAAGCTCCGGCTGGTCGCGGCGACCAGTTCGGCCCCGTCGACTTCGGCGATAGCGGCAGCATGCCGGGCGGCGATGCCACCGGTTCCGAGGATGCCTATCCTCATGATGTTGCTCCGAAATCCAGTACCGACTGGAGGATGGCCGGGTCGCCTTTGTCGAGCCGTTCGAACAGCGCCGGCGCATCCGCGAAGGGCACGGTGTCGGTGATCAGCGGCAGCAGGTTGAGACGACCCTCATGCTGCAGCCGGACGGCAGTCTGCCATAGCCGCAGCTTGCTCCAGCGGTGGCTGGCGTCCGGCGCGACGCCGGAAATCTGACTGGAAATCAACTCGATACGGTTGTGGTGGAACTCGTCGCCGAGCTGCAGACCACGCGCCTCGCCCTGGAAGAAACCCATGGCGACGACGCGGCTGGCATAGGCCACCGTGCGCATTGCTTCGGCGAGTGCCGGCGGGGCGCCGGAGACTTCGATGCAGATATCGGCGCCACTGCCGCCAGTCTCGCTCTTGATGACGTCGGAGATCGGTGCGGCGGTCGGGTCCAAGGTCCTGTCAGCGCCCAGCTTTTCCGCCATGGCGCGGCGGCTGGGGACAGGGTCGACGCCGATCACGGTGGCGCCGGAAGCCCGCGCCGCCTGGAGTACGATCTGGCCGGGGACGCCGAGGCCGAAGACGACGACGAGGTCGCCCATGCGGATGCGGGCATCGTGGGCGCCGTTGAGGGCGACGGCCCCGATATGGCTGAAGATGCCGATGCGGGGATCGGCGCCGGCCGGGATCAGCCGGCCGGCGGCATCGGCCTCGGTCATCACGTGGATGGTGCGGTGACCCCAGGTGCCGAACACGCGGTCGCCGACCTTCACCCGGCTAACTGCCGAGCCGGCCTCGATGATTTCGCCGGCTTCCTCGTAGCCGAGATTGCGTACCGGGAAGGTCCAGCTCGGTGTTTCGGCGTTGCGGAACACGCGGTTGGCGAGGTCCCACTGGCGGTTCATGAAGGGGGAGGTGCCGCGATACTGGCTGAGTTCGGTGCCGGCGCTGATGCCGGAAAACAGTGTGCGGATGCGGACTTCGGTGGGGCCGAGGGGGTTGATGGACAGGTCTTCGAAGGCCAACTGCCGGGTGGCAGTCAGCATCAGGCCTTGCTCGCGCACGAATTCCTCCACTCGCCGGTTTTCGGCGATTGCAAACGTTTAAAATGACATTAGCGGGAATGCGGGAGGAAGGCGAGAGGGTTTCGTCAGGGAGCGATCCAGACCTGCCTGACCACAAGATCGCCGCTCAGATGAACGATATCTGAACGGCTTCCAACGGCGAGACGGCCGCGATTGGAGCCGATAGCTTCGGCCGGGTAGCGCGACGCCATGCGAAGAGCGTCGCCGAGATCGAGGCCGAGGTCGCGGTGAACGTAGCGAATGGCGGCGTCGAGGGTGAGGTCGGCGCCGGCCAGAGTGCCGTCGTCGAGACGCAGGGCGCCGTCACGGCGATGGATGGTGCGGCCGTTGAGCGTGAAGCTCTGGAGATCGGTGCCGGCCTGCGACATGGAATCGGAGACAAGGAAGAGGCGGCCCGGTCCCTGCTTGGCACGGAGCGCCAGAGCAAGGGTCGCGGGATGGATGTGGATGCCGTCGGCGATCAGGCCGGCGGACATGGCGCCATGGTGCAGCGCCGAGCCGACGAGGCCGGGTTCGCGATTGCCGACTTGGCTCATGGCGTTGAAAAGGTGCGTCGCCATGCTGGCCCCGGCCTGCACCGCGGCGCTCACAGCCGCGAAGCTGGCGTCGGTATGGCCGAGGCTGACCACGATACCGGCACGGGTCAGGCGCGCGATCTGCTCTGGCGTGACGGACTCGGTGGCCACGGTGACGAGGAGATGAGGCAGGGCGGCGCGGGCGCGTTCAAGGCGGACGAGATCGGCCTCCTCCATCGCGCGAATGAGAGCGGGGTCGTGGGCGCCCTTGCGGCTCAGCGCGAGATGCGGCCCTTCGAGATGAAGGCCGAGAAAGCCGGGGACTGCCTGCCGCGCCGCACCGGCGCCGGCAGCGAGAACCGCGTCGGTGACCTCGGCCGTGTCGGTGATCAGCGTGGGCAGGAGGCCGGTGACGCCGAACTGGGCGTGGGTACTGCAGATGAGATGCAGATCATCGACGGTGGTGCTGGGGCCGACGAGGTGACCGCCGCCGCCATTGACCTGAAGATCGATGAGGCCGGGGGCGAGAATGCCGCCATCGAGGGCGACGATTTCCGCGCCGGCAGGAGCCGGGCCGATGGACTGGACATAGCCGCCATCGACGACGAGCGCGGCGTCATTGTGCCATGTATCACCGTCGAAGATGCGGGCGCCGCTATAGGCAGTGAGTGTCATTTGGGTGGCGCCCTTCCACCGTCCCTCGGACGGGTTCTCCCTGAATGGGTAGGATCAGAAAAGACCCGGGCGGAGGCGGGGTCAGGAAGCCGCTCCGCCCGGGACCTGGTCAGCCTTCTGCTGCCATGGACTTCTTGAACTGCGGCAGGTGCTTCTGCTGCGCTTCCAACATGCGCTCGCGATAGACGCCGTAGATGATGTCGGTGTCATGCAGGGTGACGCCGGCAATGGTGGGCGAGGCGAAGACCGGCAGCTCGATGTTGCGATCGGCCAGTTTCTGGGCGGTGCGCGACACCAGTTCGTGCATCATCATCATGGCGAGGACGGTGGACGAGCCGGAAACCGGACGGCTCCAGCCCTTGATGTCGACGATGGCGTCCTCCACCGGAGAGCCGGTGTCGATGACGATGTCGGCGGCATGCGGCAGGCGCTTGCCGGACGAGTGCGTGGCGGGCTTGCTGGCGTTCGACTTGGCGGTGATGGCGATCACCGTCAGGCCGCGTTCCTTGGCATAGAGCGCCGTGTCGATGCCCGAGGCATTCGAACCCGAATGGCCGAAGATGACGATGGTGTCGCCGGCGTTGAGCGGCTGGTGATCAAGGAACTTCTCGGCATAGTTCTCGGTACGCTCAAGCCAGAGCAGTTCGCGCACGCCGCCGGCGCCTAGGATGTTGTGCCACATGACGCGCGGGTCGGTCAGCGGGTTGAAGCCGACATAGGAGCCGTAACGCGGATAGGTCTCCTGCACGGGCAGCACCGAGTGGCCCGAACCGTAGAGGTGGACGAGGCCCTTGTTGGCGAGCGTTTCGCTCATGGCCTTGGCGGCGGCCTCGAAGGCGGCTTCGTTCTCGCCGGCGGTCTTTTCGGCGATGGCAGCAAGCTTGCTGATGTAAAGCGTGGACATTGGGTAAGGCCTTTCAGGGACTAGACGTAGAGGGTGGAGCGGATCTCGTAGCGGTCCGCGCGCATGGTGGAGAGGGCGTATTCGAACGGCCCTCTCGAATCGTAGGCGATACGCTCGACCTCGAAGGCCGGCGTGCCCGCCGCAAGCTGGATGACGTCGGCGTCGGCAGCGTCGACCTGGCCGACGCGATAGACTTCCTTGGCCTTTACCGGCGTGATGTCGCAACGTTCACGGAGCCAGGCGTAGAGCGACTGGACCTGACCGGCTTCTTCGTAGAGGCCGGGGACGCGCGCCTCGGGCAGGTGGCTGGTCTGGATGCCGATGGGCATGCCGTTGCCGAGCCGCAGACGCTTCAGCTGCACGACGGAGTCGCCGATGGAGATCTCCAATGCATCGGCCATCTCTTCGTCGGCGGGGACGCGATGGGCTTCGAGAAGCCGCGTGCTCGGCGCCAACGCCAGGGTCTTCATCTCGTCGGTGAAGCTGGTGAGACCGCGCACCCCGGCGACCACGGTGGCCGAGCGTACGAAGGTGCCGCGACCATGCTCACGGCGCAGCAGGCCGGCCTCTTCGAGGTTGCGCAAGGCGTGGCGCACGGTGATGCGCGAAATGCCCAGCATGTCGCAGAGGCGATCTTCGTTGGGGATCTGCGAGCCGGAGGTCCATTCACCCCGCTCGATCAGTTCGCGCAACGTCATTTCCGCCTGATGCCAGAGCGGCTCGGGCCGCCGGCGATCGGGGCGCTGCAGGCCGTTGGGTTCAGCCATTGTAGTTCCTCCATGCGGGGCCGCCGGCCCCGGCAAATGACGCACCGATGATGCCGGCGCGCGGCCCGAATTCGCCCGGTCGCAACCGGATGCCGCGCAGATGCGGCGGAAGCTGGCGATGCAGTGCCGCAAGGATCATCGGCTCGAGCACGTCGAGCGAAGCGGCGACGCCACCGGCAATGATGATGGCCTGCGGGTCGAGCAGGGCGACGGCACCGGCAAGCGCCGTACCCAGCGCGAGGGTGGGCGCTTCGAGGGCACTGAGTGCGATGGTATCGCCACGGCGGGCGGCGTCGACCAGAGCGGTGCCGGTTTTCAACCCGATATTCTGGGCCTCGGCGTCCAGCGCGCGCCCCGAGGCGTGGCGTTCGAGCCAGCCGCTGCGATCTTCGCCGGCGTCGTCGAGATCGGCGGTGGCCCAGCCGAAGGAGCAGGCGCCGCCGCCCGAACCGGCGACGATGCGGCCGGCGGTCATGACGGCCGAACCGATGCCGGTGCCGATAGCCAGCAGCACGACGTCGCTGAGGCCTTTCGCCGAGCCAGCGGCGACTTCAGCGAGCAGCGCCAGTTGGGCGTCGTTGCCGAGGCCGATCTCGATACCGGGCAGCGCCTCGGCAAGGTCGAGGCCATCGAGGTAAGGCAGGTTTGGCACCCAACGGCAGACGGTGCCGGTGGCGAGGCCAGGTATGCCGATGCCGAGGCGGGTAGCGCCCAGTTCGTCGAGCTGGCTACGGACCATTTCGATGAAGGTGCTGCGCGTCATCGGCGCGGGCCATTCGCCCATGGGCTCGACAGTGGCGGGATCGCCGGCAAGGGCCCGGCCAGCGCGATAGCGCGTGCCGCCCAGGTCGATGGCGAGAATGGTATCGCTCATCCCTTCACCCCCGATGAGACGATGGAGTCGACGAAGAAACGCTGCAGGATGACAAAGAGCAGGACCGGCGGTAGCACGGCGAGCGTCGCGCCGGCCATGACGAGGCCGGTGTTCATGGCGCCGCGGTTGTAGCTGAGCAGCCGCGAGAGCGAGATGACGATCGGGTAGGCGTCGGAATTGCCCTGCAGCACGGTCAACGGCCACAGGTAGCTGTTCCAATGGTAGACGAAGGCAAAGAGCGTCAGCGCGGCGATGGCCGGCAGCACGGCCGGCGCCACGATCTGGAACAGCACGCGCAGTTCGGATGCGCCGTCGACGCGGGCGGCCTCGATCAGTTCGTCCGGTACACCCTTGATGAACTGCCGCATCAGGAAGATGCCGAAGGCATTGGCGAGGTTGGGCACGAGCACGCCGGCGAGGCTGCCGTTGAGGCCGAGATAGCCGGTGATGCGGTAGAGCGGGATCAGCGTGACGATCGGCGGCAGGAACATGGTGGCGATCAGCACGGCGAACAGCAGTTCGCGATGGCGGAACTGGTACTTGGCGAAAGCGTAGCCGGCCATCAGGCTGGTGACGATGATGGCGACCGTGGTCACCACTGCGATGATCGCGGAATTGACGAAGGAGCGGCCGAGTTCGACGACATCGGCGACCTGCGTATAGGCATCGAGACCGGGGTTGGCCGGCAGCCAGACCGGTGGGACCTGCATGGTCTCCTGCGGCGTCTTCAGGCTGGTGAGGATCATCCAGGCCAGCGGGAAGGCGGCGATCACGGCGGCGACGATGATGAGCAGCGTCAGCAGCGCCGTGCCGGCGGTCAGCCGTGTCCGTGGGCGTTCGAGCATGCGGCGATCGGCGGCGGTTGCGGTCATGCCGATTTCTCCCGCGAGCGGGCAAAGGCGAAGAGCGCCGCGATGGCGATGATGAGACCGAGCATAAGGGTGACCGCCATGGCAGAGCCGAGCCCGCCCTGGGCGCGCTCGATGCCGACGCGGCGGATATGGTAGGTCAGCACGTTGGTGGCGTTGACCGGGCCGCCCTGGGTGATCAGCGCTACCGGCTCGAACACCTGCACGGCGTTGATGATGGCGATCACGGCGGAGAAGAGCAGCGTGTTGCCGAGCAGCGGCAGCGTTATGGAGAAGAAGCGCTGCACCGGATTGGCGCCGTCGATGCGCGCGGCCTCGTAAAGCGAGTCCGGGATCTGGGTGAGACCGGCGACGGCCAGAATGGTGAAGTAGCCCACCTGCTGCCAGATGTTGAGAATGACGATGGAGCCGAGCGCGGTCTGCGGCGACGACAGCCAGGTCTGCGGACCGATGCCGACCCAGCCGAGGATCTGGTTCAACGGGCCTTCGGTGGGCGAATAGAGTTTCGAGAACACCAGCGCCACGGCGATCATCGGCACCATGTAGGTGGAGAACAGCACCGTGCGGAGGAAGACGCCGCCGGGCGCCAGCGTCTGGTGCACCAGAAGGCCGAGCAGCACCGAGAGCGGCAAGATGACGACGACGGATGCGAGCGTGTAGATCGCCGTGTTGGTCAGTGCTGCCTTGAAATCGCGGCCGACCGAGTTGTTGGCGAAGATATCGATGAAGTTCTGGATGCCGACGAAGCTGGCGGCCTCGAACCCGGTCTGGGTCGACCACTGGGTGAGGGACAGCCAGATGGTCAGCAGCATCGGCACGATGATGAAGACGCCCAGCAGCAGCGTGGCCGGCGCCAGCATGACTATCGCTGATCGGTGCTGATTGAGCTGCATGAAGGGACCGTGTTGCCGGAAGGGTGCCAGGCGGGACCGGGTGGTCTCGCCTGGCAAGGTTCGGGAGAACCTATCTCAGGATGGGCGGAAAGCTACTTGGCGTTGCGCTCGAGGATCTCGGTGGCGTCGGCCTGGGCCGTCGCCTGCGCATCGGCAGCATTGAGCTGACCGAACTGCATGGCCTCGAGGGTCTTCTGCAGCGATTCCGAGAACTCCTGACCGCCGAGCACCACCGGGAACGGCTTGGCGTTGCCGAGCGTCGAGGTGTAGCCGGTGAGGAACGGGTCGCTGGAGAGGCGGTCGGCGAAGGCGGTGCCATCCGACGTGCGCGAGGGCAGGATGCCCATCGACATCAGGATGTCGCCCATGGCGGAGGCGCCGGCGGGAGCACCCTCGGGCGTCGAGTCCGGGCCGTTGAGCCAGGCGAGGAAGTCCCAGGCGGCAGCCTGCTCTTCCGGGGTGGCCTTGGCGTTGACCACGGTCATCCAGGAGTAGGAGATCGAGCGGGCGGTGTCGCCCGACGGACCCACCGGGATCGGCGCGGTGGCGATATCGGCGAAGGCGTCGCCCATGCCGGCCTTGAGGGCGGATTCCCACCAGTTGGCCATGATGATCATGCCGGTCTTGCCCGACACGAAGCTATCGAGGAAGGGGCCGGTGGTGTTGGCATCGGCGGTGGCCATCGCGGGGTCGGAATAGCCCGAGGCGATCAGCTTTTCGTAGAGCTCGAAGGTCTCCTTGGCCTGCCGGCTGTCGAGCACCGGTTTGCCGTCGACGACGAGATCGCCGCCATTGGAGACGAGCAGCGACGAGAACGGGTGGAGCACGCCGGCGGCCCAGGAGTTGATCAGGCCGAAGCCCTGCTGGCCCCTGGACTTGTCGGTGAGCTTTTCAGCGGCGGCGAGGAACTCGTCCCAGGTCTTGGGCGGCTCGGCGATGCCGGCGGCTTCGAACAGCTTCTTGTTGTAGTTCAGCGCGTAGACGTCGATCTCGTTGGGGATGCCGTAGAGCGTGCCGCCGATCGAGGCGGCCCCGACGACGCCGGCCGGCCAGTTGGCGACGGTGTCGGCGGCAGTGGCTTCCGGCACTGGCGCGACGAGCGCGTCCTTGGCGAGGTCGGGCAGCCAGGCATCGTAGATGCCGGCAATGGTGGCGCCATCAGCGCCGCCGCCCGAGGTGCGGAGCGTGGTCAGCAGGTCGCCGAACGGAACGGCGCGGACCGAAATCCTGGTGTCGGGGTGGCTGGCGGTATAGGCCGCGGCGGCGGCTTCCAGCTTGGCCACCGTTTCCGGCGACCAGTGGGTGAGGAACGACACATCCGCGGCCTGGACCAGCGCAGTGCCGCTCAGAAGGACCGCGACGGCACCGGAGGCGCGTGCGAATGCCCGGAACAGCTGCATGTTGAAATTCTCCCTTGCGCGTCCGTCGCACCATGACGGCGGACATTATGAGTTATGACGTTATAACGACTTTGCGCAAGAGGGATTCTGAATGGGGGGTGTTCTGGGGGTGGCGATCGATGGGTGACGTGGGGGCGGCCCGGCTGCGAAGCGGGCTGGGGCAGGATGGTGAGTTGAGGCGCCGGGGCAGGGAGCCGGCCGGCGCCTCAGTGTTTATGCCGTCTGGATTTCGTTGGCGGCGAGGTAGTCGCGGTCCATCTCGATGCCGATGCCCGGGGTGCGGGGCAGCTTGATGGCGCCGTTGGAATTGTCGATGCGGGTGTGCATCAGCTCGTTGTAGCCGGAGAGGTCCCAGCGCGAGGTTTCGAGCTTGTAGAAGTTGGGCACCGTCATCATCACGTGGGCGCCGGCGAGGACGTTGATCGGGCCGCCGGCATCGTGCGGCGAGATCGGCACGAAGTAGGCTTCGGCCAGCGTGGCGATCTTTTTCATCTCGGAGATGCCGCCGGTCCAGGTGACGTCGGGCATGATGTAGTCGGTGAGGCGGCGCTCGAGGATCTGCACAAAGTCCCAGCGGGTGTGGGCGCGCTCGCCGACCGAGATCGAGGCGCTGACTTTTTCGCGCACCTGTGCGAGGGCGTCGTAGCTTTCGGGCGGCACCGGTTCCTCGAACCAGTCGATCTGGCCGGCTTCTTCGAGCGAGCGGCAGAGGCGGATGGCGGTGGGGACGTCGAAGCGGCCGTGGGCGTCGATGAGGATATCGACCTCGGGGCCGGCGGTCTGGCGGATGAGTTCGGTGAGCTCGGCGGCCTTGCGCTCGTCGGCGCGCGACATGGAGCCGTCGAGATAGCCGTTGCGCTGCTCGTCGCCGTCGCGCTGGTAGGGATAGGGGTCGAACTTGAGGCCGGTATGTCCCGACTTTACGATGTCGGTGATCTCGGCGATGACGCCTTCCTTGGTGGTGAACTTGCTCTGGTCGGGGTGGGTGTAGAGCGAGATTTCGTCGCGCACCGCGCCGCCGAGCAGTTCGTAGACCGGCAGGCCGAGCACCTTGCCGCGGATGTCCCAGAGGGCGATGTCGATGGCGCTGACGACCTCGCAGGCAGCGCCGCGCGAGCCCATGTAGGTGAAGCCGCGGAAGATCTTGTGCCAGATGTATTCGATGCGGGACGGGTCGTCGCCGAGGATGCGGTCGCCGACCTGACGGAGAATGGCGGCGAGGGCGCGGTTGGCGCTCTTGGTGGTCGAGGTGATCTCGCCCCAACCGGACACGCCTTCATCGGTCGTGACTTCGACGAACAGATACTCGCCCCAATAGGACGTGCTGGCCTTGACGAGCCAGGGCCGGACACCAGTGATCTTCATGACGCTCTCCTCCTTGCTGACGGTTGTGGCGCAGCCTCGGGGCGAAGGCAATTGCACATAAACCGTTCTGGCGATTGATCAGGGGTTCATTTTCGCCCTATAGTAACGATAATCCGGCGAGTTAACATACTAGACCGGACGGGATTTCCTCGATCTGCGCGAGGGGCGCAGGCCGCGGAAATGGAGGAGAACTGGAATGTCAAAGCTTGGAACAAGCCGCGCGTTCGCACGCGGTGTCACAGCAGCCGTCCTGACCGGCGCGCTGCTATCCTCGACGGCCTTCGCGCAGAGCGTGGACGTCAGCAAATGGTCTCCCGAATATGTCCGCTCGATCGCGGGCACCGAGACCTTCGACACGGTGGGGCATTGCAATTCGGTCACCCCGACCGACTACAAGGGCAAGCTCACCTTCTGGTACCAGGGCATTTTCGAAGCCGATCCGCAGATCATGCGCGACAACTACCGCGACTTCTTCGCGGCGTTCCGCGCCACCTACCCGAATATCGAACTGCAAGAGCAGGGCATCACCTACAACGAACTGCTCGACAAGTTCCGCACCGCGCTGCTGGGCAATGCGGCGCCGATGACCATCCGCCTGCAGATCCTGGGCGGTACGGAATTCGCCGCCAAGGGCTATCTCGAAGAGCTCAAGCCCGAAGATGTGGGCTATGCCACCAACGACTTCTGGCCGGGCGCCATGAAGGCGGTGACGTGGGAGGGCAAGGGCTACGGCATCCCGACCAATAACGAGACGATGGCATTCATCTGGAATGCCGACATCTTCGAAAAGGCCGGGCTCGACCCGAATACCCCGCCCAAGACCTGGGACGACGTGGTCGCCTATTCCAAGCAAATCCACGACAAGCTCGGCATTGCCGGTTACGGCATGGTGGCCAAGCAGAATGCCGGCAATACGCCCTATCGCTACATGCCGCAGCTCTGGGGCTATGGCGGCGGCGTGTTCGACGAGGCCGACGCGAACCCGACCTATGGCGAGATCCGCCTCAACAGCCCGGAAAGCAAGCGGGCGCTGCAGGCGTCGTACGACATGTATGTCCGCGACAAGTCGGTGCCGACATCGGCGCTGACCAACACGCAAGCAGAGAACCAGGCGCCGTTCATCTCGGGCCAGCTGGCCATGATGATCTCGCACCCGTCCGAATATGCCCGCATGATCGAACTGGCCGGACAGGCGACAGGCTCGGACAAGGCCGTCGCCGACAAGGTGCTCGAGAGCATGCGCTACGGCCTGATCCCGACGGGACCGGAGGGCAAGCGCGCGGTGGTGTTCGGCGGTTCGAACATCCACATCGTGAAGTCCGAGTATGTGGAAGGCGGCAAGGTCGATGAGCCTGCGGCCAAGGCGCTGATCTGCATGTGGACCAGCCCGGAATGGTCGCTGAAGCTGGCGTGGGCGGCGTCCAACCCGGGTAACCTTGGCGGGTTCAAGACGGAGTGGATGAAGCAGCGTCTCGACTCCATCAAGTTCCTCGACGTCACCACCTCGATGCTGGCCAACGGCATTCCGTTCCCGGCGCTGCCCGAGGCGCCGGAGATCATGAACATCATCGTGCCGGACATGCTGCAGAACGCGCTGACCGGCGCAATGACGGTGGATGAAGCGGCGGAAGACGCGGCGCGGAAGGTGGGAGCGCTCAAGGGCGGCGGCATCTAACCGCTACTCTGACACGCAGGACTGACGACCGGCGGCGCGCGAAAGTGCCGCCGGTTTTGTTTTGGGTTGCGTGTCCTGAGGCGTCTCAAACGCGCCCCATCGCTCACTCCACTCGGGCCGACAAATGGGTCCCTGCTTTCGCAGGGATGACAGCCGGTCGTGGCGGGGACTGTACAACACGCTGGACGCCGACTGAGAGCCCGCCTGCGACCAATGGCAGATGGCACCGGTATCATTCTGACCTTGCCCGACCGGGGAAAATGGGGCAAAGAAGTGGACGCTGATATCGATTATAATAGTATATCAGCATAAGAGGCGAAAAATCGCCCCTGGAGGAATACCCGCTTCGGCGGGGCTCGACTGAAGTCGTCGTGAGCTGACGAACCGTCATGGAGTCGCGCCACCCATGACGGGCGTGTGCCGGCGTGAGACATTCCGGGAGGAAATCTATGCATCGCAAGTTCATGCATGCGTTGGCGGGGGTCGCCATCGCTGCCGTGGCCATGCTGCCTGTTACTGCCATCGCGCAAACCGTCGACGAGATCATTGCGCGCGGCAAGCTGATCGTTGCCGTAGACACCACGACGCCGCCCTATGGCTTTCTCGACGCCGAGCTGAAGCCGACCGGCTTCGACATCGAAGTCGCCAACAAGATGGGTGAGGCGCTGGGCGTGCCGGTCGAGTTCGTGACCGTGACCTCGCCGGGCCGTATCCCGGCGCTGCTGACCAAGCAGGTGGACGTGGTGATCTCGATCTTCTCGATCACGGCCGCCCGTGCCATCCAGATCGACTATTCGATCCCCTATGCCGGCCAGTCGGCCGTGGTGATCGCGCCCAAGAGCACCCAGATCAAGAGCCATGCCGACCTCGTCGGCAAGAAGGTCGGCCTGACCCGCGGTACCGGCGAAGACGGCCTGCTGACCGCTGCCGCCGAAGCCAATCCGGGTATCGAAATCCTCCGCTTCGACGACTACTCGTCGTTGCTGCAGGCAATGGTTTCGGGCCAGATCGACGCTATGGGCGGCGGCGACTACGGCGAGATCTACCTCAAGAAGGCCCAGAACGGCGACGACTTCGAGCAGAAGTACATCCTCAAGACCTTCTATTTCGGCATCGGCGTGGCCAAGGGCAACGACAACCTGCGCCAGTGGATCAACACCTGGCTGTTCGTGCAGAAGGCCGATGGCGTGCTCGAGGCGCTGTCGATGAAGTATCGCAACCAGCCGCTGCCGGCCCTGCCGGTGTTCTGAGCTCCTCGCTCCTGAGGCACTCCCGAGGGTGCGGAGCCGCAATGGCGGTTCCGCCCCTTTTCTGGCGATGGGATGGCGATGCAAACCGCCCTGCAGTTCGGCCCGGTTCTGATCCATATGGATGCCCTGCTGCGCGGGGTGGCGCAGACATTCCAGCTCGCGGTGCTGTCGATCATCTTCGGCACCATCATCGGCACGCTGGGGGCCATTGGCCGCAGCTTCGGGCCGCGCTGGGTATCGTACCCGATCGCCGCCTATGTCGAACTCATCCGCAACACACCGCTGCTGATCCAGCTCTACTTTGTGTTCTTCTCGTTGCCGCTGTTCGGGCTCAAGCTCGCCAGCAACGAAGCGGCGATCCTGGCGCTGTCGATCCATCTCGGAGCTTACGCCACCGAGATCCTGCGGGCCGGCGTCGAGGCGGTACCGGTGGGGCAGATCGAAGCGGCGAAAGCGCTCGGCCTCAACAGCTACCGGATCATCCGCCACGTGGTGCTGGTGCCGGCGGTGCGCGCCGTTTACCCGGCGCTGTCGGCGCAGTTCATCCTGCAGCTGATGGGCACCTCGATCGTCGGCGCCATCGCGGCCGAGGAGCTGACGGCGATCGCTAACAACCTGGTGATGCAGACGTTCCGCAGCTTCGAGGTCTACATCATCATCGCGGTGATCTATTTCGTGCTGGTGCAGGCCGCCAGCCTGTTCTTCGCGGGCCTCGGCCGCCTGCTGTTCCGCTGGAAGGTCTGATATGAGCCTTCGCGACTTCGGCCCGAACGAACTGATGTTCCTGATCATGGCGACGCGCTGGACGATCCTGCTCGCGCTGATCGCCTTTGCGGGCGGTGGAGCGGTCGGCCTGATCGTCGCCGCGCTGCGTGTCTCGCCCTTCCGGCCGGTGCGCTGGCTGGCGGCGGGTTACATCCAGTTCTTCATGGGGACGCCGATCCTCATCCAGCTGTTCATGGCCTATTACGGCTCGTCATTGCTGGGCTACCGGCCCGATCCGTGGGTGGCGGCGGCGCTGACCTTCTCGCTCAATGGCGGGGCGTTCTTCGGCGAAATCTTCCGCGGCTCGATCGAGGCGGTGCCGCGCGGGCAATGGGAAGCATCGACCGCGCTCGGCTTCCGCTTCCTGCCGACGTTGCGGCTGGTGATCCTGCCGCAGGCGGTGCGGCTGATGCTGCCACCGACGGTGGGGTTCATGGTGCAGATCGTCAAGACGACGTCGGTGGCGTCGCTGATCGGGCTCACCGAGCTGGCGCGCGCGGCGACGCAGATCAACACCGTGACGTTCCAGCCAGTGGCGGTGTTCGGCACCGTGTCGCTGATCTACTTCATGCTGTGCTGGCCGCTGTCGCTTTATGCGAGCCATCTGGAGCGGAAGCTCGCCGCGGGGGTCAGCCGCGGCGGCGGGCCGAAGAAGCCGCTGGCGATGGCGTCGTAGGATCCGGAGTGCCTCCGTGCGCGCCGGATGAGGGTTCCTTCCGCAGGCATCGGGTTTGAGGAAAACACCCCTTACCCACCCCCGGCCTTCGCCGGGGCAGGCGCTTCGGGTACCCTCTCCCTCAAGGGGAGACAGGAGGCCGGCTATCTAGCCACGACCTCGTGGTTCGACAGGCTCACCATGAGGTCTACTGGTCTGTTCGGGTGGAGGCCGACCTCAGCCGGCGAAGGCGGCGAGGGGGAGTCCCTTGACGCCGACATCGAGGGCAAAGAGGCCGCCGGGATTGCTCTGGCCCTTGAAGGTTTCCTCGGGGCGCTTCAGCACCGCCGTGGTGACGTAGAGGATATCCAGGTCAGGACCGCCGAATTCACAGCAGGTCGGCAGGTCCGTCGGCATGTGGATGGTCTGCATCAGTTTGCCGGCGGGATCGTAGCGGTGGACCCGGCCGGTGAACGGGATGGTCGCCCAGTAGCAGCCTTCTGAATCGACGGTGGAGCCGTCGCAGATGTCCTTGCCTTCGAGCTCGACGAAGACCCGCTGGTTCTCGATGTTACCCGTGGCGGCGTCGAAGTCGTAGGCGCGGATGATCGGCGTATGGCTATCGGAGAAGTACATGGTCTTGCTGTCGGGGCTCCAGGCGAGGCCGTTGCAGCAACCGATGCCCTCGATCATGCGGTGGACGGACAGGTCCGTATCCATGCGGTAGAGCGAGGCGATGAACTCGGCCTTCTCGCCGGGCACCTCGAACATCGAGCCGGACCAGAAGCGGCCCTGGCGGTCGGGCTTGCCGTCGTTGAAGCGGGTCTTGGACATATGCGCTTCGGGATCGACGATGGGCGTGAACGTCCCGCTTACGGGATCGAAGAAATAGAAGCCCGAGACCATGGTGAGGACGAGCCCGCCCTTGGCGCGCAGACCGATGCAGCCGAGATATTCCGGCGCTTCCCAGGTGTCGTCGGCGCCGGTCGCCGGGTTGTAGCGATGGATCAGCTTGCCCCAGATGTCGATCCACCAGAGCACGCCGGCGGCCGGATCCCAGATGGTGCCCTCGCCGAGTTCGGCGCGTGCGTCGACGACGCAGGTAATGTCGACCATTTTGCTACCCTTTGACTGCCCCGGCGCTGAGCCCGGCGACGATGTAGCGCTGGATCAGCAAGTAGAAGATGACCGGGAAGATGGAAAAGAAGAGAGCGGCAGCCAGCACGCGATCGATCGGCGTGTCGAGCATCACCTTGAGCGAGGCAAGGCCAACGGCCACCGGCCGGATATCGGGCGAGGTGACCAGCGTGACCGCGAACAGGTACTCGTTCCAGGCATAGAAGAAGGCCACGACGCTGATGGCCACGAGGCCGGGCGCAGAGAGCGGCAGCAGGGTGCGGATCAGCGCGCCGAGCGGCGAGCATCCGTCGATCAGCGCCGCCTCGTAGATTTCTTCGGCGATGGAATCGAAGGAGTTCTTCAGGATCCAGATGCAGATCGGCAGGATGAAGGCGGCATCGACCAGCGACAGAGCCGGCAGGCTGTCCGACAGACCGAGGTTGCGATACATCGCGTAGACCGGGATGACGACCAGGGCTTCGGGCAGCATCTGCGTCATGAGCAGGAGCAGGCCGAAGCCGGCCTTGCCGCGCCATTTGAGGAAGGTCATGGCGAAGGAGCCCAGCACCGCCAGGGCCAGCACGATCAGCGTCGTCATCCCTGCCAGCAGCAGCGAATTCACCAGCCAGCGGGCCACCGGGAAGTTCTGGAACAGCGTTTCGAATGGCAGGAAGCTGATCGCCTTGGGGATCAGCGGCGGCGGATACTGCATGCCGTGGGTCAGCGGCTGGATCGAGTTCACGATCATCCAGTAGACCGGGAACAGCACCACGGCGCAGAAGCCGAGGATGATGGCGTAGAAGGCCACGCCCGCGCCGAAGCGGCGGAGCTTGTAAGGGGTATTCGAGGGTGCCGCCATGCTCAGCGCCTCCGGAACCGGTCTTGCCGCTGCTGGGCATAGACGAACAGCATTGTGAGGCCGAGCACGATGACGAAGCCGGAGACCCCGAGGGTCGCGCCATAGGCCAGATCGAAGAAGCGGAAGGCGGTCTGGTAGATGCGCAGGACCAGCGTTTCGGTGATGCCGCCATAGGGCCCGCCACCGGTGGTCAGCCAGATCAGCGTGAACTGCTTGAACGAGAAGATCGACATCAGCACCGCCATCAGCAGCAGCGTCGGGGTGATCTCGGGGATGGTGATGTAGCGCAGCGTCTGCAGCGGGTTGGCGCCATCGACTTCGGCGGCTTCGTAGACTTCGCGCGGGATGGCCTGAAGCGACGCGAGGATGACGAGGAAGGTGAAGGGAAAGGCCTTCCAGATGGAGAGGATGATGACCAGCGGCATCGCCAGATTGGGGTCGGACAGCCAGCTCAGATTGGCGTCGATGCCGGGGATGAGCCGGGCGAAGACGTTCATGACGCCGAAGGTCGGATTGCACATCCAGAGAAAGACGAGGACGGCCGAAATCTCGGGGAACGCCCACGGCACGGCGATGACGCTGCGCGCCAGGTTGCGGCCGCGGAACTTGCGGTTGAGCAGCAGGGCCGAGACCAGTCCTAGGAACACGGCGCCCACGACCACGAAGGCCATGTAGGTGAAGGTCACCTGGACGGCGAACCAGAAGTCCTCGTCCTCGAACAGTCGCTCGTAGTTGCGCAGGCCGACCCACTGGACGTTGTCCACGCCGACCACGTTGTTCGAAAAGCTGGTGAGGAACTGCTGCGCGATCGGGAAAAGGATGAAGACGCCCAGATAGGCGACGATCAGGAAGACGAGGGTATAGGCAAGCGAGTTCTGCCTATTGCCGCCGCGCCGTCGCCGGAGCCTGGCACGTTCTTCCGCCGCCTCTGCAGTCGCTGACTGAAACATTCGCTCGATATTCCCGGAGATCGAAACGGGGGGCGGGGCCGGACTCGCCCCGGACTCAGACGGCATCGGGGGCGTCCCGTGGAACGCCCCCGACACGATCGGCTCGAACCGTTAAAGGGTGAAGCCGTCGAAGAGTCGGCCGGACGCTTTTTCCAGCGCCTGCTGAGCATCGGCCATGGCGTCCTCGACCGGGCGGTTGGCCACCAGGACTTCCGAGAACTTGTCCATGACGATGTTGCCGAACTCCTGGTTGAAGAAGATGTAGTCGCCCATGATCTCGAGCGGCGTGATTGCCTTGCCCTGCAGATAGCCTTCGGCCCAGAACTGCTTGTCGAGGTACTCTTGGCGGATCGCCTCCGGATAGGGCGGCACCACATCGAGGCACCGCTCCATCAGTTCCTGATAGTTCTCGGGCTTGTAGAGCCACTCGACGAAGAGCTTGGCGGCGGCCTTCTCGTCGTCCGAGGCGTGGGCGTTGACGCAGATCGGATGGATGCGGGTGATCGCCTTGCCGCTCGGGCCCGGAGGCACAACGCTGCGCAGCGACGGGTAGATATCGGGGCCGGAGCTGGACCAGATATTGACCGCGGCCGAAACGATGAGCTGCTGCCCGATGCGGCCATTGGCGTACATCTGGTTGGCGGTCGCCGTATCGGTGCCCTTGGGCATCGCCTTGTCGTACATAGTCTTGAAGAGCTTCATGCCCTCGATGACCGGCGCGGTGTTGACCAGCGGCGTGCGGCCCTCGGCCCACTTGCCGTCGAACATCACGGCCCACTGCTGCAGGATGAACCAGAAGTCGCCCGGTTCGCTCATCAGGTGGGGCGAGTAGATGCCGAACTGGTCCGGCGACTTGGTCAATGCGGTAGACGTCTCGACCCATTCCTCGACCGAGGCCGGGGCGCCAACGCCTGCCTTCTCGAACATGGCCGAGTTGTAGAGCAGGCCGAACTTCACGGTGACGATGTCGAGGCCGTGCACCTTGCCGTCCACACGCAGGTGGTCGTGCGCGGCGCTCAGCTTGTCGCCGATGCCGAGCTTGTCGACGATGTCCTGCAGGGACTCGAGGTGGCCGCCGCGCAGGAGCCGCACCACGAGGTCAGGCGTGGTGTGGAAGAGCGCGCCGTTGATCTTTCCCGACTGGGACTGGATCAGCATGTTGTTGGTGAATTCGTTGAACGGCGCGCCGGCTTCCTCGATGAAGACGTCGCTCTGTTCGGCGTGGAATTTCGCGAGGATCGCCCGCCACGCGTCGCCGCGGCCGGGTTCGTTCCACATCCACGATACCAGCGGGATTTTGATCTTCGCATTCTGGGCGAGCGCGGGAGTCGCCAGGGCCGCGGCAAGGCCTGCCGCTGCCGCCCGCTTCAGGAAGTCACGGCGCCCCATGCCCATCGAGCGTGGGAGCAAGAGACCGCTGCCTGATCTGTTCATGTTCGTTCCTCCTCATGGAAGCGGCGCAATGGTCATCCGCCATCTTGCGCGCCAGTTCCGACCAATCTTGATACCGGTACCAATCCTTGCTGCCAATCGATCGACGGCCTTGGTGGCCGTACGGCAGAAACGACGTGTGCTGGCTTCCCCTCGTGACGCGCGGCAGCTCCTCACTACCGCGGTCCGGCCGGACGAGCAGAAACAACCCATCCAGCAGCTATGATGCTATTATAATTCTCTTGAACTGTCCATGCCGATGCTGCCGCGCGCATGAGACTTTCGACGGTCGATCAGACCAGATCGTTAGGGGCGTCGTAGGTGATCGAGAACATCTCGGCCGGGTGGCGGGCGATGGAGAACTCGACATTGCTCTGGTCCGACGACTGATAGAGCATTTCCACCGCCAGAATGGCCGAGCCGACCGCGACGTTGAGATCGGCGGCGACGGTTTCGTCAGCGATTTCGGCGCGCACCGTGCAATGGGCAACCGCCATGCGGATATTCAGGCGACGCTGGACGGCGCGGAAGATCAGCACGTCGTTGAAGTCCGCCTTGGTGAACTGGGTGCCGATATGGGGCGGGAAGTAAGTGGTGATCTGCGCCTTGCGCTGTTTGCCGACCGCCAGCATGGAGCGCAGGCAATAGCCCTGTTCGTCCTTGCCCATGCCGAAATGGCGCTGGAGCAGAGGCGAGCTCTCCTTGCGGTAGGATTTGATCTTGAGTTCGGCGTCCTTGGTAAAGGCCGCCATGTCGTTGAAGTTCTTGAACGTCCAGCTCAGGGTCACCGGCGGCGAGGCCGAGGTGACGACGGCAGGCTTGGCGGAGCGCTTGCGGATCAGGCCATCGGCCTCGAGATCGCGCAGGGCCTGGCGCACGGTGATCAGGCTGACGCCGAAGCGTTCGGCGATCACCGCTTCCTTGGGCAGTTCGCCGCCCACCGGAAAACTGCCGCTGACAATGGGTTCGCGGAGGATATCGGCGAGCTGCCGGTAGAGGGGGCCCTGTGCCCGCAGGAGCGCACGCTTGGGCAGGATGTCGATGGCCAGTTCGTTCATTGCAGCAGTCAGGTCCCCGAGTCCGGCGATCATAATAGCATGATCCCCGGAAGGCCACCCGGCGGCCGGCTGCTCCCCAGCTATACGAGCAGGCGAAGCGGCTCTTCCAGGTAGGCCTTGAAGCGTGTCAGAAGCTCGGCCGCGGCGTCGACATCGACTTGGTTCTCGTCGAAGGCGAGCAGGCATTCGCCGGCGCTCGGACCGGCCGAGAGCACAAGGCGAAGGGCGCGGCCGGCAAGCAGCGGCAGCATGACCGGGCGGATGTCGCCGGCGGCGATGAGTTTGATCGACAATGTCGCCGGATCGCCACCCTGGTCGAGGCCGGCCTCGATGGCGGCGAGACGGCGGCTGCGGGCGGGGCCGAGCGAGCCCTTGCGGATATCGGCGAAGACCAACTGCCGGCGGTCGTGCTCAAGAGCCACGGGTGTGCCGTCGAGCCTGTTGGCGGCCGGCACGTCGTCGAGGGCACAGCCGGCGGCGCGCAGAACCGCGTCATCGAGCGAGAAGGGCACGTCGGCCTTGCCGAAATTGTCCAGAACGTCGCGAAGCTTCGCGAGCGCGATAGTGGTGGCGAGTGCCGAGGCCTGCGGGCCCGAGGCCGTTGCCGGCGCTGCGGCTGCCCTCGGCACGAAGGCGACGACATCGGCGGCGGTGATGCGCCCGGACGGACCCGAGCCGGCCAGCTGTTCGAGCGCGATGCCGCGCTCGCGGGCAAGCCGGCGAGCGTAAGGCGAGACAGCGCGACGGGCGGTTGCGGTGGCCATCAGCGCTTCAGGTATTCGCTGTTGACGCAGTTGGTGAGGCGCCCTTCGGCGACATAGGCGTGCACCACCTCGATCGACTTCAACCTGAGGTCGACCATCGACGCCGGGCTGTAGAAGGCAGCGTGCGGAGTGACGATCAGGCGATTGCGGACCCAGTCCTCGTTGGCGCGCCACGCCTTGAACAGCGGATGATCGAGATCGCCAGGTTCGTTGGGCAGCACGTCGAGACCGGCGCCGCCGATCTGGCCGGCGCGGATGGCTGCCTCCAGTGCCGAGATATCGACGATGGGACCACGGGCGGTGTTGACGAGAACCAGCCCCTGCTTGGCGGCGGCGAAAGCTTCTGCATTGAGCAGACCGCGCGTCGCGTCGTTGAGCGGGGCGTGAATGGAGACCACGTCGCTGCGGCTCATGAGTTCGGCGAGCGAATGCACGCGCTCGTAGCCGGTGGAGAGATCAACGCCCGAGAGCAGCTGGGGATCGTAGAATACGACCTTCATGTCGAAGGCGGCGGCGCGGCGGGCGGCGGCAAGGCCGATGCGGCCGAGGCCGACAATGCCGAAGGTCGCGTTCTTGTGGCGACGGATCAGCGGCGCCTTGTTGAAGTGCCAGCCGGCCGTGCCGTCCTTGGCCATCTCGGTGGGGTAGGTGTACGTGCCGCGGGTCAGCGCCAGCATCAGGGCGATGGCGTGGTCGGCGACCTCGGTGGTGCCGTAGTCGGGCACGTTGCAGGCCGGAATGTTGCGAGCGCCCCAGCCGGCGGTGTCGATATTGTCGAAGCCGACGCCCGAGCGCACCGCTATGCGGGCCTTGGGGAAGGCTGTGGGCGGGGCGCCGACCATGAGCGTCGCCGAGTAGTTGATCACCGCATCGACGTCGGCGCAGACGGCCGGATCGAGCTTGGCGGCGACGTCCGCAGTCGAGCGGGCGATGACGAAGTCGACATCCGGGAAGTGCTTCTTCTCGAGGTCGCCCTCGTCGGGATTCTGCCAGTTGGCGCAGAGGATTTTCATGACGCTATTTCCTGATGCCGCCGATGCGGCCGCCCATGGGGACGTTGGCGCCGACGATCTGATCGATGGATGAAAGAGTGCCGGCAATCGGCGCCTCGATTTCGACCACGGCCTTGTCGGTCTCGATCTCGGCAACGACTTCGCCTTCGGCGACGGCGTCGCCGACAACCTTGTGCCACTTGACCAGCTTGCCTTCCGACACCGTGAGGTCGCCGAAGGGCATGTTGATCGGTTCGTCGTCGCTGGCATTGGCGTTGGCCGGGACCGGCGCGTGGGCAGGAGCCGCCGGGGGCGCAACCGGGGCCGGTGCAGTGGCCTGCGGGGCGGCGGCCTTGATGCCGGTGGTGTACCAGTGATCGGGCACGGGCGGGGTGCCGCCCATGACGTCGCGGACGCCCTGCATGATGCGGCCGACATCGACCAGCATGGCGCGTTCGAGCACCGGCGCAAAGGGATGCGAGGTCGGCGCGGTGTGCAGGCGGCCGACGGGGGCGTCGAGCTCGTCGAAAGCGAGTTCGTTGATGCTCTGGGCGATCTCGCCGCCCATGCCGCACATGGCCCAGGCTTCGTCGACGACGAGCACGCGGTGGGTCTTCTTGAGGCTCTCGACGATGGTGCCGACATCGAGCGGCATGATGGTGCGCAGATCGATGACTTCGACATCGATACCCTGCGTGGCAAGATTCTCGGCGGCTTCGAGCGAGCGCGGCACCATCTGGCCGGCGGCAACGATGGTGAGATCCTTGCCGGTGCGGGCGATGCAGGCCGAGCCGAAAGGTACGTAGTGATCGTCCCCGACCGGCACCGGACCCTTGGAGGCGAACAGCGCCTTGGGCTCGAGCATGATGACCGGGTCACCGGCACGCAGCGCGGTCTTCATCAGGCCCTTGGCATCGGCGGGCGTCGAGGGCACGCAGACGATGAGGCCGGGCATGTGCGCAAAGAGCGGGTGATACATGCCGCTGTGGTGCGGGCCGGAGCTGCGCAGTGCACCGGCACCGGCGCGAACCACCATGGGGGCGGTCATTTCGCCGTTGCTCATGTAGCGGAGCTTGGCGGCCTGCAGGAAAATCTGGCCGGTGGTTTCGAAGGCGAAGTCGGCGAACATCAGGTCCGACACGGTGCGGGTGCCGGTGGCCGAAGCGCCGACGGCAGCGGCGGTGAAGCCCTGCTCGGAGATCGGCGTATCGAGCATGCGATGAGCGCCGAACTCGTGCCAGAGGTTCTTGGTGTGGGCGAAGCTGCCGCCGCGCTCACCGGTGCCTTCACCGAAATAAAGGATGGCCTCGTTGGCGCGCATCTCCTCGGCGATGCCGTCGCGCACGGCTTCGAGCCAGCCCTGCACACGGGTCTCGCCGACCTTCGCAGGCTTCAGCGCTTCGGGCGGATTGATCGGGCTGGCATAGACGTGGTTGCGGACGAAGGACGGATCGGGTTCGGGCGAGTTGCGGGCAAACTCGAGTGCTTCCTGCACGACCTTTTCGATATGTGCCTCGATGTCGGCGAGGTCGTCGGCATTGGCGACGCCATAATCCTCGACGAGGCGCTTGCGGAACATGTCGATGGGGTCGCGCTTGAGCCAGGCGTCGACTTCTTCCTGCGTGCGATAGGTGCCGATGACCGGGTCGCCTTCGTGATGGCCGACGGTGCGATAGGTCTTGGCTTCGATCAGCGTCGGGCCCTTGCCGGAGCGGGCGCGCTCGGTGGCTTCCTTCATGGCCAGCCAGACGGCGAACACGTCGTTGCCGTCGACGGCAACGCCCGGCATGCCGTAGCTGGCGGCCTTGGTGGCGATCTCGGGATTGAGCGTGATCGACTTGAGCGGCGTGGCCGTGGCGTAAAGATTGTTTTCGCAGACGAAGATGGCGGGCGCGTTGTTCACGGCGGCGAAGTTGAGGCCTTCGTGGAAGGCGCCATGATTGGCGGCGCCATCGCCGAAGAAGGCGACGCCGATATCGTCGCGGCCCTGCTGACGGGCGCTCATGCCGATGCCGACGGCGTGGCCGATGCCGGCGCCGACGATGCCGTTAGTGCCGAAGAGGCCGACGGTCCGGTCATAGAGATGCATGGTGCCGCCGCGGCCGCCGCAGATGCCGTCGGCCTTGCCGAACAGCTCCGCCATCACCCGCTTCGGGTCGGAGCCCTTGGCGAGAGCGTGGCCGTGACCGCGATGGGTCGAGGTCACCCAATCGGTATGACGCAGGTGGGCGCAGATACCGACGCCGGTCGCTTCCTGGCCGATATAGAGGTGAAGGAAGCCGGGGGTCTCACCCTTGCGGCAGGCAACCTGCGCCACCGTTTCGAAGCGGCGCAACAGCACCATCTGTTCAAACAGGCCCATCAGCACGGCGCGATCGGGCAAATTGCCCGTGCCAGATTGCTGCGCATTCCTGCGCACCGCGGAAACTGCCAACGATACCTCCCAGCGCGTAATCCGGTCCTGGCTTCGCCATGGTACCGATCAACATCACGGCCGGAGCATAGATTATAATAGCATAATGTCTAGGGGTGAATCCGGGAGACTTAACTGCCGCTGCGGCGGACCGTGGCATCGGGCCGGGACAGCACCTCTTCCCGCAGTTTGAGGCCCAGGCCGGGACCCTCCAGCGGCGAGGCGCGACCATCGACGACCGGCGGGAGATCGGCGACGATTTCGGTGTACCAGCCGGTGAAATAGGCGCGCACCGCCTCCTGGTAATTGGCATTGGGCAGGGTGGCGGAGAGGGCGCAACTGGCGGCGTAAACGATAGGACCGGTGCAATCGTGCAGCGTGACCGGCAGCTCGCTGGCCTCGGCCATGTTGGCGATCTTGCGGGCCTCGCTGAGGCCGCCGCACCAGGCGAGATCGATCATGATCACCGAGGCGGCACGCTTGTCGATCAGTTGCTTGAACATCTGGCGGCTGGCGAGGCGCTCGCTGGCGGCTACGGGAATCGACGTGTGGCGGGCGAGCTCGGCCATGGCGTCGAGTTCGTTGTAGCGGATCGGCTCTTCGAGCCAGGCGACGTCGTAAGGTTTCAGCGCCTCGGCGATGCGGAGCGCCGGGGGCAGGGTCCAGAGGCCGTGGAGTTCGACCATGATCTCCATGTCGCGGCCGACAGCGTCGCGGATCTGCTGGAAGGGCACGAGTGCCTTATCGATGTCGGCGGCGGAGATGCGGGTGCCGTTCGAGGCTTCGGCGGCGATATCGAAGGGCCAGATCTTCATGGCGCGGATGCCTTCGGAGAGCAGGCTCTTGGCTAGCTTGCCCGCATCGAAGCGCCAGGCGAGCAGGTCTTCGTAGGGGCCTTCGTTGGAATCGCTGGCCTTCAGCGACCAGTCCTCGGTGCGCTCGAACAGCGAATTCCGCTTGCTGGCGCGAACGTGCTTGTAGCCGGCGCAGGTATTGTAGATGGGCACGGACTGATGGGTGCGGCCGCCGAGCAGGCGCCAGACGGGCTCGCCCAGCGCCTGGCCGTAGATGTCCCAGAGCGCGATGTTGACGGCGGAGTTGCCGCGCACCTCGGCGCCGGAATCGCGGGCGCCGACATAGACGCTGCCCAGGGTGCGGTCGTGCAGCTCGATATCGCGCGGGTCCTTGCCGATGAGATAGGGCGCGACATTGTCGTGGATGTAGCTGGCGACGGGGCCGGGCGCCCAGAAGGTTTCGCCGGTGCCGACGATGCCGGCATCGGTGTGTACCCGCAGCCAGAACAGGAACGGAAACTCAGCCAGCTGCACCGTTTCGACGGTGGTGATCTTCATTGTGTGCCTCCCGTCGGCCTGCCGGATGCCACTTTAGGCGTGGTCGATCGTCCGTTCAAAGCCGTTGACAACGGAATAATGGTACCGGTATCAATTCGTCAAGATGCACGGGGAGGACGTCGTCTTGGCTGCCACTGGTTCAGCAATATTGAAGCGCGCGCTGGTCACCGGCGCGGCTGGCGGCATGGGGCGTGAAATCGCCATCCAGCTGGCGGCGCGAGGCTGTGCGGTCGGCATTGCCGACATCAATCCGGCGGGGACGGCAGAGACGGCGAAGCTGATCCGCGACAGCGGCGCGGACGTCGTCGAGATCGTCGGCGACTTCACGCTCGAAGGCGCGCCGGAGGCGGCCGTCGGCAATGTGGTGGAGCGCTGGGGCGGCATCGACGTGCTGGTCAACAATGCCGGCTACGGGGTGATCGAGCCCTTTCTCGACTCGACCTACGAATCCTGGACACGAACGCTGGCGCTGAACGTCACGGCGCTCGCGATGGCCTGCAGGGCCGCCGGACGGGTGATGCGCGAGCAGCGCTCGGGCCGCATCGTCAACATCACCTCGCCGGGCTCGCGCATGGCGCTGCCGGACTACACCGCCTACACGGCGAGCAAGGCGGGCGTCGACTCGATCACGCGGGCGCTGGCCGTCGCCATGGCGCCCTATGGGGTGCTGGTGAACTCGGTGGCGCCCGGCATGATGGACACCGAGATGCAGCGCTCGACCGAGGTCGAGCTGGCGCGCGTCGCCGGCCGCAGCAACGACCTGCAGGCCTTTCTCGACGAGCGCACGCGCCGCGTGCCGCTGGGCCGCCGCGCCGAGATCAGCGAAGTGGCGCAGGCCGTCGTTTGGCTTGCTCTCGATGCTCCCGACTACATGACCGCCGAGCGACTGAACATGTCCGGCGGCCTCGACAAGGACTGATGATGACTCGCAATTCACCGCCCGCACAGGCGGACATTCCGGCGCTCAAGGCGCGCGCCACGCAGCTCAGGCGGCACATGCTGACCATGGCGCGCGGGCAGGGGCAGGGCTATATCGGCCAGGGCCTCGGCATCGCCGACACGCTGGCGGCGATCTATTTCCACGAGCTGCGCTACGACCCGCAGAATCTCGGGTGGGCTGATCGCGACCGCTTCCTGCTGTCGACCGGTCACTACTCGATTGCGCTCTGGGCGGCGCTGGCCGAAGCCGGGATTATTCCGGTCGACGAGCTGCCGACCTATGGCGCCGACAACAGCCGGCTGGAGATGTCGACGCTCGATACGACGCCGGGCGTCGAGATGATCGGCGGCTCGCTCGGACATGGGCTGGGGCAGGGTGTCGGGCAGGCGCTGGGGCTGCGGCTCGACAAGTCTTCGGCGCGGGTCTTCGTCGAACTCTCCGATGGCGAAATGCAGGAGGGATCGACCTGGGAGGCGGCGATGTCCGCCAGCCATTTCCGGCTCGATGGGCTCGTAGCGCTGATCGACTGCAACGGCATCCAGGCGGATGGTCCGGTAGTGCTCGACATGGAGCCGGTCGGCGACAAGTGGCGCAGCTTCGGCTGGGAAACGTTCGAGATCGACGGTAACGATATGGCGGCGGTGACCGGCGGGCTGGCGTCGGCGCGCAACGCCAACGGCCGGCCCAAGGCGATTGTGCTGCGGACCCTGCCCGGCAAGGGCGTGCCGCGGATCGAGACAAGCGAGAAGTCGCATTTCTTCCGGGTCGATGTCTCGCAGTGGGACGCGATCATCGCCGAGTTCGAGGCGGGCGTGGAGGCTGCGTCATGAGCAAGGCGATGGAAGCCGGCCGTACGCTGGCCATGGGGCAGGACGAGGCGGCGGCCCGTGGTCGCGCTGTCGTCGATGCGCCGTTCGGCAAGGCGCTGGCCAAGGTCGGCCAGACCCGGCCCGAGATCGTCGGGCTGACGGCTGATCTCGGCAAGTACACCGATATCCATCCGTTCCGCGATGCATTCCCGGACCGGTTCTTCAATATCGGGATGGCGGAGCAGAATCTGGTGGCTGTGGCGGCCGGTCTGGCCCGCACCGGCAAGGTGCCCTTTGCGACCACGTACGGCGTGTTCGCCAGCCGGCGGGCCTTTGACTTTGTCGCCATCGCGCTGGCGCATTCGATGCTGGACGTGAAGATCGTCGCCGGGCTGCCGGGGCTGACCACCGGCTATGGTGGCACGCATCAGGCGATCGAGGATCTGGCGCTGATGCGGATGATCCCCGGTCTCACCATCATCGACCCGATGGACGCGACCGAGATCGCGGCAGCGACCGAGGCGATCGCCGCCTATCGCGGGCCCGTCTATATGCGGCTCTTGCGCGGTGCGGTGCCGGTTGTGCTGGAGCCGGGCTATCGGTTCGAGATCGGCAAGGCGCGACAGCTGCGTGAGGGCAAGGATGTCGGGATCATCTCGACGGGCCTGATGAGCGAGCGCGCCATCGATGCGGCAGTGGCGCTGGAGAAGCGCGGCATCCGCACCGCCGTTCTGCATGTACCGACGATCAAGCCGTTCGATGCCGGGGCCGTCGCTGCCTTCGCTGCGTCGGTCGACCGTGTGGTGACGGCGGAGAACCATGTGGTGGTCGGCGGGCTCGCGAGCCTCGTCGTC
>VFQO010004520.1_pt1 | contig 58750 bp, 33 predicted proteins | sample 3512331 | NCBI WGS metagenome assembly VFQO01 (sample SAMN10412371, study PRJNA504923) | tailings metagenome | isolation source: Replicate 3 from Balatoc abandoned mine | place: Philippines: Itogon, Benguet | collected 2017-08-28 | reverse complement strand
TTGGGAGAGCCGGATGCGGTAGTTCCGCCTGTCCGGTTCGGTGGGAGGCGGCGGTTTTATCCCGCCGCCTACCCAATCCTCTACACCTTTCGTCTGGTGAAATATGCGGGTTGGCGGTCATGCGAACGATGAGGGGCGCACGCAAGAAGGCGGACGGATCCCGAACCCGCCCGGTCGGGGGACCGGGCCAACAGGTGTCGGCCGCCGCGGGAGGGACCGGCTTGAGTCCGAAATGGCTGGCTAGGAAATGAGTTTGCTGGTGTGTTTCCCGGCATCGGCTCCGGGCATGGGAGGCGGTTCGCCTTCATGATCGCGGCCCCTTCTCCAGCCTTCCCATGATCTCCATTGGCCTCCTCAACGAGGAGTTCCCTCGCGTCGTTCAACGTCGGCGGACCCGGGCCGGAGTGCTCCCGTTCGCCTTGTCCTGTCTGCTCATCCTCAACGCATCGCTCGCGGCGCAGACTGCGGGCGGCTTTGTCCCTGGCGGTCGCGAGTTGTTCGCGATCGACTTTGCCCAGGAACCGGTGGGCGGATTCCCCTCGGCCCTCCGTAATCTGCGCGGTTCGATGGAGGTCGTCCTCAAGGACGGCAAACGCATGTTGCGCGCCTCGAACAGCGCCGAGTTTCTTGTCACGCTGCCGGAGTCGTTGCCGGAGCACTTCACGCTCGAGTTCGACCTGGTCACCCGGGCCGACTATTCGAACGAAGATCTCTCCTTCGAAGGCACGCCTGCGTTCAACCGCGGTGCGGCCTCGGCCAATGTGCTGTGGTACCGGGACAGCGTTTCGGTTCTGGGCGGACGCGAGGCGGGCAACGCGTACATCAGCATGCCGCCCGATCTCGCGGCGGAGTTGACGAGTCAGCCGGCCGAGGTCCGCGTCGACCTCAATGGCACCCGCCTTCAAGTCTACACGAACGGACGTCAGGTGGTGAACCTGCCCGACGTGAAATTTGTCCGTGGTCGCGTCCTCCGCGTCTTCCTGGGCGGCCACGACACCGGGCTGAATGCCGTTCATCTCTCCCGCTTGCGCATCGCCGATGCGAGCACGTCCGCCCCGGCCGTGGCGCAGCAACAGCACGCCGTCACGGGCGGCACGTCCGGGGCCACCGGGACCGCGTCTCCGCAGGGGATCACCGGCATCACGCCCCACGTCAATTCGCTCGGTACGGCCTGGGTGACTTGGGATCCGTTGCCCGTCGCGGCGACCTATGTCGTCCTGCGTTGGAAAGTGGATGACCCCACGTGCTGCAATGCCATGTCGCCTCCGGGACAACCCCTTACGGGTAACGGATGGCAGGACGGCACGCTTGGCTCGGCGGGAACCTACGCCTACCGGGTGATCGCGACGACGGCGACAGGCATGGTCGCGGGCGAAGTCCGCTTCGAGTACCGCGGCCTGGGCACGACCGTGAACGGCACCGTGGCCGGCGTTGCCCCCACGCCTGGCACCACCCCAACCGCGGGAACCACCACAACGGTTACAGGGACGACGAGCCCGACGGCCTCCACGGGCACTGGCACGGTCGGCGCGACTGAGACGACGGGAAACGCCACCGCGGTTGCGCCCACGGTGGCGACGGCGTCCACGCCGCTCGTGCCGGTGCTGATGTCACCAACGGCGACCGGAACCGTCACCCCCATCGCACAAACCACCGCCCCCACGGCCGTCCCGCCACCCCCACCGCCTCCGACCTCGACCGCTCCGCCGCCGCCCCCTACGCCGAGTGCCGCGCCCACCGTCGGCCGCTTCCGGGTGGTCCTGGCGGGCTTCCTGATGACGAAGGAATCGTTCGACGACCCTTTGGAGCGCGATGGTCGGCGCAACGAGGCCTATGGCGCCGCCGCGGTCGTCACGTGGGACCGGCGGCTCAATCAGCAGCGTAGTATCCGTTTTCTGAAGACACGCGAGTATGGCGACGTGCGCGACGGTGTTCCGTTTCCCGGGCGGATCAAGGCGGGGAGTGCCTCGCCCCAGGGTGGCATCTGGGGCGGCGACCGCGTACCGGAAGGTTACGATCCCGCCGGGGCGGTGTTGCCGGCGCCCACGGAGGCGCAGTTTCCCTTGCTGCTGTGGGACGGGACTCTGACGGCCGGCGTCGAGTCGATCGCGGTGTTTCCGTCGGTCTGGGAGCGCGACACGGATGCGCAGGCCTTCGAAAAATACCGGGATGACTGGAGTGCGCGCAATGCCGGCCCGATGATGACCTCGTCGATCGTGCTGTTGCAGACGGCCAGGCCGAATCTTGCGTGGGACATCATGTCGTTGGATGCCGGGCAGGTGGCAGGGGAGGTGGCCAAGACAATGCTGCTTTGGCCGCTCGGCCCGATCAATCTTGTGGCCGGGGTGCTGGGCCTGAGCCCGGACCGTCCTTTCGGAATCGCCCGAGAGAATCCCGACACCTGGCTCTATCAGGAGCGGGTCGTCGTCATCACCCAAGAGAAACTGGCCGCGCTGCCCGTGGGCGGAGGAGTGACCGTCGCCATCCCGTACGCCGATCCGCCCGACCAAACCCTCAACGGCGCCCTGACCCTTTATCTGCGGGTCGAGCGCATCAACTAGCCTGCAAATTCACCAGCCGAAAGGATTGGAGGTAGGAGCGGCTTTACGCCGCAATGGCTGGCGGACGGCCTTAGTCGCGGCGTAAAGCCGCTCCTACACAAACCTTGCGAACCGCCAGCGTGCCGACCCTTACCAGGTGACCACGCGCTCCACCATCGGCTCGTAGCGGGAGTGATCCTGCTCGTTGCCGTGGCGGGGATTGAGGCGTTGCGGGTCCCAGGCGACGACCTGGCGGGCGGCGTCGAGGGTCGGCTTGAGCTCGGCGTAGGGGAGGTCCTGCGCGGTGCCGCCGCGGCGGAGCACGAGGTCGGCGGCGAGCGCGGCTGACTGCGCGAGGACCATGAAGACGGGTTCCATGCGGATGGAGCCGAAGGCGATGTGGCTCGCCGAGAGGGCGACGGGCACGAACAGGTTCGCGCACTCGCCGCGCTTCGGCACGATCGCGCCGTAACCGACGCCGTAGGGCTTCGGGAGCTTGATCTGCACGTCGCCTTCGTTCCAGACGCGCCCGTTCTCCACGTAGCGGCGGCAGTTGTGGGAATCCATCTGGTAGGCGCCGAGGCCGACGATGCCGTCGGCGATCGTGCGGCTCATGCAGTGGTGCTCGGTCATCACGTCGAGCCCGACCATGCGCCGGCCCTCGCGCACGTAGAGCTGGTGCGGCCAGCCGTCGTAGGGTACGAACTCGTTGGCGGCCAGGCCCCACTCGGCGTAGAGGGCGCGCACCTTTGCCGGGATCTTCGGATCGTTCTGGTAGAACCAATGCAGGCCCATGACCCAGCGCACGTGCGCGGCGAAGAGGCGGTCGCGTTCATCGTGCGAGGCGGTGGGCCAGTTCCAGTTGGCCCCGATGAAGTCGGTCGAGACCGGTCCGTGGTTGTTGCGGTCGATCTTGCGTCCGCGGATCGGGTCGAACTTGCCAAAGACCTCGCGCCAGCCGGAGGCGAGCGCGCGCGCGAGCAGTTCGTAGTCGAGCGGGTCGTAGCCCTCGGGCTTCACGAAGGGCCGGCGGATCGCGGGATCGCGCGTCATGCACAGCCGGAAATTGTAGGCCTGCACGCGGTGGTCGCCGGCGCCTTCCTCGTAGCGGGCGTCGGGATCGATGCCGGGGAGCAGGCCGCTCGCGGGGTTTCCGGGTTCGATGTAGGGATCGACCGGATACGGGAAGTTGTGCGAGGGGTGGCGTTGCTGTCCGTTGTAGATTTCCCCGTAGGTGGCGTTGGCCTCGCGGCCGACCGTGAACGAGACGGTGGCCGCGGCCATCAGGTCGCCCTCGTAGCTGCAGTCGATGAAGGCGCGGGCGCGCACGCGCAGCCCGCTGGTGGTGCGCAGTTCGGTCAGCCGGCCGGCCGCCGAGGTGGCGTCGGCCAGGTAGTGTCCGTGCAGCGGTTCGACACCCGCCTCGCGGAGGAAGCCGGCGAGGACTTTGGTCGCCGCGGAAGGTTCGAAGCAGTATTCGGTTTCGCAGCCGTAGTGGGCGCCGAGACGGCGGTAGAATTCGAGGGCGAGGCCGCCGACGGCCTCCTTGTTGCCGAAATCGGTCCAGCCCAGACCGCCCGTGGTCAGTCCGCCGATCTCCACGCCCGGATTGAGCAGGATTACCGAGCGTCCGCAGCGGCGCGCTTGCACGGCGGCCATGACGCCGGCGGCATTGACGCCGTAGACGCAGAGATCGGCCTCGAGCGCGGGGGCGTCGGCAGGCAGTTGGGGGGCGGGCGAGTAGTAGCGGGGAAGCGGCATGGGAAGGCGAAGGAAGAAGGATGAATTATGAAGGATGAAGGAGGGGGGGGCAGGGTGGCGGACGGGGGCCTGCCTGCACGGATGTGGGACATCCGTGCCCGCATTGTAGCCGCCCATGTCCCCATGGGCGCGGTTGGGGGGCGTAAGACCAGCCCCGACACGGACGAGGACGTCCGTGGCTACATTGGCGTGGCTAAAGGTTATCTTGGAGGTTGGACGTTGGAGGTTCGGTGTTGGATGTTCGCGGCGGCGGCGCGCCGGCGCGGATGGAGAATTGGCGCGGGGCGGTGGCGGCTTCCTGGAGGGTTTGCGACTCGGAGACGGCGGCGAGGCGGCGGAGTTCGATCTCGGGATCGTCGTGAAAGACGGCGCCGAGGATCGTGTCGAGCTGGGCGGAGTTGCCCAGAATGCTGGTGATGCCGCGGCGCAGTTCGGCGCGGTTGGCGGCGGCATAGGGTGTCTCGACCGCCTCGATGAAGGCCTCGACGGAGGCTCCGGGGCGAACGAGACGGTGCAGGTTCTGGAAGAAGACGCGCTGAGGGTTGGTGCCGCTCCAGGGGACGATGCCGGAGGGATAGCCGTCGATCATGGGCTGGAAGGGAACGACCTCTTCGGGCACGGGGACGTCGCGGACGCTCGTCGGCCAGAGCGAACGTTCGGAGAAGAGGCGGGCGCCCTCCCAACTGGTGAGGAAGCGCAGGAAGTCGAGGGCGAGCTCCTGGTTGCCGCCGCGCCACACTTGGTAGAGGGCGGAGGAGACGTCCTCGAGTTCGGCGGCCGGACCGAAGCTGTGCTCCGGGTCGGCGGGGATCGGCAGCGGGGCCACGCCGACGGGGAAGGACACCGCGCGGCGGATACTCGGTGCGTCGAAGCTGCTGGCGACGATCATGACGGCGTCGCCGGAGGTGAAGCTCAGCAGCGCGTCACCGTCGCGCAACTGCATGAAGCCCGGCTGGAGGTGCGGGCCCAGTTCGCGCAGGCGATGGAGGGCGGCCCGCACCGCCGGACTGGAGAAGGACCAGTCGCCGCGGACGAAGCCGGCCTGCCAGTCCATCGCCGGACAAAAGTGCCGTCGCGTCCGCTCGACGTCCATGGCGAGCCGCTGGGTTTGCGTGGCGAACAGCTGGCTGAGGAGGAGGTTGGCGTTGTTCTGGGCGGCGGCGATCGGGATGACGCCGGACCGGACGGAGGGCGCCTGAGCGGAGATGCGTGCGCAAAGCTCGAGGAAGGAGGCGTAGTCCCGGGGAAGCTCGCGGGTGCCGGCGAGACGCTCGAGCAGGTCGACGTTGAACAGGATGCGCACCGAATACGGCGCGAGGGTGATGCCGTAGTTCTCGAGCAGGTTGAAGCGGAAGGAGGGCGGGCCGGCGAGGCCGTCGAGGAAGGTGTCGCGCCAGCGCAGACCGGCCAGCGGCGTGCCCTCGTTATAAGGGTTCGGCTCGTCGAGGTGCGGGCCCAGCGGCAGGTAGTAGCGGGGAAACTCGTGCTCCGGCACGTTACCGAAGGTGGCGATGTCCGGCATGCTCTCGCCGGTGAGGCGGGTGCGCAGCCAGGCGGTGTAGTGGCTGGCGGGAACGGCGATCTGCTCGATGGCGACACCCGGGTGGCGTTCCTCGTAGGCGGCGGCGACGGCGGCGAGGGCCTCGCGCACGCCCGTCTCCAGGTGGGTGTGGGCGATGCGCAGGACCTGGCCGCCGCGGTCCTGCCGCTGGCGTTCGGCGAGCCGATGACCCGCGTAGCCGAGGGCCGCGAGCACGAGGGTAACGAGAATCAGGATGCGCGAGCGGCTCATGGCGCGGCGTCGAGCGCGTCGCGGCGTTCGCGCGCGAGGCGCGCGCGGGCATCGCGGGGGAGGACCTGCAGGAACTCGTCGTAGAGACGGCGGGCGAGCGCGCGGTCGCCCAGCTCCGCGGCGACCTCGGCGGCTCGGAAGACGACGTTGGCCCGGTTGATGGGGCTGCTGAAGCCGGCCTCGAGGCTGGCGAGCAGGTGGCGCTGGGCGAGGGGGAGCGGCAGTCCGAAGAAGAGGGCGGACTGGGCCATGACCTGATGGAAGTCGCGCCGGGCCGGCCAGTGGGTCAGCGCGGTCCCGCGCGCATCAAGGGCGGCGAAGCGCGCGAGGCGCTCGTCGGCGGAAAGCGAGGCGTCATAGAGCTCGATCTCGGCGACCTTGGCGAGGGCGAGTTGGGCGAAGACGTGGTCCGGATGGTCGTCGATGAGGGCGAGAAAGGCGGTGCGGGCGGCGGCCGGGTCGGGCGTGTAGGCGTGGAGCTGGACGATGCGGGCGAGGAAGTAGCGCGAACGGATGCCCTCTTCCGTGTCCGGATGCTCGCGAACGATCCGTTCGAAGCTTCGCCGTGCTTCTTCGAGCGAAGCGGGTGTTCGTGGTTGGGCGTTGAGCCGGGCGAGGGCGAGTCCGAAGGCCGTGCGGGCGGAGGCGTTGCCGCCTTCGACGGATTCGACGAAGATCCGGCGGGCGTCTTCCAGCCGGCGTTCGTCGAGCGCGCGCCAGCCGTCCGCGACCGAGGCGGCGGCAGGGCCGGCCAGGACGACGGCGAGGAGGACGAGCAGAAAAGGCGGTCGCATGCGGGGCGGGGGAGACGTTCGCGGCGAAGCGAGGTTGGCCGTCAACGTAGCCAGGGAGGCCGCCTTGACCAGCAGGGGCGGCGCTCACATCGTTGCGCATGAAAGGGCGAGAATGCACGATGGCCGACGTGGCGCGGCGGGCGGGAGTGAACTGCAGCACGGTCTCGCTTGCGTTGCGTGACCATCCGCGGATCTCGGTGGCGCGCCGCCGGCAGATTCAGCGGCTGGCGGCGGAGATGGGTTACCGGCCGAATCCGTTGGTGAGTGCGCTCATGACCAGCCGTCGCCGGGGCGGGCGTTCGGCGGAGCATGGTTCGGTGCTTTGTTATCTGACCTCAGGGGAGAGCTGGGACGACTGGCGGGGCTTCACGCCGCAGTTTCAGCCAGCGGCGGCGGCGCGGGCGAAGGCGCTGGGATATCGGCTGGAGCCTTTCTGGTTGTTCGAGCCCGGGCAGAGGCCGGAGCGGCTTGCGCAGATTCTGCTCAGCAGAGGAATCTTCGGAGTGCTCGTTGCGCCGCCGCCCTTATCGCGCACGGAGCTCGAGTTTCCTTGGGAGTCGTTCGCCACGGTGATCCTCGGAGCGAACTGTCGCCTTCCGGCGGCCAACCGAGTGGCGTACAATCATTTCGAAAGTGCGAATCTCGCCTTTCGCGAGGTCGTGAACCGGGGCTGTCAGCGCATCGGCCTGGTCGAGGTCGGCTGGCTGCCGACGATGTCGGCGAAGCGCCGGCTTGGAGGGTACCTCAGCGAGCAGAGTCAGTTGCCACGGGCGCGCCAGCTTCCGGTGCTGCGCACGACGGGCCGCGAACCAACGGGCCTGAGCGAGTGGTTCGAACGGCATCGTCCGGATGCGATCCTCACGATTCGCCATGCGCAGGTGAATGCCTCCCTTGAGGCGATGGGTGTGAAGACGCCGCGCGACGTGTTGCTGGTGGATCTGGAGAAAGGGCGCTCCGAAGATCCGTGGCCGGGCGTTTACCACGACCCGCAGCACGCCGGCAGCCACGCGGTCAACCTGCTGGTCTCGGCGCTGGGCCTCAACGACCGTGGGCTGCCCGAGGAGCCCTGCGAGTCGTTGATCTCGGGCGTGTGGTCGCCGGGGCGAGAGTGAGGATTGGAGATCCGACGGATCCGACGGATCACCTCGCGCCGGACGGGTCGGCGGGAGGCAGGCACCAGGCCATGCGTCGCGCGAAGTCCGCCTGGTAGGCGGGACGCCAACGGCTGACCGTGGTGCGCGGGTCGGTCGTCTCGGTGAGCGTAAGGTCCTCGTACCAGCCGTCGGGACTGCGTTGGAACTGGCCGCCCCAGCCGGGTTTCGTCGGGTCCGCGGGATCGTTGCCGCCGAGCGGGAGGAAGAAGAACCACGACGGCGTATCGCCTTCCTTGAGACAGCTGTGGGGATTGGGCACGGTCCAGGTCTTGGTCGGATAGAGCGCGCCGAGCGGACCCTTGCTGAGGATGTGTTCGTCGACCCAGGCGCGGCTGGTCAGGTCGACGTCGCCGGTCACGTACATGCCGCGGTAGGTGCCCTCCTGGCGCGGCGGACCGGGGCGCGTGAGGGCGAGGATGTAGGCCATGCCGGGAAACTCCGTGCGCATCCATGCGGCGAGCTGGTCCTGGTCGGCGATGTCGTAGACGCGGAACTTCTTTACGAAGGCCGCCAGACCGGCGGCGCCGCGGTCCGCGCGGACGCGCCAGAGGGCCTGGGCGAAGTCGGTTTGGCCGCCCCAGATCGCGATGTTGAGCGGACGGGCGGGCGTGCCTTTGTCGACGGCGGCGATGAGCGCGTGCGAGCCGGGCGTGTCGTGGCCGGCGCCGACATGCTCGCGGCCGAAGCGCGGGTTGCCCGCGACGATCTTCGGCTGCAACGACTCGACGGTCGGCCAGCCCTCGGCGTGGCGGCGGAGGTTGGGCAGCACCTGGCCGTAGGCCTCGACGATTTGGTGGATATGGTGGGGCCGTGTGGACGGGGCGGCCTTGCTGTGCTTCCACCTGAGCGCAGTCGCCATGAGCAGCTCGATCTCGAACTCGTTGGCGTAAACCATCAGTCGGATGAGCGACTGCTCGTCGTCCGGATCGCCGCCGATGTCGGTGAGGATGGCGAGGCGCGGTTTGTCGGCGGCGGCGAGAGAGGAAGTTGCCGCGAGGAGGAGGGCGAGAAGGAGGCTAAGCGAGCGCATTGCCTCCAAGACGTACGAAGGGCGCGGTTCGGGGGATGATGGGCCGCAGATCCGACGGATCGGTCGGATCTGCGATCGGTCCGCGGCCCGCGCTCACCAGCGCAGGCGATCCTGGGGCCAGCCGAGGGTGCGGGCGGTCGCGGTGGTCCAGGTCCAGTCGGCCTCGCGCGTTTCCGTGAGGGTGACGGGCTGGCGTTCGGCGGCCCAGGCGGTGGCCTGGGGAATGTCGAGGAAGCGCAGGACGTTGAGGTAATCGGGGCCGGTGTGGTGGCTGGCCGGAGGGGCGGCGAGGTGAAGGCCGGCGAGGCCGTCGGTGAAAAGGGACGCGTAGAGGGCGTTGACAGCCTGGTGGCGCTCGCCGGAAAGGGTCCAGGCCGTGACCTTGGCGTCGACGCGGGAGTCAGCGGCGGCGGCGAGGCCGCGGCGGATATCCCAGACGCGCATGCCGTCGAGGGTCTGGCCCAGCAACATGAAGCGCCGGCGCTGATTGGCGAGGGCGGCTTCGGTGCCGGACCACCGGGTCGGGCCGATGCCGCGCGGCGGGAGGAAGGCGACGGTGAGTTCGCCGCGCGCGGCCTGGTCGAGCAAGGCGCGCAGTTCGGACGAGGGGGCTGGCAGGTTGTCTGGCACGGGCAGCGGTGCGGCCAGGGCGGCACGGTGGGCGGAGGGCACGGTGGCGAGCAGGGCGAGCCAGGCTTGTTCGTCGAGTACGTGCAGCCGGCCCGGGCGCGGCGCGGTGGCGGCAGGGGAGGCGAAGACGTAGAGCGGCAGGCGGACGGTGCGCTGCGGGGAGAATTCCCAAGTAGACAACGCGAGGTTGCCCTCGGTCACCTGCGTGGCGCGCGCAAGGGCGAGCGGCATGGGGGCGGCGGGCCAGCCGGCGAAGACTTTCTTTTCGAGTGCGTCGCGCCAGGCGGCGGTCTGCGCCTGCCAGGCGGATGCGGTCGGCGGGAGGGCGGGCGTGGCCGCGGGGACGAAGGTGTCGTGAATGCGGGTGGTGCGCTCGTCGGCGGGCGGGGTGGCGAAAACCTTGAGGTCGGCCCGGTCGAAGATCCTTTCGGCGGGCACCGAGATCGCGGATTCGTCTTCCTTGAGGAAGCGGTTGAACCAGCGGAAGGCGGGAACCTGCAGGTCCTGCGTGTCGCGGTGCGGGCCCTCGGTGATGAGCAGGCCGAGCTTGTCGGCGGCGCCGTGCAGACGGTAGATGCGGGCGAGGTCGCGATGGACGCGCAGCACGCCCTCGAGGGGGAAGATCGGGTCCTTGTCGGAGTTGGCGAGCAGCAGCGGGCGCGGGGCCATGAGGGCGGCGAGCTTTGCGAAGTCCCAGCGATAGGTATTCACATGAAACATACAGTCGCAGTGGCCAACGACGCGGCCGTCGACAACGTGGGTGTGCAGGTCGGTGATGCCGGCGACGGGCACGGCCACCTTGACGCGCTCGTCGAGGGTGGCGGTGAACCAGGTGTAGGCGCCGCCGCCGGAGCGGCCGGTCATGCCGATGCGGGTGGCGTCCACCTCGGGGCGGGATTCGAGGTAGTCGAGGGCGCGCATGGAGTTCCAGGCCTCGACGCCCGCAGGCGTGTAGCCGCGCGCGTTCCACCACCAGAGACCTTGGTTGCGCGTGCCATGGTGCACGCCCTGCAGTTCGCCGAGCTGGATCGTGTCGATCATCAGGCAGACGTAGCCGTGGCGGGCGAACCACACGCCGTGGTGGTGGTAGCCGGCCTTGTTGCCGAAGCTGACGCCGTCCGCGACCTGGCGGCTGTGTCCGCACACGTAGAGAATGGCGGGCGCCTTCCCGGTAAGGTTCTTCGGCACGTAGAGGTTGGCGGTGACGTAGAGTCCCGGCAGCGATTGGAAGTGTAGTTTTTCGACGGTGAAGTCGGGCTGGTCGATTGTACCCGTGACAGTGGCCTGGAGGTCGGTGCGCTCCGGCAGGGGCGAAAGCCCGAGCATCTCGAGCAGTTCTTCGCGGTAACGCGGTCGCTCGCGCTGCCAGTCCTCGAGGGTGGCGATCTCCGCGAAGGCCTGTTGGGCGACGTGGGCCGTCTCGTCCGCGAGGTAGGCGTCGAGCATGCGGTTGCCGGGGAGGAGCTCCGCCGCGGAGGCGAGCAGGGGAAGCGTGAAGAGGGCAATAAGGGTACGCATGACGGGGTGGTATAATCGTTCTCGTTCTCGTAATCGATTCCTGATCCGACTGATCGGACGGATCCGTCTGATCTGACGTAGCAAAGGGTGCTTCGGGGGATTGCGAGAACGAGAACGATTACGAGAACGAAGAGGAGGGGGCGGGCTTACGGACCGGCCTGGCGCAGGAGCGCGCGGGCCTGGGGATGATTCGGATCGGCGTTGAGCGCCTGCTGGGCGGCGGCGAGGGCCTCGGCGCGTTCGCCGCGCTGCCAGTGGAGGGTGGCGCGGGCGTAGGGATAGTCGGCCACCGCGGGCGCGATCTGCTCGGCGGTGCGAAGTGCGGCGATGCCGTCGGCGGCGCGTTCGGTCTGCGCGAGCAGGAGGCCGAGGTTGTACCAGGCGCGGTCGAAGCGCGGGTCGCGGCGGACGGACTCGCGCAAGGCGGCCTCGGCGTCGGCGAGGCGGCCGGCGCCGGCGAAGGCGAGGCCGGCGTTGAAGGCGGCGCGGGCGTTCTCCGGATCGAGCCGCGCGGCACGCCAGAGGGCGGAGGCGGCCTCGGCGGGGCGGCCGAGCTCGTTGAGCACAATGCCGAGGGCGTCGTGCAGGCCGGCGGAGTTCGGGTCCCATTGCGCGGCGGTCTGCATGTGGGCGACGGCTTCGCTCACGCGGCCGCGATTGTAGAGATCCTGACCGATGCGCAGGCGGCCGAGCGGCTGGTCGGCGGAGACCGCCAGGTAGGCGTCCAGTTCCTTGCGCATGGGGCCGTCGGCGGGCAGTTCGCGCGAGAGCGGCCAGGCGGCGTCGAGGCGGACGAGGCGGACGGGATCGTTGAGCAGCGGGCGCAGCACCGGTTCCTCGCCAGGGACACCGGCGAGCACCTGGGCTGCGGCCGAGCGGACCATCGGGTCGGCGTCGCGCGTGGCCTCGCGGGCGACGGTGCGCACGCGGGGATCGGCGTCGACGTAGGGGCGGGTGAGCAGGATCAACGTTGCTTTCCACGCGGGCACGTCCTCGGTGGCGAGGTGTTCGAGCAGGGGCTCGAGGGCACCGGGTTCGCCACGCTGGGCGGCGGCGACGGCGCGCGTGCGGGAGCGTTGGCGGGAGTTCAGCTTGTCGCCGTACCAACGCTCGCTGTGCTCGATGGCCCACTCGACGGTCTGGTCGGTGTGGCAGCTGTTGCAGGCGTTGGGAATGCCGAGCTCCTTCGTGAGCAGCGGGTCGGGCTTGATGAAGCCGTGGTCGTGGCGCGGGTCGCGCTGCATGTAGGTCGTCGTCGGCATGTGGCATGAGACGCACTGGTTGCCGGTGCTGCCCGGGGCGTGATGCGAATGGATCAGCGGCTCGATGACGATGGCCTTGTCGCGGCCGGGCGCGCCGTGGCACTGGAGGCAGAGGGCATTGTTCGTCACCGGCAGGATCGTCTTGCCGCTGTGCGGTTCATGGCAGTCGAGGCAGGTGACGCCGGCCTTGCCGCCCATGCGGCTGATGAGGTGGGACGTGAAATTGAAGTTCTCGTCGAGCACCTGGCCGTCGGGATAGAAGACCGCGGGATCGGTCGGCAACGTGAGTCGGAAGTGATCGTGGTACGACTGGTCGGCGCGCAGGTCGCCCGTGAGCAGCTCGTTGCGCGCGTGGCAGGGCGCGCAGGTTTCCATGGCACGCTGGCGGCGGGCGGCGAACGCCTCGGGCGTGAGGTCGAGTTCGACCGCGGAGGCGGGATTCTTGCCGTGGTCGGCCGGCATCGCGTGACAGGAGGCGCAGCCGACGCCGTGCTCGGTCCACGTGGTCTTGTACGTGTCGGAGATCAGATCGTAGTTCTTGTCGTATCCCGTCATGTGGCAGTGCGCGCACATGGAGTTCCAATTCATGCCGCGACCGGTCCAGTGGCCCCATTCGCCCGGCTGGCGGCGCTCGTCGCCGAAGACGTTGAACCACTCCTTCTTCGCGGGATCCCAGACCAGCTCGGCGGCCTGGAAGCGGCCGTTGCCGATCGGCACGACGTACTGGCGGAGCGGCGTGTGTCCGAGCACGTAGTCGGCGAGGTAGGTCTCGGTGGCGTCGGAGCCCTCGCGCTTTTCCGTGAAGTGCGGTTTGCCGTCCTTCCACTCGAGCCGGTAGGCGATGCCGTGGGCGGTGAACTCCTGCACGGAACCGAAGGCGTCGGCGTCCTTTTCCGCGTCCACCGGACGGTTGGCGAGGGCGTGGTGGGAGTGGGACCAGTTGTTATAGATGTCCTCGTGACACGACCGGCAGTCGGTCGACGGAGGCACGGCGGGCTTGGCAACGCCGGCCGGTGCGGTGGCCACCTTCGGCGCGGCGGGAGCCGACGCCTCCGGTTTGCGACACCCGGGCAGGGCGCCGAGCAGGGCGAACCCGGACATCAGGGTTCCGAGCACGAGACCCGCCGCCTTCAGTCTGGAACCACGACGTCCGCTCATCGCCACGCGCGGACCCCCTGGGAGAACGGACACTCCTGTCCGTTGGGTTGGAAATCAGGGCCGGTCAGGGGCAAGGGCCGGAAGGTAGGCAGCGGGGCGGCGAACATGAAGGGCAGCGGCAGTTCTGGAGAACCGGTCCAGTGCGGCCAAGGAATTCCGCGCCGACGACGAAATTGCAGATCAGTGGCGGGCTTTAGACAGCGGAACGATTGAGCGAATTTATCCACGCCGATGCAGGTATGAACAATTTCGATATGAAGCGGATTCATGGCATCGCCCCTGCTTCCCAAGAAAGCGCATGAAAACCCCTGTTCACCGGACCCTGCGGGTCCTTGCCGCGCTGGCCCTTGTTGGGTTGGCGACCGTCCTTGTGCCATCCGCCTTGCTGGCGGCGGAGCCTGCCGCGGAGCTGACGCTCGATCAGCGGCTGGCCGACATCGAAGCGTACCTGAACAACGTCGAGCGGCCCTCCGGCGAAGCTTCGCGCATCGCGGGGCCCGGACCCGGTCACAACGCCTGGCAGATGATCAGCACGGCGCTGGTGATATTCATGACGCTGCCCGGCCTGGCGCTCTTCTACGGCGGCCTTGTCCGCCGGAAGAACGTGCTCTCCGTGCTGGCCCAGTGCATGGGCATCGCCGGCCTGGTGACCATCCTGTGGTGGGCGGTCGGATACAGCCTCGCCTTCGCGGGCGGCAACGCGTTCTTCGGCGGCTTCGACCACGTGTTCCTGCGCGGGGTGGAGGCGGGTGCGACCGGGGCCGGGTACTACTGGATCAGCGACCTGATGTGGGCGATGTTCCAGCTCAGCTTCGCCATCATCACGCCGGCGCTGATCGTCGGGGCGATCGCCGAGCGCATGAAGTTCTCGGCGGTGCTTCTCTTCACCGCGCTGTGGATGTTCGCGGTGTATTTTCCGTTTGCGCACATGGTCTGGTCCACGGACGGCTTCATGGCCGGGCCGCTCAACGAAGGTGCGACCATCAAGGCGATCGACTTTGCCGGCGGCACGGTGGTGCACATGACCTCCGGCTGGAGCGCGCTGGTGCTCTGTCTCATCCTCGGGCCGCGCCGCGGCCACGGCAAGGAGGCCATGCCGCCGCACTCCATGGTGCTGTGCATGATCGGCACGGGCATGCTCTGGGTGGGTTGGTACGGTTTCAACGCCGGTTCGGCGCTCGGGGCGGACGCGATCGCGTCGAACGCCTTCGCCACGACGACCCTGGCGGCGGCCACGGCCGGTTTTGCCTGGGGCATGATCGAGTGGATCATGCGCGGTCATCCCAGCGTGCTCGGCTTCTGCTCGGGCGTGGTCGGCGGCCTGGTGGTGATCACCCCCGGTGCCGGCTTCGTTTCGCCGAGCGCGGCGGTGGCCATGGGGCTGCTCGGCGGCATCGTTCCGTACTTTGCGGTGGCGCACCTGAAGAAGCGTTTCGGTTACGATGACGCGCTCGATACCTTCGGAATCCACGGCGTGGGCGGCACGCTCGGGGCGCTGCTCACGGGCATCTTCGCGAGCGAGCACGTCAACGAAGTCGTCGGCCCGTTGAAGGATGGCCTTGTCACGGCCCAGCTCGCCTCGATCGGCGTGGCCATCGTCTGGAGCGTGGCGGCGACGGCCGCGATCGCCTTCCTCGTCAAGGCCACGGTCGGCCTGCGTCCCTCCGCGGAGGTGGAGCGCCAGGGGCTTGACCAGGCCGAGCATGGCGAAGAAGGTTACATCGGCTGAGCCCAAACCCCCTTTCGCACCATCCCATGAAACTCATCACCGCCATCATCAAGCCCTTCAAACTCGAGGAAGTGAAGGCTGCACTCGCCGAGCTCGGCATCGAGGGTATGACCGTCACCGAGGTCAAGGGCTTCGGCCGCCAGAAGGGTCACACCGAAATCTACCGCGGCAGCGAGTACACCGTCGACTTCCTGCCGAAGGTGAAGATCGAGGTCGCCATTCCCGACGAACTCGTCGCGCGCACCATCGACGCCATCGTGAAGGGCGCCAAGACCGGCAAGATCGGCGACGGCAAGATCTTCGTGGCGAATCTCGAGGAAGTCGTGCGCATCCGCACCGACGAACGCGGCGAGTCCGCACTCTGAGCTTCACAGTCGTTTCCCAGGTTTCCCAAGGCCGGCCCCTTCGCGGGCCGGCTTTTCGTTCTTTGTAGAGATTCCTGGGGCGTCGACCGACGCGTGCCGATCCCGGACACGTCTTTCCTGCTCAAGAACCGGGTGACTTCGGTGGTTGCTCTCCGTGCCCGCGGTTGGCGATGCGCCGTACGGAGCGGATAAAGGTCTTTGGTCCGCCTTCGACGTATCCCAGTTTTCCCAGAACCTCTTCGTCGGGCGAGACGATCAAGACCGTCGGGTACGACGATACTCCGAAGGTGTCGGCGAGTTTTCGGTTCTGGTTGGCCAAGTCGCGGGGCAACTCGAACGAGCGAGGAAAATCCAGATATACGGGTATCACCTCGTGTTGGGCGAAAGCTGACATTTCCTCGGTTTCGAAGACCTCGCCGGTGAGGCGCTTGCAGGGTGCGCACCAGTCGGATCCGGTGAACATCAGCAAGAGTACTTTCCGTTCGCTTTGCGCCTGGGCGAGGGCGGCGTTGTAGTCCGTCTTCCATGGTACCTTGGAGGGCGGATTCGCCGCAGAGAGAATCGAGGCCAGCATGGCGAAGAGCAGCCACAGGCGCAGGCCGCAGTGCCAACGGTTCAAGGGGGCACGGTTCATGGGATGAATCTGATCGGAATCGATTCGACCGAGAGAACCGGTTCCCCGTTCTCGATGGCAGGCGCGAAACGCCAGCGTCGGGCCGACTCGAGGGCCGCTTCGGTGAGGTGGGGCCAGTCAGCGGCCTCGAGTTCCGCTTGGGTGACTTTACCTTGGGTGTCGATGTGGACGTTGACTGTGGCTGTGCCACCAAGGCCAAGGATCGAAACGATGGGGGGGAATGTCACCGGTGCTCGGTACACGGGGACAGCGGACCTTGATTGCCCGGATTTGCCGAGTTTCGAGATTCGATCGGCAATGTCGGCATCGATGGGGTCTTTTGAGGGCGGGCGTGTCGTCGCCCGGGATATCCGGCGGGCCAGTTCCTCTTTGGCGGCTTCCGAGAGCGCGGTGTATCGCCTCCGGGCCTCGGATGGGTCTTTGAGTCCGGCCGGTCCTGTATTGAGAAGACGGATATACTCCAGTTCGGCGCGCGGGTTTCCTTCGAGGGCAGCCTGCTTGACGGCCGCGAATGCAAGTTCCGGTCGGGCAGGGTCGCCGGGGAGGGGTACGAGGTGGGACAGTGCTTTTTCGATGGCCGCGTCTGGTGCGCCCAGCGAAGAGGCCAGATCGAAATAGCCGAGGGCCTTGGCGCGATCGCGGTTGATCGGGCTGTGGCGAAGGTAGATACGGGCGAGGGATAAGGCCGCGAGGCCGCGTTGCTCGGGCCGGATCTCGTCGAGACGTTCCTCCAGACGGGCAATCGCCTGACGCGACCTTTCGAGATCTCTGTCAGTGAGGGTGCGTTCGTTGAACAGCGGGGCCGGGCCTCTCTTGGAGCCGAGTGCGTGGGCGCGGAACCACCAGTCCAGCATCAGGACTGGATCCGCCTTCACGTTGCCGGCGCCGCGGGCGTATACGTTGGTCAGATTCTCGGCCGCGACGACCTCGCCTTTATCCGCGGCGAGGCGGTACCAGACCAAGGCCTCGTCGACGTCCTGCTCGACGCCGATGCCGTTTTGGAGCATCCAGCCGACCCTGTTCTGCGACCAGGCGTTGCCCTTTTGTGCGGCCGCCTCGAACCATTCGAAGGCAGTTTCGTCGTTTTTCTCGACAAGGTTTCCGTCGGCGTACCTTTGTCCCATTTCGCGCATCGCTTGAGAACTACCGTTTTCGGCCGCCTCTCGGAGCAGAGCGAGAGCTCGCACGGGATCCTTGGCGACTCCGTCGCCACGCTCGACCATCAAGGCGAGGCGGAGACGTGCCCAGGCACTACCGGCATCGGCTGCCTGTTCGTAGAGCCGGGCGGCTCGTTCGAGATCCCGGGCGGTTCCCCGTCCCTGCTGGAGCATCCAAGCGAGGTCCTCACGCGATTCGTTGTGGTTTAGTTCCAAACCGCGTTCGAACAGCCGGACCGCCCGCTGATCGTCGCGTTCCACGCCGTTGCCATCGCGGAGGCGTTTGGCGAGGTAGTGGAGGGCGGAGACTTCGCCCTGGGCGGCAGCCTTCTCGAGAAACGCGAATCCGCTTCCAGGTTCGCCATCGCGCGTTCTGCCTTCGACGAGATCCCGGCCGACGATGAACTGACTGACCGCATGACCGGCCTCGGCAGCAGCCTCGCGGTAACGAGTTGCCTGGGCGGAGTTCACGGGCTCTCCCCGCAATCCAAAGGTGGCGTAAAGCGCCAGTTCCGCCCACGCCTCGGCCACGCCGGCTTCGCCCGCAGCTTGGAGCAGACCGCGATGTTCGGCGAAGTCGGGGTCCCGGCTGCCGCGCTGCATCAAAACCAGATGGGCCAGCGCGTACCATGCGCTTCCGGTGCCGGCTTCGGCGGCTTGGCGATTCCATCGGATGGATTCCTCGACCAACGGAACAATCGCTTCGCCCGTATCTATCGCAAGGGAAGCCGGAATCGGTTCGCGTTGCCGGGTAAACGTTGTAGCCGTGGCGTGCCATTGCGGCCGGCGCACGTCGTCCTGCTCTGTCGTCTGCAGCATCCACCGGGCAGCAGCGCGGCTACCGAGACCGGCGGCGGCGGCGAACTTGTCGCTCGCGGCCGAGGAATCCATGGGCATTCCGGCACCGAGAGACTGCATCAGCCCGAGCAGAAAAAGACTGTGGGCGTCACCTGCCTCTGCACTACGTTGAAGCAGCGGCAGGGCGGCGCTAAAATCGCCGGATTCAAGTGCGCCAAACAACGCGACCCGATCCAAGGCGGGGCCTGACTGCGCCAAGAGGGGCCGGGCGATGAGGTTTGCGGAAACCGAAAGGCCGACGACGAAGGCAAGGGCCGGGGTGCTGGAACAAAGGACGCCGAATTTCATTCGTCTGATCGGTCCTCCATCGAAAGCCCGTGGGCTCATTCGGGCAATGCAAATGAAAGGAGCCAGCTTGCTGGAGGCGGAATTGATTGTCTTGGCTCGCGGCGTCGCCCCATTCGCTCCGTTCAACCCGTGAGGACGTTGAGGTTGCGGGGTACGGACGGCTTCAGTCCGGACACCAGCCTTTCCGGAAGGGTCCTACCGCGTTCAGGGGAGAACGGTCTTCCGTTTTCCAAGTTTTTGTACGCGTGCGGTTTTGACACGGCAACGGCCGACCCTTGCCTGTATCCATATGGTGAATCGTACCCTGGTCTCGCGGCGTTGGCGTGGTCTGGTTGTGGGTGCCTTGCTGGCCTGGGTTGCGATGCCGATCGGGTTCGCCGTCGAACGGACGGTGCTCCCGGCCGAGGCGGGTCTGCTGCTCGGCGTGGCCGAAGTCCCGGACGCCCGGTACGCGTGGTCGTCCGGGGGCCTCTGGCGCATGGGCAAGGGCGCCCCGGCGTTCTCCCCGGTCCTGGCGCAGGGCGGCTTCGTGTCGTCGTTTGCCTCCGACGGGAACCGGCGCCTGGCCATGGCCGAAGACGGGCTCTGGGCATCGTCGGCCGGCTCCGATCGCTGGGAGCGGCAGCCGCTGCCCCATGCCGACGCCGATCCGGCGGCCAGCCGGGTCCAGCGGGTGCATGACCGTTGGTTTCTTTCCACCGGCACCGCGCTGTATTCAGGAAGCGGTGACGGACGCTGGGAGCGGTTGCCTGACGACGTACCCGCGCAGGCGGATGTAGTCTTTGCCTCCGGTTGGTGGTGGGCCTTGGGTCCCACGCCGGACTGGACCCTCAAACTCGGGCGCTCCCGCGACCTGAAGGCATGGACTTGGGGTGAGCCCATGGAGGTGGAGAACGCGAGCGGGACGCTCGTCGTACATCAGGATCGCCTCGTCATGGCAGTGGACGGTACCGTGCGGACCCATCCGGCCGCCGAGCCTCCCGCCGAGCCGCAGACCCTCGACGGACTGTTCGAGATTCGCGGTCTTTGGGTGGCCGCCGGCCGCCTGTGGATCGATGGTGCGATGGAGGGCCTGCGGGTGTCGAGTGACGGCCTGACGTGGACCCCTGCTTCTGCGCTCCTGCACGGCTTCGTCGCGACCGCCTCGCCGATGGCGATGGCGGATGGCGAAGGCCTGGTGCAACTCGCCGCCATCACCGATGTGCCAGGCGGCGTGGTCGTGGCGACGACCGATGGCCAGATCCTGCGGTTGTCCGCAGTCGAACTGAACGCGGTGCTCGAGGGCAGCCTCGCCTTGTCGGCTCCGCCGCCGCCGGCGCCCGCGGTTGAACGGCTGGGGGACGATCTTTTCCAGGTGCCTTTCTCAGTCGTCGCCTCCACCTACGCCGCGAACGCGTGGTGGCTGGCCACGGACAACGGACTTTGGCGCCGCGCGGATGGCGAGCCCGGTTTCACCCAGGTCTGGCGAGGCGACGAGGCCCAGGTCACCAGCGTCGACGTGCATGAGGGGCAGATCGTGGTGGCCGCCGGGAACCGCCTTTGGCGGGCGCCATTGGATACCCTGGATTTCACACCGATCACCTCGTGGCCGGACGACACCCTGGCTATCGGTCTGCGCCGCGAGGGCAGCCGGTGGATCGCGACGGCCAATCCTATCCAGTATTGGGAAAGCGCCGACCTGAACGCCTGGCGCCGAGTGTCCGGTCCGGCCGGGGATCCCAACCTCGGGAAACTCGTCTGGGACGGAGATCGGTGGTGGGCGACGCCGTGGATCGACGGCCGGACCGTCGTCCACACGACGCAGGACCTGCGGACTTGGTCCGCCGTGGCCACGTTGGCAGAGGGCGCGGCGGCGTCGGACCTCGCGGCTGGGAACGGCCGGGCGGTGGTCCTCACGATCGCCGGCAATCAACGTCACGTGCAGGCTTTCACGGCGGACGAACCGGCGGGCGTCGTCCTGCGGGCCGCCCTCGATCGCGCGTGGGCGTATCCGGCCGTCAGTTACGGCAGCGGGCGGTTCTGGCTGCGCGGTGGCTCCGACCTGCTCTGGTCGGAGGACGGCCGCGCCTGGTATGGCGGCGAGACACCCCTTGCTGCGCTCCAGGGCGATGAACTGTCGGAGTTGCGCGTGGCGAACGGGCGGCTGCTCGCGGTGAACGCCGGTCAGCGCGTGCTGGCCACGGCGTGGACACCGCCGGTGGCCGCGGGCGATCCGATCCTCTCGATCGGCGCGCCCGTGCTGCCTCGCCTTGATCGCCTGCCTTCGTCTCTGCCTCTCAATCCCAGTTCGCAGTGGGTCCAGGCCGGCAGCCGTCTGTTCATCTATTCTTGGGGCAACGCGCCCGGCATCTGGGTGGCGGATCCGGGCGCTCCGTTTCAACGCTTTGCGCTCCAGGGCGAGCAGATCGACGAGCTTGCGGCGGTTGGCAATACCCTGCTGGCCCGGGTTGGCTCCGGGCGTGAGTTGGTGGAGCTGGATGCGCAGACCGGTGCCCTCCGTGGGCGTCGTGCCCTTCCGGCCGGTGCGACGCAGTTTCAGAGCCTCTGGGCGATCGACGGCCAGGTTTTCGCCGCCGTATCGGCCGGGGGGCGCTATCTGCTGCTGCAGCGTGCCTCCGAAACCGAACCTTGGCTGACGCATGAAGTCCCCTGGGTCGTTGACGGCATGGTCCGCCTTGGCGCGCGCTACGTGTTCGCCCTGCGCGATCAGGGCATGCTCTCGACCGAGGACTTCAATCGCTGGGATCTCCAGGCCCTGGAGCCGCATCTCGCCGGCATTCCGGAACTGCGCTGGTCGGGCAAGCGGCTCTTTCGCATCGACGAGGCGCGCGACTACGGGCGCGACGCCCTGGTCGTGACGCTGTCCGTCTCAGAGGACGGCCGTCAATGGACCGTCGTGCCAGACCTCGTGCTGCCCGGTACCTGGGCGCAGAACAGCTTCCGCGGCCTGGTCCATGACGGCCAGAGGCACTGGCTGGCCTACGGCCACTCCGTCCTGATCAGCGAGGGTGACGAGGGGCTGGTCTGGAAGCCGGCGAACACTCCCCCGGGCTCGATCTGGATCCTGCCCGACGGGCGGATTGCGCAGGCGCGGTCGCGGGGCCTGGATTTCTGGCCGGAAGGTCAGGGGGCCGACACGGGCCCGGCGCTGGCCTCCACCCCCCGCGTTCCTACGGGGCAGGAGATCGTGGCCGCGACGTCGACGGTCATGGCGGCCCTCCGCTCCGGCATCGCCGCCCGCCGTCTGCACGCGGAAGGCCGCGCGGCGTATCAAAGGAAGGACTACGCCGCAGCCCTCAAGGCCTGGACCGGCGCCGCCGAAGCCGGATCGGCCGACGCGATGTTCAATCTCGCCGTGCTGCACCGGAACGGCGAAGGCGTTCCCCGCGATCTCGCGGCCGCCCTTTCCTGGTACGAGAAGGCGCTCGCCGCCGGTCGCGCCCAGGCGGCCCCCGAGGTGGCGCGACTCAAGGCGGCGATCGCTTCGCGCGAACCGCTGGCGCCCGTGGCGCGCGATGCGGCTTCGCTCCTGCTGGCCACGCCGGAGCAGCAGGCGGTGATGAGCCTGGAGGCCCGCTTCGCCCGTTGGGATGCGGAGTTCTCCGCTGCGTCCACGACCGCGGCCTGGCTGGAGGCGACCCGCGGACTCGAGGGTGGCTTGCAGGATCCCTTCCTCCCGGCCGACCTCGTGAGCCGGGTGCGGGGCTGGGCCTACGATCGCGTGGCCCGCGTGGTGTCGCTGGACGATTTTCTCGCCGCCGGTCTGGCGGAGGGGGAGGAGTATGTGGTCAACCGCTTCCCCGAGGCTCAACGGGCGTGGGCGCGCCGTACGCTCGCGGCGCGTCAGGCGCCCGCCGGACGGGCCGAGTACCAGAAGGTGACGGCGCAGTGGACGGTGACGCGCTTTTCGCCTCCGGCAGCCGCCCCGACGGGGCGGAAGGATTACGACATGGCGGCGATTCTGGCGCGGGCGATGCGTGACGATGCGGGCGCCCTGATCGACCTGACCACGCTCTATCTCACCGGTGCATCGGCCGCGAAGTCGGAGGAGGCCGGGCAATGGTGGGGTTTGAACGCCAACCGCCACGCGATTCCGTCCGAAGGCACGGATGAGGAACTGCTCAACGCCTATCGTGCCAAGGGATCGATCCTTTCCGAGCATTCGTATTGGCAGCGGCGCTACGCGACCGCCGCTTCCGCTGCGGAGCGCGAGGCTGCCGTCGCGGGGCTCGCGCCGCTCGTCGAGCGCGGCGTGATCTATGCGGCGGTCCTCGTTTCGCGGTATCATGCCGAAACGGGCACGGACGAGGGCAGGGCTGAGGCGTTCAAGTGGCTGCAAAAGGCGGTCGCCCACGACCACCCGGTCGCCTTGGCCGTCATGGGCGAGTATTACCGCGAAGGCGTGGGCGTACCGGTGGACCTCGCGCAGGCCCGCGACCATCTGGAGCGGGCGCTCGCGCTCGGCGTTGAAACCGCGCGCGCCTCGCTGGACCAGGTGAAGGCGCAACTCGCGGCGGGCGGCGCCCGCCCGGCGGCTGCGCCGATGCCGTCCAATTTGCCGACGTTGGCGGCGGCTAGCGTGCCGTTCGATGCCCAAGTGCTGGCTCGCGCCTTTGCCCGCGGCGGGGTCACCGCGCCGCAGCCGGTGCCCCCCGACCAGACCTGGCGGTTCGCCCCGGAACGGGTGGAGCAATGGCCGACCCTGATCCACGCCCTCGAAGTGAACCGCCGGCTCTTCGCTGCCGGAGAAAACGGTTTTCTGGCGGAGTGGACGAACGGGACCTGGAAGCCGCTCGCCGCCGGCACGGCCGAGGCCTTTGTGCGTCTCGCCTCCGACGGCACGCGTCTCGTCGCGGTCGGCAACCGTGGCACCCTCGTCACCTGGTCGGTCGCGCAGCCTCAGGCTCCCACGATCCAGCGATGGAGCGAGACCCGGTTCACCGGTCTGGCCTTTGGCCATGGACGATTCGTGGCCTTGGGCGACTTCGACGGAGCGCTGGTGAGCAACGACGGCGTGACCTGGGAACGGCGCGCGTATGAGGCCGGTCCATACGGAGCGAGCCTGCGCGGGACCACGCTTGTCTTCAACGGCAGCGTCTTCTTCGCACCGGGCGGATTCCTCCAATCGGGGCTCGGCCTGGTCTCCGGCGATGGCCTGACCTGGTCCGAGGTGGCGAAGGTTGCGCCGTTCAATGACTTCGTGGTCGACAGTCCGCCCACCGGAGACGTCGGCTTGCTCGGCGCGGACTGGAGGCCGCCGGTCTTCGTCGCGGGCGAGCGCATTTACCTTAACGGGAGGCTGACGGTGGACGGGGGCTCCGAGAGCGTGACCTTGACCAGCCGCGACGGGATCAACGACTGGGAACAAGTCCGCATGACGGGCGCTCCCGTGCGCTGGCAACTCATGGGCGCGACGAAGGTCGGCGATCGCTATGTGGCGGTGCCGTCGCCGGATGGCAATTGGACGGCGATGTCGGGCGACGGCGTGAGCTGGACGCCCGAGTCGCTGCGCCCGGAGAACGCACCGGCGGAGGAGGCGATGCGACTGGCATTCGCCGGCATGCCGATGGAGACGACACGCTTCGCCACCTATAACCTTCTCGCTTCCGCCGACGGCACGCTGTACGCCGCCGGCTCGTCCGGGCTGGCCACGAGCAAGGAAGGCCGGGTGTGGGTCAACGACACCGAGAACCGGCCGATCGCCTGGGGCGGAACGACGCTCGAATGGACCTGGGTGACCGGCGGCGACCGTGCCGTGCGGGCCGGACCGGTGTTCGGCGCGGTCGTGCGCCTCGCCAACGGCGAGGTCCGACCGTTGCGCGGCTTGCCGGACGGCTCGGTCTTGACCGGTGTGGCGACGAACGGACGCGACTGGATCGGCTTCACCACCGTTACGACGACGGACTCGCCTGACCGCGGAAAGATTCAGGCCTGGCGCTCCGACGACGGCGAGATGTGGCGTGCCACCGAGCTGATTGCCGACGCCCGCGGGTACAGTTTCGCCGCCACGGGCGCATTTGAACGCACCGGCGGTGTAACCTCGGCGACGTTTGCTGACGGCGCCTATGTCGCCGTGGGTACGCGCGGCCTCGTGATGCGGTCGGCCGACGGACGGACCTGGTCGCGGCTCGCGCTGGGCGAGGACCTGCGCGTGGCATCGGACGTGGAGGAAAAGGCGCTCGCCTCCGGACTTCCCCATCGCACGGCCTGGCGGGTCAAGGTGGCGGGCGAGACGGAGCCGCGCGTCCTGTCGATTGCCAGGCTCGATCAGATCGTGGCCGGCAACGGCATCCTGCTCGTGCGTGAAGGCAACGGACTGCTCCGGTCGACCGATGGCGGACGGACCTGGGAGCGGTCGGCGTGGAGCTCGCCGCGACAACCGCCGCTGCTCGCGGTGGGACGGGGCGAGTTCTGGCTCGCCGGCGCGATGGACGAGAGCGGCTGTTTCGAGATCTACCGCTCCAAAGACGGCCTTGCGTGGACCTCGGCCTACCGGCCCGCCGACGACGAGGAAGACGTGTTCAACCGCAAGGCCCGCTCGATCGTCGCGCTGAGCGTGACGAAGGACGCCATCGTGGCGGCTGACAGTTCCGGTACGCTGCTCGTGAGTACTGACGGGGCGGCGTGGGCGCTGCATCGCGCCGGGCACCGCGAGTGGACCGGCCTGGCGTGGCAAGGCAGCACCCTGCTCGCCGAAAACCCGGGCACGTTGGGAACGTGGTTCGCCCGCAGCGGAGTCGCGCTCAAGGCACTCGCGCCCCGCGAGGCCGGGCCACGCTCGGCCAACAGTGCGATCCGCTACGCCAATGGCACCGCGCTGTTCCGCGAAGGCCTCGAGTATGAACAGGGTCGGTTGGGCAAGGATGTGCCGGAGCGGATCCGGGGCGCGCTGGTCGCCTACTATCAAGCGTCGGAGTCCGGCGTGGTCCCGGCCTACGTGGCGCTGGCGCGCGTGAAGCTCGCCCAGATCGGGCAGGGCGGCATGAACGCCGAGACCGTGGCCGAGACCGAACGCGAGGTGGTCGAGCTCATCGGTCAGGCGGTCGAACGCGGCAGTCCCGAGGCCATGCGCATCCGCGCCGAGTGGTACGCCAACGGGCAGGGCGGACTCGCGCAGGATTACGCCCAGGCGGTGGCGTGGTACACGAAAGCCGCCGAGGCGGGCGATTGGCCCTCGATGCGCATCCTCGGCGTGGCGTATTTCCGCGGCGAGCATGTCACCAGGAATCCGAAACAAGGCGAACTGTGGCTGCAACGGGCGCGGACCGCCGGCGATCCCGACGCCCAGCGCATCCTCGGCGAGCTCCTTCGCCAGCCGTGACCGCGCGTTGCTTGATCCCGCGCATGCGGCCGGCGTTCCTGGTCTTGCTCAGCTGGGCCGCGGCGGTGCCGATGGCGGCGTTCGCTGCCGCCGCGGAACGCCTCGGTCGCGTGCCGCCGCCGGCCTTCGCCTACGAGGCGACGGAGATCGCGGGCACGGTTTACGCCGGCTCCAACGACGGACTCTGGCGCGTGGCGCCCGGCGGTGCCGTGCGCGTGCACGGCGGAGGCGACGTGTCGACCCCGGTCGCCTTCGGTCGCGCGACGTTGTACTTCGCGGCGGATGGTGTGCTCTGGCGCAGCGGTACCGGTTCGTTTCGTCCGCGGCGCGTTCGCCTTCCCGGCACCGCCGCCGTCTCCATCGTGGCCCGGGCGGGCGACGTGCTCTTCGTCGACCGTGACGACGGCACCTGGTGGACGCGCGACGGCCGGCAGTGGCGCGGGCCGCTTGCCATGGCCGGCCACGGTTTCCAAGTGGCGGCGGGCGACCGCGTGTGGTGGGCGTTGGTGGATGCGGACGACGGCAGCCATGTATTGAGCCAGTCGCCCGATTTGGTCACATGGCGTCCAGTGGCCACGTTCAACGGACGACAACCCGGGGTTATCGCGGCTGCGGCCGGTGGCGTTTTGATCACCGAAATCGGCGGCGTGCGTCGCTGGGACGTCGAAGAGCGCCAATGGTCGTGGACTGCCGTCGGCGAACCGGACGAGCGTCCGGTCGTGCGCTTCGCGCATGGAGTCTTCTGGCTGCACGGCGAACGCGACGGGCTGTGGCGCTCGGCGGACGGTGTCCATTGGCAGGATCTGGCCGTCGTGCTGCGTCCGTTGCAGGCGCCGCTCACACATGTTGGGTTCAGTCCGGCCGGCCTCGTGCTGACCGGCTATACGGGGAACATTCTCCATGTTCCGCTGGCGTCGCTGCCGGCGGAGCGGACCGCGGCGCCATGACCGTTCTCCTCGTTGTCGGCCTCGCCGCCTTTATCGCTGGACTCGTTGCGGGCGCGACACCCGCGGCCCTGTGGTCGCGGATGTTTTTCAAGCGCTCGCGATGGTCGCATCAAATGTCGACGATGATGCTTGGCGTGGCTGTGGGACTGATCCTGATCGGCGCGGCCGCGCTGCTCGGCAATGGACACGACTTATATCGCGGCTGGCGCTCGGCGTCGTGGCCGCAGGTCAATGCCGTCGTTGAAACGAATCGTCTCGTCGAAGTCAGCCAGTTGCGGTCGACGAACCCGGCCTACCGGGCGGACGTGGGGTACCGTTACGAGCGGGGCGGACACACTCTGAGCGCGAGTCGCGTCTCGTTCGGTAGCGACGCGACGGCTGACCGGGCCTCGGTCGAAGAACGGCTGGCAACGCGGTACGCGCCGGGTGCGTCCATCCCGGCCTTCGTAAATCCGGACGATCCGACGGACGCCGTCCTCGTGCCCGGCTGGCAGGGGCGGGCCGCCGTCTTTGCTGCCCTCGGCATGGCGTTCGTAGCGATCGGGGCGTGGTTCTTGCGCGGGCTGATCACCGACTGGAGCGGCGACCGCTACGCGGCGCGCGCGGTAAATCCAGCAGGTAGGCGCCGGCCATGAGCACGCCGGTCGTCGACCTCGGCACGCCCTTGGGGCTGCGTGCCGCTTTCCAGTTTCCGCTGCAAACGGCGCAGGCGCGGCGCGAGGTGCTGATCGGCGCGCTCTGGCTGTTGGTGCCGTTCGTCGGCTGGCTGCTCAACATGGGCCATCGCATTGCCATGGTGCACCGCATGCAGCAAGGGCAGGCGGCCTGGCCCGCGTGGCGCGACTACCCGTCGCTGCTCCGTCACGGCACGCTGACCTTTCTCGGCATGGTGTACTACCACGCGCCGGCGACGATCTGTGGCGGGTTCGCGCTCCGTTTCGATCTCCCGTGGTTGCTGGTCGTGGCGGTGGTGCTCTGGGTGGTGGCGACGATGGCCGTGCCCGGTTACATGTCGCACTACTGCCGCGCCTTTGACGCGCGGGAAATCTTCGATCCGCTGCGGGCGATGCGCCGGGTGTTTCAGGGCGGGGCCGACTATTGGCATGCGTGGGGCATCGCCCTGGCCGCGATGGCGTTGTCCTTCACCGGTCTGCTGGCCTTCGGTATTGGGTTTTTGGTGACGAGCGTCTGGTTCTGGCAGGTCGCCGGCTACGCCTTCGCCAATGTGTTCTCGCGCCGGTTCGGTCTGGTAAACGGACGGGAGGATCCGCGATGAGGGCGGTCGGTTCCGCGGTCCGGGTGGCGGTTGCGGCTGCGATTCTCGGCCTCGTTTGGGGCGCCTGGCGTCCGACGGTGGCCAGCGTCCCCCGCGATTTTGTCGAGGTGAACACCTCGGCCGACCTGCAGGCGCTGGTTGCGGGTGCAGCCTTCCTGTTGAAGGGGCGCGCGTATCCGGTCGACGAGAACGACGCGGTGCGCCACGCCTGGCAGGAGCGGTTCGCCTATGTGCACAAGCAGCGCCGGGATCGAGGCGGCGTCGGAGGGAGTTCGCGTTCGATCCGGGTCGAGACGGTGGCGGAACGGCGGCCGGCGCTTCGTTTCGAATGGGCGGATGGAAGCTGGCTGCTTTCGGCCAACAGCTACGATCTTGGACGCGCCGCGTCCGTGCGGCCGCGTTCTTGGCCGCGGAAATGGTTTTGGACGACGCGGGTGGACGATTGGGACCCCGCCAGCACGGGGATCCGCGCGGGCGAGACCGTGTGGGCGCGCGGCGAGGCCGCGGTCTCGGGTTCGCCCGTGGTCACGGAGATCTGGGGCGATCCTTGGGAACCGATCCTGGCCCGCGAAGCCAGTGGCGCGCGCATGCGCGGCTGGCTGATCCTCGGAGCGAAGGTCGCGGCGTCGGTGATCGCGCTCGCGGTGCTCGTACCGTTGTGGCGGCGTCCCGAAGGAAGTGTTTCATGAACGCATCGATGGAGAGGAACGAAGGATTAACCCATGTCGCGCGACGCAGCGCCCTGGAGAAGGAGACGTGTTGGCGGTTGCTTCCCGAAGGACTGGAAGAATCCCGGCCGGATCGCACGACGCGGTTCTGCCGTTACGCGGACATTGTGTTCGTCCGGTTGCAGCACGCGCCCTCCCGCGTGGATCAGAACCGCTTTGTCTGCGACCTGCGGACGCGGGACGGCGGGCGGTTCATCCTCGTATCGTCGCATTACGTGGGGTTCGCCCAGTTCGAGGACCGTGGCGCGACGTATGCCGTGGTGGTGCGCGAGCTCCTCGCACGGGTCGGCCGCGAGAATCCCTCATGCCACTTTCTCGCGGGGACGCCCGCGTGGCAGTACTACGGTTTTGCGGGTCTGATCATCGCGATGGTCCTGTTTCTTTTTTGGGCCCTCGACGTCGTCGGACATTTTGCGGAGGGCGGAGTGGCCGGCTGGGTCCGGCTCGCTGCGGTGGCCAGCCTGGTGCCGATCGGTTGGGCCTTCCTGCGCGCGAACCGCCCGTGCATGTTTCCGGCTCACGCGATCCCCGACCGCTTGCTGCCGCCGCAGGTACCGATCCTCAAACGGTGAGGGAGTCTGCAGGGGTATTCGACGAGCCGACGAGTCGGCTCGTCGAATGCGGAAACGCGTTTCCGCACTCCATGTGGATCAGGGCGATTCGTTTTCCAGGGCCTTGAGGCGGGCGGCGGCTTCGGCGTTCATCGCCTTTTGGACCGTTTCGATGCGCGCGCGGAGCTGTGCGGCCTGCTGCGGGTTCTTTCCGGCGGGACCCGCAAGTAGTTGCTCGTAGTCGCTGAGGGCCCGGGGGAAGTCCTTGTTCTGTTCGGAGAGCTGGGCGCGTTGCAGGATGAACTGGGGGGAGGGTTGAAGGGCGATGGCGGCGTTGAGGTCGGCGAGGTAGGCCTCGCGGTCGCGGGCGGTCTCGGCGAGTTTGAGCGAGGACATCAGGCCGCCGAAACGGGCGGTGTCGTCAGGCTCGTTTTTGAGTATGTACTGAAGCTGGCCGCGCAGGTCGGCGCATTCCCGAGGCGAGCCGCCGAGTGCGACCAGGAGGTCGGCCCGCGCCCGGGCAATCAGCAGGCTGTTGGGCCGCGCGCGGGCCACTTCGCCCAATCGATAGTAGGCACGATGGGGCTGTCCCGAACGCGCTTCGAGCCGTGCGAGCAACGCCTGCGCCTGCGGGTGCAGGGGCTCAAGTGCGACGGCGCGTTCCAGCAGATCGCGCGCGGGTCCTGGCTCTTTGTCGATGACAAGCTGGGCCTTGGCGATCAGGGGTTCCGCCCGGCCTGCCGAGCGGTCGATGAGGCGGTCGAGCTGCTCGATCAGTCGGGTCCTGTCGGGCCCGGCGCGGGCGAGGAGTTCGTCCAGCTCGGGCATCGCTTTCTCCAGCGGCTTGTCGCGCTCGGCAGTGAATTCCTCGAGCACGGCTCCGCCGCCAGAGTCGCCGGGGGAGGACTTCAGCCCGAGGATGTTGAATGCCCGCCGGGCCTCGATCGAGGAGCGCAACGAGGCGCCCTCCTCGTGTTCGGACACGGCCGGACGCAGGGTCCACCAATGAGCCTCGTGCCAGCGCCCGGCGGCGACGAGCAAGTCGATCAGCCGGAGGTGGGCGGCGACGTGACCGGCGCCGGCGGCCTCTCGTAAGGCAGCGAGACGCGCTTCGCCCTCGAGGGAGGCGGCGCGGGCGAAGGCATCCGCGCCGGGTTCGTCGGGCGAGGCGGCGAGGAGGGCGGCGGTGTGCAACTGCACTTCGCGGACGATTCTTTCCGTGCGGAGTTGCGCCGTGGTCATGCCGGGGTTGCGGTCGAGGGTGGCGACTTCGCGTTCCAAGCGGGGAAGGTTGCGCCGAATGGCGTCGGCCTCCGGTGCGGCGAGACGGGCCCAGCGCAGCGCTTCGCGGGCATCCTGGGGGGCGCCATTGCGTCCTCGATCGAAGTCGTCCACGAGCGCGTTGATGGAGCTCATGTCCCCGGCCTCGGCGGCGCGCACGCGCCAGCGGTGGGCGGTGGGAAGGTCGGCGGGGACGACGGTGCCTTGGCGGTAGTAGAGGCCGAGTCCGGTCATGGCGCGGACGTCTCCGGCCTCGGCGGCTTCCTCCATGAGGCGCAGGCCGGCGGCGACGTCCTTGGTCACGATCCGACCTTCGATCAAATAGCCGCCGAGGGCGCGTTTGGCCTCGGCGCTGCCGAGGGCGATGGCCTCGCGCAGGAGCAGTTCGACGAAAGCGTGGTCTTCGCGCTTGAACGAGGCCTGCTGGGCGGCCTCGACGAGGAGCTCGATCCGGTTCCGGGTCCTGCCCTCGGCGCGGTCGCGCCAGGAGAGGGCCGCAACGAGGTCGCGCTTTGCGCCGTAGCCGTGGTGGAGGTGGTCGGCCAGCGCGGTCATGGCTTCGCGGTCGCCGGCCTCGGCGGCGCGACGGTAGAGCTCGACCGCGCGGGCGTCGTCCTGACGAAGACCGCCTTCGCCGTAAGCCAGGGCGCGGGCGAGCGTGCGCAGGGCTTCGGGTTGACCGGCGGCGGCTTCGCGTTCGAGGCGGGCGAGTTCGTCGGGGGCGAAAGGCGGCAGCTCGGGGGGCAGGGCGGCGACGAGGGGTTCGATGTTCTGGTTGCCGGAGTCGGGGGAGGCCCAGCGGGTGACTCTCTCGTCGGCGAGCGTCTTGGCCATGCCGCCGCGGCGGCGCAGCTCGCGCACCCAGCGCAGGGTGGCGGGATCGCGGGCGTTGAAGCCAATGCCCATGCCGAGGCCGGCACTTTCGAATTGGTAGAGGTGGGCGAGGTTGCGCTCGGGTTCGAGTATGTCGCCGGTGCTCTTGAACTGGCCGGGCCAGGCGAGGGCGGCCGCCTGGGCGTACCACCACTCGGCTTCGGCATGGTTGGGACGTACGTACACCGCGCGGCCGCCGCCGCCGCGATAGGCGTCGGCGACGAGCCGGGCGGCCTCGGCGCTGCCGGCGCGGGCGGAGGCGAGGAGCAGGGCAAAGGACCTGGGGAGGTCGCGCTTCGCGGTGTCGGGGTGGTTCGCGAGTTGCTCCAAGCCGCTGCGCAGGTACTGGGCGGGGCCGTAATCCCGGGACAGGGCGACCTCGATGACGCGTGGGCGGGGCGGGCCGTCCTCCGGCCAGTTGCCGGAGTGCTGGTGGGGCAGCAACTGCAGCAGGGCGTAGGCGGCGGCGGGATCGCCGGCTTCGAAGCCGCGGCGGAGTGCGTCGAGATCGTTGCCTTGGTTCGACGGCAACGGGCTGACGGTCCGGCGGCGCTCGGCGACCGCGGTGGCGGCGAGCTCGAAGGGAGGCCGGTGGGTGTGGACCCTGATCTGCAGGTCAATCATGCTGTTCTTCGCGAGCGCGGAGCCGGCGGCGGAGGCGAAGATCCGGGCCTGTTCGGCCTGCGTGAACCGCGCGCCCTCGCGGGTGACGAGCAAGGCGAGGACGTCGTGGTTGAGACCGGAACCGAGGGCGGCGATCACCTCGTCGGCGGTCCATTCGCGGCCCTTTGCGAGGGCGAGCGCCTGCTCGGCCATGGCCAGGTTTCGGGCGACCGATTCGCGGCCCTGTGCGGTGAGTCCGTCGGGGAGCCCGGAGGCCTGTTGCAGCCAGAAGCGGGCGAGCGGGAGATTGAAGGCGATCAGTTCCGGACTGAAGCGATAGAGGGTGGTGGTGCGGGAGCCGGGGAGGTGTCCGGAAAGATGGTAGGTGCCCAACAAATACATCGAGGCGGCATGGCCGTGGAGCGCGGCGCGGGCGAGGTCCTGCACGGCGGCGTCGATCGTCGTGCGGCTGAGACGCGGACCAGCGTGGAGTTGGGACGGATTGGGGGTGGCGTTGAGCAGGTGAGCGCTCCGGTAATGCTCGTAACCGGCGTGATAATCGCCGGCGGCAACGGCCTTGCGCGCGTAGTCGCCGGCCTTGGCGAAGTCCTGCCCGGGACCAGCCAGGAGGTGATAGCGGGCGAGGTAGGTGAATGCGTTGGGCTGGCCGGCCTCGACCGCGCGCAGCAGCAGGTCGCGATACGCATCGGGATCGCCGGGGCGGGCGCTTTGGGCGGGCGGACCGTTGCGGTGGACGGCCAGATAGAGCATCGCGCCCGTGTGGCCCTGCGCGGCGGCCTGTTCCCAGAGGCGGACGGCCTCGGCGCGGTTGTTGGCACTGAAGGCGCGACTGCCTTGACGCGCGAGGTCGTTGGCCGGGAGCTTGGCTTCGAAGGCGAGAACGATGGCCTCCAGCTGGTTGACGAACACCTGGCGGGCGCGGGGGATGAGCCCGGCCACGGTGGTCAAGGTCTGGGCGAAGGCGGGGGCGTTGGCGTCAGCCTCGATCATGGAGATGCGGACGCGCAGGTCTTCGTAGGTTTTCAGGATCTGCTCGCTCGCGGAGACGGCGGGTGCGGACGGAGCCGGGGCGGCTTTGGCCGCCGTCGAGGCCGCGGCGACCGCGGAGGGGGCGGGGGCGGTTCCCGGGACCTTGGGCAAGGGCTGGCGTTGGGCGATCATCCGGCCGATCTCGTCGATGCGGGCGGTCTGTTCGGGCGTGAGCAGGGAGCGCCAGGCGATGACGCGCGGGGCCCAGAGGATTCCCTCGTAAGCGGCGTAGATGTCGGTGCGGGCAAGGTTCAAGTAGTCGTCGCGGGAGGCAGCCGCGGCGGCGGCGTTGTCGAGTCCGGCCGCCTGGAGGGCGAGCACGTAGGCGACGAAGAGCGCGCCGCGTTCGAGGCCCTGGTTGGTGCCGGGTGTCGGGCGGAGGGCGGCTTGGGTGCGGCGATAGGCTGCGCGCAGTTGCTCCGCGTCGGCGGGATGGCGGCGATGGAACAGGGTGACGTCGTTCTGGTGGGCCGGGACGCGGGCGGTGCCGCGTCGGGCGGAGGCCGCGAAAAATTCATCCCAGTTGGTCGCGGCGCTCGTGACCGCGGACAGGTTCGGGCCGCTGGGGTTCAGCGTAGTGGCGGGCGGCGCGGCTTGAGCCTTGGGCGCGACGGGGGTGGGCGCCTTGGCGGGCGTCTGGGCGGATGCGGCCGCGCTCTTCGTCGCGGGGCGGTTGCTGCCGGTGGCGGCGCGGAGGGCGGTCTGAATGCGGGCGAGACGTTCCTGATCGGCGGCGGAAAGCGCCTCACCGCGTTTCTGGCGGTTCTCGGCCTGCACGGCCCAGCGGATGTCCTCGGGCGGCGGGCGACCGGGCGCCGAGGCGTTTTGGGCCGCCAGCGGCAGGCTGAGGGCGGTGGCGGAAACGAGGAGGGCGAAGACGCGGCGTGAACGGATGGGCATGAGGATCGGCGAGCGGTTTCGATCAGGGGTTCACAGGAGGAAGCGGAGGCAACAGAGGTCGGGTGTGAGCCTTGCAGACGATCAATACCGCCGGCCCTGGCCGTAGTCGCGGCCGGAGTTGTGGATCCGAATGTCGAGTTGACGCCGGAAATCCTGCATCTGGCGGGTGGCGGAGGGTTGGTAAGGGGTGTAGGTCGAGGGTGACCAGCTGCTTGACGAGCTGCCGCCCCAGTTGGAAGAGCGGGCGACGGGCATGCGTGCGAGCTCGGCCTGGCGTTTCCTGGCGGCCTCCTGTTCGGCTTTCATCCGCGCCTGATAGGCCTCCTGGGCCTTGCGTGTTTCCTCGGCGCGGAGGGCCGCGGCCATACGAGCGGCGGCCTCCGCCGCCTCCCTGGCGAGCGTTTGTTCGAACTCGGCCGGAGTTTGCTGGCCGACGCCGAGGGCCTTCATGGCGCGTGCGTGGAGGGGGTGGCCAGGCGGATACTTGTTGAGGAAGGCGAGACTGGCTTTGCGGTCGGCGGTGTTCCGGACGCCGTCGCGGGACCACGGGTTGTAGTGGATGCGACCGAAGGCGGCGATGCGCTGGCGCTCGAGCTCAGGAAAGGTCTTCTGGTAGGCGTCGAAAAATGCCAGGTCGAGCGCACGGTTTTCGAACACCATGCGATCGACGAGGACCGGCAGGTCGTTGCGCTGTTTCAGCAGGATGGGGTTGAGGTGGCGGGAGAACGCTTGCGCGAGATCGGTCGGCGGAAAATGGGCGGCGCGGATCAGGTGGCTGAACGCGCGGATGTGGTCGCTCAGGATCGCGCCGCGTTCGTCGGGGTCCTTTGTCGTGGAGAGAGCCGCATCGAGCGCGGGCGCGGAGTTGGCGAGTGCCGCCAGCAGCTGTTCCCTTGCGCCCACGCGGCGGGCAAGATCGCGGGGAGGCGCGCCGCCGTCGTAGTAACGCACGTAAAAGCGCGAAGGAGCCCGGTGATGGAAGTGCAAGCCGTCGCCTTTGATCGTGAGTCCTTCTCCGGGTCTTCCCGTTCCCCGGTAGGGGGCGTGGACGTGGCCCTGTCCTTCGAACGAATCGGCGTAGCCTCGGATGCCGGCCAGCAGGCTCAGCGTGCCGCCGTTGGCCACGGCCGCACGCGTGGTCAGGGCGTCCATCACGATGATGTGCGCGCCGTCCGCCACGACCGCCGGGCGCACCATGCCATCCCAACCGGGAAACGCCACGTTCTCGAGGACGACATGAGCGCGATTGCGGACGACGATGGCCTTGCGGTCGGGGATCTGGTCGCGGAGGCGAATTCCCGTGGGTTGATGGACACCGGCGGACGGTACGTCGAAGCGAAGGCGGGACAGCCGGCTGAGGCCGCCTTCCACGAGCACCACGGGATTCACCGGTCGGCGCGGACCGACGCTCAAGGTGGCGGGAAGGCCGGAGCCGGTGGGGAAACTGCCAATCAAGGAAACTCCGGCCGGAACGCGCAACGTGGCGGTGAGTTCATATACGCCGCCGCGGAGAAAAATCCGATCCCCCGCCTTCGCCTTGGCGAGGGCAGCGACCAGATCGGTCGTGTTGCCGACCTGCGCCGTGACAGAATCGGCGTGGTCGATCAGGCGGGAAACAAAACCGCTCGGGAGCGAGGCCACATTGATTAGGGATGTGATGTGCCGGCTGGCGTGGGCGGAAACGGCGCCGCTGGCAAATCCCTGGCTGCGTTGCGCCGTGGCCTGGTTGTCGAAAACCGTCGAGCGTTCGAAGTGCAGCGTGGAGCCGGCCACGATTGCGAGTGTGTCCTGGGCAGTCACCTGGACGACCGAGTCCTCGAAGCGCGCATGCGCGTGGGTGCGACCCCAGACGTTGGCGTGTCCGCCGAGCGAAAGGCTGAGGTTGGGCGCGTGCACCGTCGAGGCGTCGAGACGGCGACCGACGTGAAGCGGGGCCGCGGAAAGAAACACATCGTCGAGCCAGAGGTAGTTCGCCGCGATCGTCGCGCCGGCCCATTCGACCTCCTCCAGCCAGACATGGCCCCTCATGCCGGGGGTGGCGTTGCGCGCACTGGTGTTGAGGTTGAGGCCGGAAACGTGAGCATCGGCGACGGCCAGCACGCGGCCGTTGCGCGTCTGCCAGGCGGGTGCGATGCCCGTGGTGCCTTCGCGCCGGACATGAAGGCCGCGCAACTCCCAGAGCGGGCCGGTGTCGAGATCGAGGGCGGGCAGGACAAGACCCAGGTTGGGCAGTGCTTCCACGCGCAGGGGTCGGTCAGTGGGCGCGGCCTTCAGATCGGGAAGGGTGGCGACCACCGCTTTCTGCCCGGGCGCGAGGTTGCTCCAGACCCCAGTCCAGGCCTTCGTGCGTGGGTTAACGTGAGCGCGGGCCGAAGCGCGCTGGGTGGGCGGCGTGGTGTCGCTGCGGTGGCCGGCGACCGTGGCAGCCGCGATGCGAAGAAGCAAAGGCAGGGCCGGCTCACCGGCCATGGCGGTGAGCCGGGTCGTGTTCTCATCGGAGGGTGAGCGCGTGGCGGCGACATGCCGCTCGACGAACTGCGCGACCGCGTCCTCGTCGGTGTCGCGATGGGTCTCGCGGTAGTCGGTGACGTTGAGGCGACCGCGGATGAAATCGAGGTGCGTGATCGTCGCGAGGGAGGCGTCGGTTTCGAGGCGTTGCCACGTGAGATTGCCATAGGAGGAGAACTCCGCGGGGTGCCGGTCGAGCAGCAGGGCGAGCCAGATGCGGGCGGCGGGGTCCTCGTCCTCGTTCCCGAGCAGGTTCACGACGTCCTTCAACCCGGTGGATTCTCGGTCAAACGAGACCACGGTTGGGTTTCGTCTGACGTAGTCGGGCTCCATCCAATGGAGGAGGCGCGTGCGCGTGTGATAAACGGTGCCGTTGAGCGCGGTGGTGGAGTCGGCGGCGAGCTGCGGAAGGCCCAGGGCGGTGGCGGCGAGCTGGCGATAGAAATGGGCCTCGACGTCGGTGTCGTCGGCCATGACGCGGTCGTCGGCGACCTCCAGCAGGAAGGGCCAGTCGCTGCAGCGCACGATGAGGCTGAGCGCGTCGGTATCCGGGCGAAAGGAAGGCAGGTGCATCCGCCAAAGCGTCATGAGTTGCTCATGGGCGGCCTCGTCGAGCCCGTCGCGCAGGAAGGACTGCAACAGCGCGGTGCGGGCCTGGAGGTGGGCCGGGTCGCGGTCGAGCCCGCGGAAAAGATCGTCCAGGGCGCGGAGGCGGGATTCCTGATTGTCCGACTCCAAGGCGGCGATGGCGCCGGCGAGCAGGGCGTCGTTCTCCTGAAGGCGCGGGGATAGCCACCCGTCGAGGGCGGCCGGGTCTTCGGCGAAGGCATGGTAGGCGGACCAGACCTGTTCGGACCAGTCGCCCCCGGCTTCGGCGGCGCGCAGGCGGGCCCGCCACGTTGCCGGGGTCATGAGGCTCTGTGCGATGAGCGTATCGAAATCGTCGAGACGCGGAGAGGGCGCGGCGGCGAGCGAGGTTTGCAGGGCGGCGAGGCGGGCCTCCTCTTCGGCGAGGACGGCGCGGGCCCAGCGACGGAAGAGGGAAGGCGCGGCCTCGGCCTCGGTAATCTCGATGCCCATCCAGGAGCCATCGGCCTTGAGCTGGGGGATGTCGGCTTCGGCGACAACGGCGTTGCCGGAAGCGCGCTGCACGCCGCGCAGACGCGCGGCGGCGACGAGCGGATCGGAGCCGAGGTCGCGCCATTTCGCGAAGGCGGCGACCGCGGACCCAGGGGCGGCATCCGGGGTCGCCTCCAGCTGCGCGGAGAGCGCGTCGATCTGTTTGAGAACGTTGGCCACGGAGCCGTTCATGAGGCGTTCGAGCCGGTCCCAGGCGGCCTCGATCTCGGCGCGCGAGCGCGCTGCGTCGGCCAGGGCGACTTCCTGTTCGAGTTGCGGGCGCAGGCGCGACCAGAGCGGTTCGATCGTCTGGAGGAAGCGCGGCAGGTCCGCGGCCAGGTTGCCGGGCGCGGCGGGTTCGCTTGGAGGAGGAGCGGTCAGCACCGACAGGCGGTTGTTTTTCACCCAGCGGCCGAAGACTGGCAGGTCCGTCGCTCCGAGGTAGGGCTCATAGAGCACGAGCAGGTCGGGGTGCTCCGCGAGCGGGGGCGAGGCACCGCCCGGATCGGCCCAAGGACCGAAGTGTTCGTTGAGGGCGAGGTAGCGGGTGAGCTCGGCGAAAATCGCTTCGCGATTCTCGGAAGGGCGGGCGAGACGCTGGCGGAAGGACTCGTGCAGGTCGCGTTCCTGGTTGAACAGGCGTTCCTTGGTCAGGAAGGGGCGGTGGGAAAAGCCGGGGGCTTCGGTGCGGGCGGCGTGGGCGGCGAGGGCCGGTTGGGAGAGGAGGGTGGCGTAGGCGGCCCATTGCAGGGCGACGAGGCTGGCGTTGAAGGCCTCGTTCGGTTCGGCGGGCAGGCGCAGGGCCTCGCGGGCGTTGGCGAGGGCGGCGAGGGAGTCGCCCAGTTCGGCGTGGGCCTGGACCTTGAAGGCGAGCAGTTCGCGGGCGGCCTCGAGGTTGGGGGCAAGGCGGAAGGCGTGGGAGACGGACTCGAGCGCCGCGGCCGGCGCTCCGAAGGAAAGGTAAACGCGGGAGAGGGCGGCGGCGGCACCGAAGTTCCGGGGCGACTTGTGTTGCCAGGCACGCGCGTAGAAGTAGGCGTCGGCGTTTCGGTTGGCTTCAAGGGACGTGGCAATGCGCGAGGCGAAGGTGGCGTCGTCCAAGGTGGCGAGGGCGGGGGGCGGCGGGGCGTCGGCGGCGAAGGCGACGGTGGCGAGGGAGGTGAGCAACGGGGCGAGGAGCGGGCGAAGCGACATGGCGTGGCAGCGAAACGAAGCGGAACGGATCGATCTCAACCCGCGCTTTCGACGAGGAAGGCGACGGGTCCGTTTGGAGGATGCTGTGAGCCTTTTCCGGTCCGTCGGGATGGCAACCCTAACAGGCTCGCGCAACTACGTACCCCGATCGCGGGAGGGGGCGGCGGCGAATTCATGGTTCGCAAACGTAACCCGCAAGTTTCGCCAGATGAAAGGGGTTGGGGTAGGAGCGGCTTTACGCCGCGATGGCTGGCGGACGGTGTTCATCGCGGCGTAAAGCCGCTCCTACGCAAGGCGTGCGAAATGCTGCGTCTTTGCCGGTGAAATAGGCGGGCCGAGTCCGGTCAGTAACGCCGGCCTTGGCCGTAGCCGCGGCCGACGTTGTGGATCTGGGTGTCGAGCTGGCGGCGGTAGTCCTGGAGCTGGCGGGAGGCGCTGGGTTGGTAGGGGCGGTAACTTGAGGAGGACGAGGACCAGCCGCTCGCGCTTGAAGAGCGGTTGCGGGGCTGAGGTGCATACCGGCTCCAGAACTCGGCCTGACGCTGACGTGCCTCTTCGAGTTCGGCCTTTCGCCGGGCCTCGTAGTCCTCCAGGGCCTTGCGCTTCGCTGCGGCTTGCTCGGCCTCGCGGAGAAGCCGGGCGGCCTGCGCACGCCGGGCCTGCTCCGCCACGGTGCGGGCGTGGAAGTCGGCGAAGGGCTCGCCGCGCACGAGGGCCTCGAAGGCCTGGCCGTGGGCGTAGTGGCCGGGGGGATACGACTTCAGATAGGCGATGCGTTGGCTCTGGCGGGTCCCGACGGATTGTCCGGCCAGGCCTTCCCGGGATATGACCGCGAAGTGGGCCCGGATGCGCTCCCGATTGGTCGCATCGAACGTGGCGAGATGCGCGCGCGCGACGTTGACCGGAACCCCGTGGATGTCGATGTGCAGGGCCTCGAAGAGGAAGGGCAGGTCGCCGTGGTGGCGCAGGAAACCGGGATTGAGCAGGCGGGCCAGGGCGCGCGCGAAGTCTTCGGGAGGAGGGGCGGCCGCGCGGACCAGGTGGCTCATCCTGAGGGTGAAATCGCGCACCAGATCCATGCGCGTGGCGGTGTCGCGGTGGGCGTCGAGATTTGCGATCAATTCGGGCGCGGCGGCCTCAAGGACGTTCCGAAGGCGTTCGCGGGCGGCGGTCCTCCAGATGAGGTTTCGAGGCGAGTCGGCGCCGTTTTCGTAACGGATTTCGCTGCGGTGGAGTTCCCGGCCATGAAACCGCAGCCCGGCACCGGAGAGGACAAGGCGTTTGTCCCGGGCGTAGGGTAAGTAGGCCTCCCCGGTGCCGCTGATCCCCAGCACGCCCTCACCCGGGCGCGCGATCGCGATGATGCGGCTGCCGTTGGCCAGCGTCAGCTGGTTGGGCACCGGCGGGAGGATGAAGACGTCGGCCTGATCGGCCAGGATGGCGGACCTCGAGGTGAAGGGGGGACCCCACGTGTTCATCGTCAATCCATCGACGAAAAGGGTCGTCCCCTTGCCGGCGACCAGAGCGCGGCGCTTTTCCAGCGCGTCGCCGAGTTGGAAGGTTATTCCGTTTATCTGCCTCGTGCCGCGCCGCACCACGTCGAAATCGATCCGGGAGATCGACACGGCGCCTTTGTCCACGGCGATGAGAGGGTCGATCAGGGTGCCGGCGGGGACGACGATGCGAACGTCGTTTTTGCCGGCGCCGCGCGATTCGCCACGCAGACTCACGCCTTCGGGAATCCTCAACGTCTCCAGGAGCAGATATTCCCCCGCAGCCAGGAGGACCTGTTCGCCGGGTTTGGCCCGGGCCAGCGTTTCGACCAGTTCAGTCAGGTTGGTCACGCGGTGGTCCGGCTCGCCGAAACGGTTCAGGACGGTCACGGCAAATCCTTCCGGCGCCCGTGCCGGAGGAGCGGCCGCGATCAGCCGGCTTTCGTGCGCAGAGAAGCGCAAGGCATCGAACTCGTCGCGCAGCACGCTCAGCGTCGAACGGACCATCCGCAGGGGGATCTCGGACGAACCGGCGAATCCAGGGTTGCCGGTTACATGGAGATAGGAGTCGTGCACCTGGCCGGAAGCGCGGTCGGGCTGTCCGGGGCGACCAAGCGTGAGGCCGGTGTCGTGGGCAATGAGGCGTTGGGCTTCGAAACGCGTGGTTGCGCGGAAACGGGTTTCGATGGCGATCACATCGTGCAGGTGCAGGGCGGTGGCTTCGAGGGCGCCGTGGTGCCAGTCGGTGTCCTCGAGCCACACGCGGCCGGCGCCCGCGACAGCGTTCGCTGCGACGGCCGATCCGGAGGCCGCCAACACGCTCCCGGCCCGGACCTCCAGGGCGGGCTTGCGGGCGGCGCCGACCGGTCCGTTGACGATGACACCCTCCAGTTCCCACAGCCGTCCCGTCGTCGAGGCGGTGCCGGCGCTTATGATCGGACTGTCGACCAAGGCCACCAGCCGGAGATTCCTGCGGTGGGGGACGGAGGCGAGGCGCACATTGCCGGCGGCGACGACGGTCTGTCCGGGCGCCATGCCGTCCCACACCGGAGTCCAGTCCCTCAACCACGGATTGACGTGGAGACGGGAGGACCGGCGGAACGGGAATATCGGTCCGGCGGACGCGCGGGCTTCCGGCTCGTGCGCCGCCACGCGCAAAAGGAGCGGGAGGGAAAAGTCGGCGCCGAGTTCGGCGAGACGGGCGCGGGACTCGGGCGTCGGTCGGGCGGCGTGGTCGAGGTAGCGTTCAAGGAACCGTGCGGTGGGCTCCTCCGGCGTGTCCCGGTGCGTATCAAGATAATCGGCGAGCGGAAGGGCGCCGCGGATGAAATCGAGATGGGTGATGGTGACTGGAGACGCATCGGTCTCGAGGGCCTGCCAGTCGGCGTCGCCGACCTGGATCTGCCGGGCATTCTGTCGATAGACCAAACCGAGCCAGAGGCGGACGGCGGGATCGTCTTCGTTGGCGCCCAGCAGGTCCTGCACCGCTTTCAAGCCGGTGTCGGGCCGAATATAGGTTTCGCGCGTGAGAGCCTGAATGCCGCGCGCCGTCATTTCGAGCACGGCCGACCGCGGGTGGTACGGTGTGGCGGTGAGGAAGGGTGTGGACTCTCTGGCGACGGCAGACAAGCCGAGGGCGGCGGCGGCGAGCTGACGATGAAAGTGTGCCTCGAAATCGGCTTCGTTCGCAAGGACGCGGCGGTCGGCCGCTTCGAGGAGGAAGGGCCAGTCGCCGAGTCGGACGGCCAGGGCGAGCACCTCGCTGCTGGCCGGCGTTTCCGGCAGGTCGAGCTGCCAGAGCCGGAGGTACGCATCAATGGCGGCCTCGTCGCTGCCGTTTTCGAGCAAGGTCTCGAACAGCGCGGCAAGGGCCTCCGCGTGCGCCGGATCGCGGTCGAGGGTTTCGAGCAGGACGGCGAAGGCGTCGGCGTGGCCGGGCGAATCGGGCTGGCGGAGCTGGGTGCGGGCTTCGGCCACGCGGGCGTCGTGCGCGGCGAGTCGCGGCCTGAGGAGGGGCTCCAGCGCACCGGGCTTGTCGCGATGAACCTGATACGCGGACCAGACGATTTCCGGCCAGTCGCCCGCGGCCTCGGCGGCGCGCAGGCGTTGTTCCCAGAGGGCGGGCGTCATGAGGTCGCGTGCGATGACGAGGTCGAACGCCGCGAGCCCGGGCGTCCTGGCCGTTTCCAAGGCCTCGATGGGTGCGCGGATGCGGCCGGCTTCCTCGGCGAGAACGGCCTGGACCCAGCGTGCAAAGAGCGAACGGGCGGCCTGGGTTTCGGTCACATAGAAACCAAGCGGATGCGCGAGCTCGTCGGGCCGATTGTAGGCTTCCTCCGTGATCACTTGGAATGACGGTGCGGGGTGCGTGGTCCGGAAGCGGGCGTCGGCGATCAGAGGATCCTCGGCTAGCGGGCGCCAGCGGGCGAAGGCCTCGCGGACGTCGGCGGGAACCGGACCGGTCGCCGTGGCAAGCCGTTCGGCGAGATGGTCGACCTCCCGGAGAACGTTGGCGAGCGGACCGGAGACAAGGCGGTCGAGGGCGTCCCAGGCGTTTTCGATTTCGGCCGCGGTGCGGGCGGCGTCAGCCGTTGCGAAGGCCGCCTCCAAACGTGTGCGCAGGCGCTGCCAGACCGGGTCGATGGTACGGAGGAAGCGTTCGAGATCGGAGACGAGGTCGCCGGCCGGAGCGGAACTCTCCTCGGTTGTCCTCTCGTGGTCGGACTCATGCGGCAGGCGGTCGCGGAGCCAGCGACCATAGACCGGCAGCTCGCGACCGGAGGCGTACTCGACGAACGCGTCCTGCAAATCGGCATACTGGATAAACGGCAGACCCGGGCCATATGGATCATACCAGGGGCCGTGGTGCTGGTGGAGCGCGGCGAAGCGCATCAACTCCGCGAACACGGCTTCGCGGTTCTCGGCGGAGTCCTTGAGGCGGCGGGCAAAGTCTTCGTGAAGGGCGGCGGAATCGCGGGCGATCCGCTCGGGCGTCAACGGGTCGCGTTCGATGGAACTGAGCCCGGCGAGCCGATCCTCCAGGGCGGCAGCGTGGGTGGACTCGAACAGTCCGGCGAAGAACCGCCACTTTGTCTCTTCGAGCAGGCGGACAAACGGATCGTCGGAGGCGTGAGGTTCGCGGAGGAGCGCCCGGGCGTTGGCCCAGGCCGCGGCCCACTCGCCGACCTCCGCATGGGCCTGGATCTTGAGCATGCGCAGACTGCGGGCCTCGTTCCCGAGTGGAGCCAGGCGGAGCGCGCGGTCGACCGCCTCGAGCGCGGCGGCGGGAGCATCGAGGCCGAGGTAGGCGCGGGCGAGCGCGGCCTGCGGTCCGGGCGCCTGCGGTTCGCGCCGGGCCCACGCACGGGCATGGATGTAGGCTTCGTCGGGGCGGTCAGCTTGGAGGGCGGCGTGGATCGCGTCGAAGTGAGCGGCGCCGTCGAGTTCGAAGAGCGGCGGCGGATTGTCCAGGGCGAAGGCCACGGTGGCGAGGGAGGCGAGGAACGGGGCGAGGAAACGGCGAAGCGGCATGACGTGGCAGCGAGACGAAGCGGAACGGATCGATCGCAACCCGCGCTTTCGACGAGGAAGGCGACGGGTCCGTTTGGAGGATACCGTCAGCCTTTTCCGGTCCGTCGGGATGGCAACCCCAACAGGCTCGCGCAACTACGTACCCCGATCGCGGGAGGGGGCGTCGGCGAGTTCATGGTTCGCAAACGTAACCCGCAAGTTTCACCCAAGAAACAGCCAAGACCGGTTTCACAGAGCACACGGAGCCCCGACACAGAGTCAGCGGGAGGCCACACGGTGTGCGGGAAAATTATGGCGGATGACCATCCGAGCCGTCGGTGGCTTTCGTGGGCGGATCGAGCCGAAGGACGACGCCGCCGGGCCAGACGGTGCGGAGGGCGATTTCCAGTGACTTCCCTTCCGCGCGGAACGCGGTTTCAGCGTCACGCGTGGGAAAAACGATGGCCGTCGGGTTCGAGGGATCGAAGGCCGCCTGGTACGTTGCGTCCCAGCGCATCAGTTGCTCGACGAGATCAGGTGGCAGCGGCAGGCGGGCGGGATCGAGATTGTCGCCGGTCTCGTGGTTCCACAACGGCCAGCAACCGTCTTCGGGTGCGAGTCGCAGGCGGTCGCTGGGGGAGGGCAGCGGTGGTTCTGACAGCGGCGTGTCGTCGTCCAGGGCACCAGAGGTCGGTTCGAGGTCGTAGCGGGGCGAAGGCTTCAGGTTTCCCGTGCGGAGGTGACGCCACGCCAGCAGGCCGGTGAGTGCCCCGATGACGACGGGTTCCACCCAGGGATGCCGCGCGCTCTCGGGAAGGAAGGTCCAGGGACGGAGAATCCCCTGTTGTGTGCAGAGGCCAACGAAGGCCGTCGCGATCAGATACAGGACCCATGCATTGATCGTCGCGCGGCGTCCTTTTTGTTCGTCGACATTCTGCGGGGGTTTCCGTCTTTGCGCCCAAATGAGGTAGCCGGATTGAAAGAGCGCGTTCGCGATGAAGAGGGCGAGGCTCCAAGAACTCAGCGTTGCGAGGGCGGCGCCGCTGGCGAAGGTCAGGCAGGCGCCGATCGTGAGCAGGCGCGATTGCGTGACTTCGTCCCGGGGAGGCGGTTTGCACGAGAGTTGTGCAATCGCTTGATCGAGCAAGCGGTCCATCGCCACGCGGCGAAGAATAACGAATCCCGCGAAGAGATAAAAGACGCCGAGCAGGCGGGCGAGCCAGTCCATGATGAAAAGTGAGATGCGACTACTGCGCTGTAAGACGGGTGACGGCCCACCATTCGCGGGTGAAGTGATGGGCGTTGCGGTGGGGTTCGGTGAGTTCGTTCTCCCGCCGGTCCGGCCGGCGGCATTGCGGACAGTTCCGAATGCCGACGATCAGTTCGCCGGCGAAGTTGAGGCCGGCGGGAAGCGGGGTCTCGGGGAAGTGACGGCGGAAGTCAGTCGCTGATTCGAGGAAGACGTTTGGCAGTTGGCCGAAGTGCGTGGACTGCCCGTCGTCGAGGTCGAGGCGACGCGCGCCCTCGTGGGCGGTGGCGGTGGCGCCGTGGAGCGGTGGGATGACCTCCCGACCGTGGCGATCGACCAACCGGCCCAGCGCGTCGCGATGGACCACGGCGAAGCCGGAGGGATGAAAGGGTTCAGCGCGGTCGTAGACGGGAGGAATCAACCCGGTGCCGTCGGGCGCGTTGTAACCGAAGATCGAATACGATCGGCCGGGTGCGAACTCCACCGATTCCACCAACAGCGTCGGCAAGGGCGGCGGATGCGAGTCGGAGCAGGCGGAGAGAAGCGCGAGCGCGGCGAGCAGGGCTAGAGGCAGGCGCGGGCGCCGGGGTTTCATCAGGCTCGATCGCGCGGCGGGGTGGACGGCGGTGGCGAGGGAGATGAAGGGCATGGGCGGCTGAAAGGGGGACGAAGGAGGCGGGGCGCGCCTCACTGGGAGGCAACGGGCCGGATCCAGTTGTAGAGGAAATCCGGATACCTGGTCGGGCCCGCGGCCTCGGCGGCGAGGCGGGCGGCGTGCACGGCGCGGTAGAGGAGCCAGCGGGCCTGTTCCTTCCCCGTGTCGTCCATCGTGTTGATGACGGCGTAGTGGGCGGAGATGGCATCGCGCACCGGCTTGTAGGCGTTGGCGGTGGTCGATTCCCGGAACAGCGGTGCGATCTTGCCCGCGAAGAATTCGACCGCAGGGGTCTTGTCTTCGGCCGCGGTGTAGACGGCCAACAGCTCCTTGAAGCGGGTCTCCGGATTGGCCCAGAGGGTTTCGAAGGTCTGCCGTGCGTGGTGTTGTTCGAACTGCTGCACGAACTTTGCGGCCTGGGCGGCGACGGGGGGATGATCCGTCTGGGCGGCGGCGCGGCGGAGGTAGGCGAGGCCGCGCGCGGGGTCGGCGGTGACGCCGGCGTCGCCGCGGACGAGCGAGGTGCCGAGGGTGAGGAGGGCTTCGGGCTGGCCGGCGTCGGCGGCTTCGGCGATGTGGGCGAGTCCGGCGGCGCGATCCGGCGGCAGGCCCTGGCCTTGGAACTGCATCATCCCGACGCGGAACTTGGCGTCGATGCTGCCGAGTCCGGCGGCGCGCTGAATCAGCGCAACCCCGGCGGCGCGGTCGGTGGCGGCGCGTTCCATGCCGAGCAGATAGATGGCCTGGGGGTTTCTGTTCTCCACCTGGCTTTGCAGCCAGCGCGGGGCGGCGGCCCGGTCGCTGCGCAGGAGATCGGTGTAATACGCGGTGGTCGCGCCGGGGTGGCGCAGGTTGGCGGCGCGCGCAAGATTGTTTCGCGCGGTCTCCACGTCGGTGGGCGCGACGGCGAGCGCGTAGCGGAACAAGGCTTCGGCGTCGTCGCGGTTGCGCGCCTTGAGCGCGAGGTGCGGGAGCGTGCCGGGCGCGGCAGCGAGGCCGGCTTCGATCTCGGTCCAGGCTTGGGCGGCTGGTTTGATGTAGACGCCCATCAGGGTGTTGGTGCTGAGGGCGGCCTTGCGGTACCACACGAGGGCTTCTTCGAAATTCGCTTCGCGATCGTACGCTTCGCCCAGGCGGAGAAGGACGACCACTTCCGGTTGTTCCTCGCCGGCCAGCTCGAGGTAGAGCGGCTTGGCCGCAGCGAGGTCTCCGGCGATGCGCAGGTTTTCGGCCAACGGATACCGGGACTCGCGGTCGCCGGCTTCGACGGCGCGGCGGTACCATTGGAGGGCGCCCGCGTAGTCGCGTTCGGCGAAAGGCCTGGCGGAGTCGATCAAGTCCGCCGCGATCCGGCGCATGGCCGGTCCGTAACCGCGTTCCGCCGCCGTGTGCAGCAGCGCGGTGGTCCGGGCGGGATCCTTGGCCACGCCCCGCCCGTCGTGGTGGAGCAGCGCGAGCCGAAAAGGCGCCTCGGCGTCTCCGAGGGCGACGGCCCGCTCGTAGGCTGCGGCCGCGGCGGCGGGATCTTGCGTGGCCTCCTTGCGGTCGGCGCCCCCGTAGGCGAGGTGCAGGTGGCCGAGTTCGCGCCAGGACGCGGCATCGCCGGTTTCGGCGGCGCGGGTGAGCCAGGCGAAGTGTTCGGTGCGGCTGGCGTTGACGCCATGGCCGCGGGCGTAGTGACCGGCGAGGGCGCGGAAGGCCGGCAGGCCGGCGCCGGCGTCGGCCGCCTCGCGATATTGGCGGACCGCCCGCGCATCGTCCTGAGGCACGCCGCGTCCGGTGGCAAGGGCGGCGGCGAGGGTGAGCAGCGCCTCGGGAGACTTCTGGGCGGCGGCGGCCTCGAGCTGGCGGAGCCGGTCGGCGGAGAACGGCGGGACCTCGGGAGGGAGGGCGGCGAGACGCGCGTCGGTGTCGAGACGCCTCCCGGTGCGGAAGTGCGTGTAGTGACGGAGGTAGTCGAGAAGGAGGCGGGCGTTTTCGGCGTACGCTCTGCCCCGACCGAGAAGTTCGCGCGCCCAGCGGTAGGTGGCGTCGTCCGCGGCCGGCAACGGGGTGGCTTCGGCGCCGGTGGCGGTGAGGCCGCTGTAGAGGTTGGAGAGTTCGAGCGCGGCGCTGCGCGGGCCGGGGGCGGGTTGCCGGGCGCCGGCCTCGACGAACCAGCGCTCGGCTTCGAGGTAGTTGCGAGCCACGCCGGTCTCGGTGGGACTGGCGAAGAGCTTGGCGAGTTCGAAGGCGCCCTCGGCGTCGCCGGCCTCGGCAGAGACGCGGGCGAGGGCGGCGGCTTGGGCGAGGTCCTTGGCGGTGCCGTCGAGCAGGTCGGCGACGCGCAGCCACTGGGCTGGTGCGTAGTTTTGGGCCGTGGCCTTTTCGATCAGTTCGGCCTTTGTCGGTTCGTTCTCGGGCCAGGTGCCGGTATCGTGGTTTTTTTGGGCGAGGACGCGGTAGAGGTCGTAGGCCGCGGCCGGGTCGCCGATGGCGTAGCGGGCGCGGAGATCGGGGGAGTCGACAGGGGCGGGTGGGGGAGTCAGCTGCGCGCGACGGCGCGAGATGACGTCGAGGGCGAGCAGATCGGTCGCCTCGCTGCGGGGGCGGGCGGCTGCGTGCAGGGCGTCGATGAAGGTTTGGGCGTGGTAGGCTTCCTCATGCAGCCGTAGACCGGCCTGGCTGGTGAGAATTCGCCGCACATCCATGAGGTCGAGGTCGGCCCCGGGGTGGTTCTTGCGGCGTTCCTCCTCGGCCTTGATCTGGGCGGCAATGGTGGCGTCGTCATCGCTGCTGTAGTCGATGCGCCGGGGGAAGTAGCGGAGGGCGTCGGCGAGATCGGTGAAGTCGACGCGGGCCTCCAAGGCCGCGAGAATCTGCTCAGGAGTCCAGGGCGTGGTCTGGGTGAAGTCGTAGCGGAGACTCGCCTGTTTGCGCAGGGCTTGGTTGAGGCTGCTGCGTACTTCGAGCAGGCGTTCCGGATCGCCCGAGCGCTCGGCGAGCGGGAGCGCCTCCTGCAGCAGGCTGACCGCGCGGTCATGGTCGCCGCTGGCGGTGGCGAACATGGCGGCAACCGTGCCTCCCTGCGAAGCGGGTGCGGCGGGTTGAGTGGCGGGCGGTGGAGCGGGTCGGGGCGCCGGCGCCCCCGGTCGCGTTGCCTGGCCAAAGGCGGTGAGGGCGAAACCGAGGAACAGAAAGGCGGTGGCGCAGCGGTGGGTGGTTTTTAGGACGTTCATGAAGAGGTCGTGTGGGCGGGCCGTCGAGTCGGCCCGTCCAAAGCGGAAACGCGTTTCCGCACTCCAAACCAGGCGGGAGAGGGCGTTTGCGAGGAAGTCGGTTTGCCGGCGTCTCATCGCGTTCGCTCGCGTTCGCGGGAAGGCGCGGCGGGTTGGCTGATCGCGGGGGCCGCCAGTTGCGCGAGGCGGGAGAGGGCGGTGGCGGCCTGCGGGTGGCCGGCGGCCTGGGCTTTCTGCAGCCGGTCGCGGGCGGCGTCGAACTGCCCGGCGTCAGCGTGGAGGAGGCCGAGGTTGAACAGGCTCTGGGCGTCGCCTCGGTCGGCCGCCCAGGTGAGCCATTGGGTGCCCTTGGCCGGATTCCGCGGCACGCCCACGCCTTGAAGGTGCATGAGACCGACGTTGCCGACGGCGGTGGCGTGACCCTGCTGCGCGGCGAGGGAGAACCAACGCAGGGTCTCGGCGTGGTTCTGCGACTGGGCTGCCGCGACGCCTTTCTGGAACGCCGCCAGTCCCTTCACGTTGATTTTCCGGGATTGCCGTCCCTCGGTGAGCGTGACGTTGCCTTCCTCGTCGACGTTCGAAATGCGGTCGAAGCGGATCGGTACGACCACCTCGCCTGTAGTGTCGATCAAGCCCCACTTTCCGCCCTCGATGCTGCCAAAGGTAGCGCCTCCGCCGACCGCGGCGCCGAGGTTGACGGCGGCGAAGCCGTGGTAGAAGTCGCGGGCGTGGTCATAGCGCAGCTCGATGACCTCCTTGCCTGTACGGTCGATGAAACCCCACTTCCCCGGGCTGAGGGAGCTGGTTCCGCCGAGGTTGCGCAGTGCCCGGTCGGTGGCGAGGTTGAGACGTTGTCCGACGGCCACCGCAGCCAAACCGTCGGAGAACGGGCGCAGCACATCGTATTCGCGCGGCGTTACGACCTTCCCACTCCGGTCGATCAGACTCAGGTGATAGACGGTCTCGAGCAGGTCGGACTCCGACCCGTTCCTTCGGCCCACGATGGCCAGGCCCTGGTCGAAGGGTGTTATCGCATCGTAGTTGGGCTCGAGCGCGACCTTCCCGTTTCGGTCGACGTAGGCCGGCTTGCCGGACGCCAGCCGGACGGCGGCGAGGCCTTCGCTGAAGTACGGGTGACCGGCGGCGACAAAGGCATTGATCGAGAAGAGGCCCTGGTATTCGAACGGCAGGACGAGCTTGCCCGTGCGGTCTACGAAACCGAAGCGGATGCGTTCGACGGCGGGCCGTCCTTGGTTGGGACCTTCGGCCGCGGTGTTCTTCGCGAGCGAAACCAGGCCCTCGGAAAACTCTCCCACGCTGACGTAGACCTGCGGGATGACTTCGCGGCCGTCCCGGTCGATGAAACCTTGGCGTGCCCCGTCGGCCGTTACCTTGGCGAGACCGTCCTTGAAGTTGCCCGCGAAGCTGAAGCGCGGGGGAATCGCGAGGTGGCCGTGGCCATCGACGAAGCCCCACTGGTCGCCGACCGCGACTGCGAGGCGGTCTTCGGAGAATTCATCGGCCGTCCGGTCGAAGCGTTGCGACGTCAACGGCTGCCCTTTGCGGTCGAGGAGTGCGAATTGCCTGTCCTTTTGTATCCGCACGATGCCGCCGCCGACGAGACGAAGGTCGGTCCACTTGTGTTCCAGGGGAACGACGACGGAGCCGATGGCGGAAATCACACCCCAGCGTTGTTCGTCCTTCGCAACGAGGGTCAGGCCGTCGCGAAAGTCGTCCGCATCGCTGTACTGCGGAGGCACGACCTCGCGGCCGGTGGCGTCAATGAAGCCCCAGGCATTCTGCAGTCGCACCCGGGCGAGGCCGTCGACGAGGGGACCGACATGGTCGTACTTGTAGACGGCATCTTCCAAGGGTGTGGCAGCGTGCGTCGGCGCTACGGGCGCGAGGGCGAGCAAGAACAGGAAGGCGCAGGTGACGGGGCGGAGGGCCGTGACGGCCGCGGCAAGGTTCATGGGCAGGTCAACTTTTAGGACGACGATGACGCGACGAACGGGCGAGGCGGCATGGCGGTGAAGCGGGACAAAGGCGGCCTGTCCGAGATGCGGAAACAGGTCCGAGTGGAGCGTGGTTGAGCCTTTTTCGCGGCCTCGGGATGGCAACCCTTACCGACCCGAGGAATTACGTATCCAGATCAGGGGAGGAATGCTTTCGAGAACCTGAAGTGCGGCGACGTGGCGCCGCTTTGGACGCCGCGCCTTGGCCCGTCGAAAGCGGAGACGTGTCTCCGCACGCCAAAGCGGGGGCCGGGCACGAAAGCCCTTGAAAAGGCGTTTGGGCTCATCGTTTCTTGGGATGCCATGGGCCGATCCAGCCGGCGGTGGCGTTCATGACTCTTTATCGAGAACCCCGATGCCGGTCGTTCACGGCCGGACTGCGCGCCCTGCGGTCATGCGCTTGATCCGTCCGGACCGGTTGCTGCTCCTCGCCGTGCTCTACGCACTTGGCGTGGGCTTTTTCATCACGCATCTGGCCACGGATCAGCCGTGGCTCGGGTTGCGGCTCGCGTACGATGCAAACGCGGAGGCGGCCGTGGTCGTAACGTCGGAAGGTCCGGCCGCCGGGATTCCGGCGGGCACCGCGCTGCGCGGGCTCGCGACGGACGAGGGGGAGTTTCGCTTTGTGGCGACGGACTTCATCATCGAGCCGGACGGCGTGCTGCCGACCTACGAGGTCTACGACACGTTCCTCGAGCGGCAGGCGCGGCTGGCGGCGTTGCAGGCGGCGGAGACGGTCGTGTTTGTGGGCGTCGACGGCGGGCGTTGGGAGGTGCGGCCGGAGGCTTCGCGGCCGACGGTGACGTTGCCGACGGAGTTTTGGGTGCAACTCGCAGTGGGCGCGATCGCTTGGCTGATCGCGGCGGGAGTATGGGCGTTTCGTCGCGGCGATACGGCGGCGCGGTACCTGTTGTTGAGCGGGGCCTGCACCTGTCTGTTTGCGCCGACGGCCGCGGTGTACAGCACGCGCGAACTCGGCATGGACGAGGGGCTCTTCCGCGTGTTGAGCGACCTGAATTTCCTCGGAGGCAGTCTCTTTGCGGGCACGATGGTGGCGTTGCTCACGGTGTATCCGCGCCGGCTGGGTCCGGCCTGGCTCGGGCTCGCCGCCGTGCTCGCGCAGGCCGCGTGGTGGGTGGCGCAGCAGGTGGGCGTCTTCGAGTCGATGATCCTCGCGCGACGCTTGCTCGTGATGGTCATGGTCGCCGGCACCTTCCTGCTCGCCTACCTGCAATGGCGAAGGACGCGGGGCGATCCGGTGGGGCGGGCCTCGCTGCGCTGGTTTCTGCTTTCTTGGGTGGTCGGCAGCGGCGTGTTCGCGCTGCTCGTCCTGCTGCCGCAGATGTTCGGGTTCGATACGACGGCGGTGCAGCCGTACGCGTTCCTCCTCTTCGTGCTGGTCTATGTCGGGCTCGCGTTCGGCATCCTGCGCTTCCGCCTCTTCGGTCTGGACGAGTGGTGGGTGCGCATCGTGACCTGGCTCGGCGCGCTGCTGCTGCTCGTGGCCCTCGACCTCGTGTTTCTCCTGCAACTGCAGTTTTCGGCCGGTGCCTCGTTGAGCCTCTCGCTGGTGGTCTGCGGCCTGCTCTGGCTGCCGCTGCGCGGTTATCTCTCGTCGCGCATGCTCGGCCGGCGCGAAGAAGACCGCCCCGGTCTCTTCAAGGCGGTGGTCGGCGCGGCGCTCGCCCCGACCGCCGACCAGCGGGAGGAGCGTTGGCGCGACTGCCTGCGGCTGGCCTTCGACCCGCTGCGCATCGAACCGGCCGCGCACGAGGGCGAGGACGCCGCCATGGCCGGGGATGGACTGGCGCTGCTGCTGCCCGCGGTGGGCGGGCTCCCGTCGTTGCGCCTTGAATACGCACGTGGCGGACGCGGCCTCTTCGGTCCTCGCGATGTTGCCCAGGCCGGCGAGCTGCTGGGCATGCTGCGCCACGCGCTGGAGAGCCGCGACGCCTACGAACAGGGCGTGCAGGTCGAGCGGGCGCGCATCGCCCGCGACATGCACGACAACGTCGGCGCCCAGCTCCTGCGCGCGCTGCACACGCGTGAGGACGGCCGGCGCGAGTCGCTCCTGCGCGAGACCCTCTCCGACCTGCGCGGCATCATCAACGACGCCGCCAATCCCAACCTGTCCCTGGAGGAGGCGTTGGCCGAGCTGCGTTACGAGACGGCCGAGCGCCTGGCGGCGGCGGGCCTCGAACTGGAGTGGCGCGTCGAGACGGGCGGGGCGCCCTCTCCGTTCTCCGCTCAGGTCGTCCACGCCCTGCGTCCGCTCGTGCGCGAGGCGGTGAGCAACATCGTGAAGCACGCGCGCGCCCGACGCGTCGAGGTGACGGTCGCGCCACGCCCGGATGGACTGAGCGTTGCGGTCGAGGACGACGGCACCGGCTTCGACTTCGCCGCGATCAAGGCGGGCAACGGCCTCGCCAACATGCGCGCGCGCGTGGCCGCCCTCGGGGGCGAGATCGTCTGGCAGCCGGCCCGCGGAGGCGCCGGCGTGAGGGTCGGGTTGCAATTGCCCTGGTCGCACGCCAAGGAGATTTCATGAAACGCGTCCTCATCGTCGAAGACCTGCCCGAGACCCAGACGTGGCTGGAAGGGCTGGTCCGCTCCGCCTTCCCCGACTGCAGCGTCGAGCATGCGGCGACACGGGACGAAGGCATCGCGCGCGGCACCGCCGGCGGCCACGACCTGGCGGTCGTCGACCTCGGGCTGCCGGACGGCTTCGGACTCGAGGTCATCCGCGCCCTGCGCACGGAGCATCCGGCGATGGCGTGCGTGGTGGCGACGGTGATGGGGGACGACGCCCACATCGTCGCGGCGCTGGCGGCCGGGGCGACCGGTTACCTGCTCAAGGAACAACCCGCCGAGGTGCTCGCCTCGCAGTTGAAGCAGATGATGGAAGGCATCCCGCCGCTCTCGCCCCCGGTGGCGAGGCGCATCATGGAGCATTTCCGGCTGACGGGACCGCGCACGCCGCCGCAGTCCCACCTGACCCCGCGCGAGCGCGAAGTGCTCGGCCTCATCGCACGCGGGCTGCGCATCGCCGACGCGGCCAAGACCCTCGGGCTGGCCGAAGGCACGATCACCACCCACATCAAGGCCATCTACCGCAAGCTCGACATCGGCACGAGGGCCGAAGCCGCCTTGCATGCCACGCGGCTTGGCCTGCTCGATCCCGGTCGGAGCGCGTAGGTGTGCCTGCGTTCGTTTGGAGTGCTGCGACGCGTCGTAGCTTTCGACGGGCTGCCTGCGAAGACTGTGAACGAGGACACAGAAGGCGCCACCGCAACCAGAACTCGAACAACAGGACTTGGCCACAAAGAGGCACAAAAGGCGCAAGGGTTCCGGAAATCCCGACCGCTTGTTATTGCGCTTTTTGAGCCTTTTTGTGGCCAATCACCTTTCCTCACGGAGGAACAAGATTCGCCAAGCATGAAGTAAAGAGCGCGCGGCGTGCGGGGCACCCGGCCTGCAGGGAGGCCGCTGCAGGCCCGGTCCCGCGACCGGGCGGGCTCGATGCCGTCGGGAGCTGCAACGCGTCGGCGGTCCCGCGGCGCGCCGGCTGCGCGCGGAAGAGCCGGCGGGGACGCCGGCGCTCCCGGGACGATGTATCCGCTGAGTGGATGCACGAACCCGTGGCCGGGGGTGGCTTGACAAAGCCTTGAAAGCAGGTTGCCTTGGTTCGTACCCACCATGAAACGCCATCTGCAACGACAACTGCCGACCTCCTGCGCGGGGACGTATTTGTTTCTCTGCGATGGCGTTCCCGGCCGCGCGATCTGATTCCTGCCCGTTACGGGCCCAGTGAACAGCTCCGTGACCGGGGTGCCTTGATTTAGCTTCCCTGAGGGAAGTTCCCTTCGTCCGCCCTGGGGCGGATTTCGTCGTAGTCTGTCCGCGGGGCCCTCGTCCCGCGGTTTTCACCTGTTCGCCCGCCGCACGGCCTTGGGCGCGCCGTGCGTTCGCCCCCGCCTGCGCCTGTTTCGTCATGACCCTGCTCCATGTTTCCGACCTTCGTTTCAACAAGCCCTGGTTCCGCTGGCTCTCTTCGGCCGCTCCTCCGCACGACGTACTCGTGATCACGGGCGACCTGCTCGACGTCGGGGCGCGTCCCGAAGGCGGTCCGCAGGCCGAGTGGGTGGCGGGCTGGTTGCGCGAGCATCCGCGGCCCGTCGTCCTCGCCGGCGGCGGCCCCGCCGGCCCTTGGGACGGCGACCTTTCGCTCTGGTGGACCGACCGCTGGCTCAACTCACTGTCCGGCGAACGCATCACCGTGCCCGGCGGCGTGACCGAAGAGGACGGCGTGACCATCTACAGCCATCCGGCCGGTGCCGGCGCAGGCCGCGTGGCCGACATCTGGGCCGTGCGCACGCCGCCCGCCGGGCCGGGCGTGGCCTGGCACGACACCGGACACGGCGGCGGCGACGCCGACCTGCTGTATTTGATCCGTCGATACGGCCCGCGCCTCGTTCTCTGCGGCCACGTGCCTTCGCCGCTCAGCTGGGTCGATCACTTCGAAGGCGTCCTCTATCTCAATCCCGGCGTCGGCGACTCCGCGCGCGTGCCCAATCACATCCTCGTCGACCTCGACGCAGGCGTGGTGCGCCACCGCGCCCTCGCGGCCGACGGCGGCGTGCACGAGTCGCTGCTCGGGCTCGGCACGGTCGTCGCCGAGCCGGACGGACTTGAGCCGGCGCCTGAGACCGATTCCTCCGAACCCCTGCTCGTCAACTGACCTCCATCTCCTTCGTTAAATTATCATCATCATGAAACTGAAATCCCTGCAACTTGCCTCATCCGATCGCGAAACCCTGCGGTTCGTCGCCGCCGCCGCCCTTGCCCGCAAGGGCCCGGTGGCGGACGCCGCCCGCAACCTCCTGCACGAACTCGACCGCGCCGTTGTCGTTTCGACGGCGGAGCTGTCCGCCGACGTCGTGCGCCTCGGTTCGCGCGTGGAGATCGAGGACCTCGCCGACGGATCGGTGGAGACCTATACCGTCGTGCTCCCGGAGTTTGCCAATGCCGACGAGAAGCGCCTTTCGGTGCTCGCGCCGATCGGAACGGCCGTCCTCGGCTACGCCGAAGGCGACGAGATCGAGTGGAGAACCCCGGGCGGCCTGCGCCGCCTGCGACTGATCTCGGTCCATCCTCCGCCCGCTCCTTGATGAACCGTCGCAGCACACAAGTCACAGGTCGCAGGTCGAAAGGTCGAAGGTCGTCAGCGGCCCCGCCGGGCGGGGCCTGTCGGCTCACCAATTGCCCGCGCCGGCGGGCCGGTGGTGACTTTGGACTTTCCGACCTTTGACCTTTGACGGCACGCCCGGGCGACGCGGCCCCTGCGACGTTCGACGTGTGACTGCGTGCCTGCTCCACCCTGAACCCATCGTATTCGTATTCCCATGACCTTTATTCGACACAACGAACTCGGCGCGACCGGTGCGGTCGTTTCCGAACTCTGCCTCAGCACGCTCAACTTCGGCTGGACCATCCGGCCGGAGGAGGCCTGGGCGTTTCTCGACCGCTTCCACACCGATGGCGGCAACTTCCTGCTCGCCGCCGGTCTGTGCCCGGGCGTGGCGCGTCCGCTCTGGACGGAGGCGCCGGAGGTGTGCGTCGGCCGCTGGTGGCGTTCGCGCAGGCTGCGCCGGGAGGATCTCGTCCTCGCGACGAAGCTCGTGCTGTCGTCGGGCGGGCGGGCGTCGGGCGAAGAGATCGAGGCCTGTCTCGACGCTTCGTTGCGCCGCCTCCAGACGGATCATGTCGACCTCGTGGTCTTCGATCCGCCGGACTCCGCGCCCGCGATGGCGGAGTGGGTCGAGACCATGGCGCGGCTCGTGCGCAAGGGAAAGGTGTCCCACGTCGCGGCCGGGAGCGTGCCCGCGTGGCACCTCGCCGCGCTGGCAACGCGGGCCACCGGACTTCCCGCCTGGCGGGCATTGTCCGCCGACTACTCGCTGCTCGATCGCTCGGCCGAGCGGCTGCTCGCCGGGTTGACGGCCCCGTTGCCGGGCTTCGTGGCGCAGTCGCCGCTCGCCGGTGGCTTCCTCGCGGAGCGGGAAGGGCGCCGCCCGCACCCGGAAGTCCGGCGCCGCCGGGAGACGCCGGCCGGCCGCAGCGGCGGCGAGGCGGAGGGGATCCGGTCCGCCCTCGCGGCGGTGGCGGCGGAATGCGAGTCGACGCTGGCGCAGGTGGCGATCGCCTGGGTGTTGAGCAACCCGGCGGTGTCGAGCGTCGTGGTCAGTGCGCTCTCGCTCAACCAGCTTACCGACGCGATCGGTGCCTGCACGCTCGATCTCTCCTGGTCGCAGCTGCGCAGGCTCGACCTCGTGTCGAGCCTGCCGTCGGGCGCGACAACGGCGATGGTCTGCTGACGCGTCCTCGACCGCGGCGACCCGCCCGATGTTCGTATTACGAACATCGGCGGCGGAGGGCCGGTCTCCAGGAAGGGAGGCGGTTACTTGCGGACGGCGTGGCGGAGGGCGCGTTGGGCGGCGGCGATGCCGGGGTCTTCGGTGGTGTCGCAGAGGGCTTCGACCAGCAGGCGGACGGCTTCGCGCGATTCGCCGGCGTCGTGCAGGGCGAGGGCGAGGAAGGCGTCGATTTCGCGGTGGTCCGGGAACTGCGCGCGCGCCGAGCGGAGCACGGCGACCGCGCGCGCCGCCTCGCCGAGTGCGCGGTGCGCCATGCCGAGTCCGATCAACGCGCCGGAGAGTTCGTTGGGCGGCAGGCCGAGGGCGACAGCTTTCTCGTAGTGAGGCACGGCCTCCGCGGGGCGGCCGAGCACGTCGAGGGTCCAGGCGAGCTGGTACTCGATTTCGGCGACGTGCGGATGCCGCGTCGCCAGCGCCTGAAGCTGTCCGACAACGCCCTCGATGCGTCCGCCGTGGCGGGCGCCGACGATGGCATCGAGTTCGGGTTTCCAATCCATGACTACAGGAGGAAACAGAGGCAACGGAGGTTCAGGCTGAGTTCGGATCTTACGCTCCGTTCCCTCCCTTTGCTCCTGTTCAATCAGGCCTTCTTATCGGTTTTCACCGCGAGGGCACGCGTGGCGATCTCCGTTTTGAGGCGCTCGAAGTAGTCGGCGAAGGGCAGGACGCCCTCGTCGCCCTTGGCGCGCGAGCGGACGCTGACGGCGCCGGCCTCGGCTTCCTTGGCGCCGAGCACGAGCGTGTAGGGCACCTTGTCGAGTTCGGCGCGGCGGATCTTGGCGCCGAGCTTGTCGCTGTGCTCGTCGAGCACGGCGCGCACGCCGGCGGCCTTGAGCTGGGCGAGCAGGTCGCGGCCGTAATCGAGCGTCTTTTCGGAAATCGGCAGCAGGCGGACCTGTTCGGGTGCGAGCCAGACCGGGAAGTCGCCATTGAAGTGCTCGATGAGCACGCCGCAGAAACGCTCCATCGAGCCGAACGGCGCGCGGTGGATCATGACCGGACGGTGCGGCTGGTTGTCGGCGCCGATGTAGCTCAGGTCGAAGCGCACGGGCAGGACGTAGTCGACCTGCACGGTGCCGAGCTGCCACTCGCGGCCGATGACGTCCTTGATGACGAAGTCGATCTTCGGGCCGTAGAACGCGGCCTCGCCGGGTT